>WNGN01000132.1_pt1 | contig 41246 bp, 39 predicted proteins | sample 5400561 | NCBI WGS metagenome assembly WNGN01 (sample SAMN13153379, study PRJNA577476) | soil metagenome | isolation source: 115 cm soil or saprolite under Garry oak tree replicate 2 | place: USA:California | collected 2016-06-15 | reverse complement strand
CAGGGGCTCCGCCGCCGCGTGCGGATCCCCTCCACGACCTCGGGCTCGCGCGCCCACAGACGCACACCACCCGCGCTGCGCGCCAGATGGATCGCGAGCGCTGTGCCCCAACTTCCCCCGCCGACGATGGCAATCATCGGCTCGGTTCCTCCCGCGTCCTCACGTGCGGCGCGGCGTTCCCGCCGAGCTTACGCTCGCTCCCCGCGAGGAGGCGCGTGATGTTCTCCCGGTGGCGCGTGATGATGAGAACCGCGACCATGACCGCGGCAAGGGTGAAGAGGCGCGGCTGTCCGAGCAGCAGCGCGCCGAGGGGCACGCACGCCGCGCCGACGATGGACCCGAGCGACACATAGCGCGTTGTCAGGACGACTGCCAGCCACGCGGGGATGGCGGGGAGCACCGCCAGCGGCATGAGGTTCAACAGCGCGCCGAGGCCCGTGGCGACGCCCTTGCCGCCGCGGAAGCCGAGGAAGACCGACCAGCAGTTGCCGACCACCGCGGCGACCGCGCAGAGCGCCTTGGGGGCGAGCGCGCCCCCCGCGAGCCACGCGGCCGCCCACACGGCGCCGTAGCCCTTGGCGATGTCGCCGGCGAGTGTGGCGAGCGCCGCGACCCGGCCGGCCGCGCGCAGGACGTTGGTCGCGCCGATGGTGCCGCTGCCGTGGCGGCGGATGTCGCCGATGCCGAACGCCCGCGCCACGAGGAAGCCGACCGGCACCGCTCCGATCACGTAGGCGGCGGCGATCGCGAGGGCGCCGCTCACGACCAGCGTTCTTCGCCCGGCACGATCGCGCGGTAGTCGGCCTTCCGGAAGAACCGGTAGAAGTAGTCCACTGCCGAGCCGACGGTCAGGCCGAGGGCCACCCAGAGAACGGTGGCCGCGGCGATGTGGAAGCCGGGCGGATCGAACCCCTTCTCGACGATCAGCATCGTGATCGCCACGTACTGGCTCACCGTCTTCCACTTCGCGAGCCGCGACGCGGGCACGATGACCCCGACGGAGGCCGCCACCGCGCGGAGTCCCGTCACCGCGAGCTCGCGTCCGACGATCACGACGACGACCCAGGCGTCGATCTTGTCGATCGCCAGCAGCGAGACGAGCGCGGCCGCGACGAGCAGCTTGTCGGCGATCGGGTCCAGGAGCGTGCCGAGCGTCGTGACCTGATTGCGCCGCCGCGCCACCGCCCCGTCGGCCCAGTCGGTGATCGACGCCAGGATGAAGATGGCCACGGCGATCAGCGCGTGGACGCGCGAGGAGGAGATCAAGAAGACGATCAGCAGCGGCACCGCGACGATGCGCGTGAGGGTGAGTCCGATGGGTAGGTTCACGTGACGACTCCGTCCACGCGACTCCGCCATTATCCGCACCCCGGAACGACCTTGTCAACGCTCGGCAGGTAGACCGGGACGAGCGAGGTCGTATCCAGGCGAAGGCACGCGGTGACGTCGGCGCCGCGTCCGGCGGCGACGAGTCGCCGCGCCCAGGGCGAGTGCTGTCGGAGGCGCGTCACGTCGCCGGCGTAGCGCCGGCCGACGGCGAGCGCCGCGAGGGCCGCCGGGCTTGGCACGACGCTGGGGACGCCGGCGCGCACGCGCTCGACGAGAAGCCCGGCGCACACGTGGTCCTCGAGCGAGCGGCCGCCCCGCTCGCCCGCACACAAGACGACAACGTCCAGCCCGTGCCCGGCCGCCCAGCGTGCCGCGGCGCTCACGTTGACGAGGGCCGCCACGCCGACCGCCCGGGCCCGGCGCGCGGCGAGCAGCGCCCGCGTGCCATTGCTCGTCGTGAGGTAGACGGCCCGGCCGCGAACGCGCTCGATCGCGAACTCGACCGGCGAGTTGCCGAGGTCGAGCCCGGGAATCGGCTCGCCGCGTCGCTCACCGGCCGCGACCGCGGCGTCGGCGCCCTCCGCCGCGGCCAGGCGCCGGGCCTCGGCGGGGTCGGCGACCGGCGTGATGGAGACGCAGCCGTGGGCGAGCGCGGTGATCATCGTGGTGGAGGCGCGAAGCACGTCGACGACGAGCGCGGTCGAGCCATCGAGCTGCCCGGGCGCCACCGCGTCGGCGGCAAGCACGACGTCGATGCGCACGGTCTAGCGACTCGAAGGGGGCCTCGACGGCCCCCGCCGAGCCACCCCCAGGATCCGATTGCGCCGGCGGAGCCGGCGGTCGAACGCAGTCACTCTGGACGCCTCCTAGGAGCCGGCGCGATCGCGGAGGGCGCGGATCTTGAGACGGAGCGCGTTCAGGCTGATGAACCCCTCGGCGTCCCGCTGACGGTACACGGTATCGGCCTCGAACGTGGCGAAATCGGTCCGGTACAGGGACCGCGGAGAGCGCCGGCCGACGACGGTGACGTTGCCCTTGTAGAGCTTGAGGCGGACCGTGCCGGTGACATCGCGCGCGCACTCATCCAAAAAGGTCTGCAGCGTCTGGCGCTCGGGCGAGAACCAGAAGCCGTAGTAGATCATCTCGGCGTAGCGCGGCACGAGCGAGTCGCGCAGGTGGAGCACCTCGCGGTCGAGCGTGAGCGACTCGAGCGCCCGGCGCGCGGCGTGCAGGATCGTGCCGCCCGGCGTCTCGTACACGCCGCGCGACTTCATCCCGACGAATCGGTTCTCGACGATGTCCGCACGGCCGATGCCGTGCTCGCCGCCCAGCCGGTTGAGCCGAGTCAGGAGCGGGACGGGCAGGAGCCGCTCGCCGTCGACCGCTACCGGGTCGCCACGCTCGAACTCGAGCTCCACGTGCACTGGCACGTCGGGCGCCGCCTCGGGGTCGTTGGTGAGCAGGAACATCTTCGCCGGCGGCTCCCGCCACGGATCCTCCAGCACCCCGCCCTCGTAGGAGATGTGGAAGAGGTTACGGTCGACGCTGTACGGGCGCTCGGCCGTCACGGGCACCGCGATGTCGTGTCGCTTCGCGAACTCGATGAGCGCGGTGCGGGAGCCGAGCTCCCACTCGCGCCACGGCGCGATCACACGCAGGTGGGGCGCCAGCGCGGCGTAGGTCAGCTCGAAACGCACCTGGTCGTTGCCCTTCCCCGTGGCGCCGTGGGCGACGGCGTCCGCCCCCTCCTTCGCCGCGATCTCTACCTGGGCACGCGCGATGAGCGGACGCGCGATCGAGGTGCCGAGGAGGTACGCTCCCTCGTACACGGCATTGCCGCGGAGCATCGGGAAAATGAAGTCGCGGACGAACTCCTCGCGCAGGTCCACGATGTGCACGGACGACGCGCCGGTCCGGCGCGCCTTCTCGCGGATCGACACGAGCTCCTCCCCCTGGCCGAGGTCGGCGCAGAAGGCGACGACCTCGCAGCGGTAGCGCTCGATCAGCCAGCGCAGGATGACCGAGGTGTCGAGCCCCCCCGAGTACGCGAGGACGATGCGCTTGGGGCTAGACATCGTCGATCGAGCCTCCCAGCAGCGTCAGGATGACCGCCTTCTGGGCGTGGAGCCGGTTCTCCGCCTGGTCGAGGGCGATCGAGTGCGGGCCGTCGAGCACCGCGTCGGTGATCTCCTCGCCCCGATGGGCGGGCAGGCAGTGCATGACCAGCACCGAGGGCTTCGCGAAGCCCACGATCGTCTCGTTGACCTGGTAGCGGCTGAACGCCTCCTGACGCCGCACCCGCTCCGCCTCCTGTCCCATGCTCGTCCACACGTCGGTGTAGATCACGTCGGCCCCGGCCGCGGCCTTCCGCGCGTCCTCGGTGACCTCGACCCGGCCGCCGAGCCGACGCGCCGCGTCCAGGACCCGCGGGGCCGGCTCGTAGCCGGGCGGGCACGCGACGACGGTCGAGGCGCCGAGCAACGCGCCCAGGAGGATCACGGAGTGGCACACGTTGTTACCGTCGCCGATCCACGCGAGCCGCATCGCGCCGATGTCGACGCCCCGCTCCCACAGCGTGAAGAAGTCGGCGAGCGCCTGACACGGGTGCTCGGAGTCGGAGAGCCCGTTGATCACGGGGACGGTCGCGTGGCGGGCGAGCGTCTCGATCGTCGCGTGCGCGTAGACGCGCGCGGCGATGCCGTCCACCCAGCGCGCGAGGTTCCGCGCCACGTCCGCAACCGACTCGCGCGTGCCCAGGCCGATCTCCGCACCCGAGAGGTAGACGGCGCGCCCGCCGAGCTGGACGATCCCGACCTCGAAGGTGACGCGGGTCCGGAGGGACGGCTTCTCGAAGATCAGCGCCATGGTGCGGCCGGCGAGCGGCGTGCCGCGCCGTCCCGCCTTCCAGCGCTGCTTGAGGTCCGCGGCGAGCTGGAATACCTGGAGCGCCGCATCGCGCGTCAGGTCCGCCGACGAGAGAAAGTGGCGCATCATGCCTTGGGCCGGAGCGCCGTGTCGACGATCTCGAGCGCCCGGTCGCAGTGGTCCTCCTCGATGATCAGGGGTGGGACCAGACGCAGCACGTTCTCGCCCGCCGACAGGACGAGGAGCCCGGCGTTCCGACAGGCGTCGAGGATGGGGCTGACGGGACGGTCGAGCTCGACGCCGATGAGCAGGCCCCGCCCCCGGACCTGGCGGATCCCGACCGGCCCCTGCGCCAACCGCCTCAGACCGTCCATGAGGCGCCGTCCCATCCGCGCCGCGCGCTCGGGGATCTTCTCACCGAGCACCGTCTGGAGCGTCGCCAGCGCAACGGAGGTCACGAACGGCGTCCCGCCGAACGTCGAGCCGTGCGTGCCCGGCCCCAGCGCGCGCGCAACCTCCTCGCGCGTCAGCATGGCTCCGATCGGCACGCCGTTGGCGAGCGCCTTGGCGAGGGTCATGACGTCGGGCTCGATCCCCGAGTGCTCGTACGCCCAGAGCGTGCCCGTGCGGCCGACGCCGGTCTGGACCTCGTCGAGGATCAGGAGGGCGCCCGACGCGTCGCAGAGCTTGCGCAGCCCGGGCAGATAGTCGTCGTCGGGGACGATCACGCCCCCTTCCCCCTGGATCGGCTCGACGATGAGCGCCGCCGTCCGGCTGTCGATCGCGCGCTCCATCGCCCGGAGATCGTTGTAGGGCACGTGCTTGAAGCCGGGCACGAGCGGCTCGAAGCCGTGCTGGTATTTCTCCTGGCCAGTCGCCGTCACGGTGGCGAACGTCCGGCCGTGGAAGGCGTTGCGCGTGGCGATCACCTCGTAGCGGTCCGAGGCGTACCGCTCCTTGGCGTACTTGCGCACGAGCTTGAGCGCGGCCTCGTTCGCCTCCGCCCCGGAGTTGCAGAAGAAGACCCGGTCGGCAAAGGAGTGGTCGCAGAGGAGCTTCGCCAGGTGGATCTGCGGCGCCGTGTGGTAGAGGTTCGACACGTGCAGCAGCGTCGCCGCCGCCTCGCGGATGGCGCCGGTCACGCGCGGGTGGCAGTGGCCGAGCGAGGCGACCGCGATCCCCGCGCCGAAGTCGAGGTACTCCTTGCCGTCGGAGTCCCAGACGCGGACGCCGTCACCGCGGACGAGGCAGATCGGAGCCCGCGCGTAGTTCGGGGTGTGGTACTTCGCCGCCCACTCCAGCAGCTCTCTGGTGTCCATGGCGTGCACCCTTCCCTAGAGGACGATCTCGGTCCCGATGCCCTCGCGCGTGAACAGCTCCAGCAGAATCGCATGCGGGACCCGGCCGTCGAGGATGTGGGCTTTCGAGGTTCCGCCCTCGAGCGCCCGCAGCGCCGACTCGATCTTCGGGACCATCCCGCCCTCGATCACCCCGGCCGACATGAGCCGCTCCGCCTCTTTGCGGCTCAGCGTGCTGATCAGGTGCTTCTCGCCGTCGAGAATCCCCTGGACATCCGTGAGGTGGACGAGCTTCTCGGCGCCCAGCGCCGCGGCGATCTCGCCGGCGACCAGGTCGGCGTTGATGTTGTAGGTCTCGCCACCCGCGCCGACGCCGACCGGGGCGATGACCGGGATGAAGCCGGCGTCCTCCAGGAGCCGAATCGGCTCGGTGTTCACCGCCTCGACCTCGCCGACGAGGCCGATATCCACCTCTTCGCCGTTCGCGAGCCGGTGCGGCCGGCGGCGCGCACGGAGCAGCCCCGCGTCCTTTCCGGAGAGCCCCACCGCCTTGCCGCCGTGGTGGTTGATCAGACCCACGATCGCCTTGTTGATCTTGCCCACCAGGACCATCTCGACGATCTCGACGGTCTCCTCGTCGGTCACGCGCATGCCCCCCACGAAGCGAGGCTCCATGCCGAGGCGCTTCATGAGGGCGCCGATCTGCGGGCCGCCGCCGTGGACGATGACCGGCTTGATGCCCACGAAACGGAGCAGGATCACGTCGAGCGCGAACGGCTCCTTGAGGTCCGCGCGCTCCATCGCGGCCCCGCCGTACTTGATGACGACCGTCTTGCCGCGGAACTCCCGGATGTACGGGAGCGCCTCGAGGAGCACCTCCGCCCTTCGCGGGTCCGTCATACCCTCGCCTCGCCTGCTCCGCGCATCGCCATCACAAAATGTACCTCGACAGGTCCTGGTCTCGGGTGATGTCGCTGAGGCGTCCCCACACGTAGCCGGCGTCGAGGGTCAGCTCCTTGCCCGGCATTTCCGGGGCGTTGAACGAGATCTCCTCCAGCAGCCGCTCCATGATCGTGTAGAGCCGCCGCGCCCCGATGTTCTCCGTGCTCGTGTTCACCTTCATCGCAATGTCCGCGATCGCCTCCACCGCATCCGACGCGAACTTGAGAGCCACCTGCTCCGTCCGCAGCAGCTCCGTGTACTGCTTGAGCAACGCGTTCTGCGGTTCCGTCAGGATGCGGACGAAATCCTCGCGCGTCAAGGGGTCGAGCTCGACGCGGATCGGGAAGCGCCCCTGGAGCTCGGGGATGAGGTCCGAGGGCTTCGCGATGTGAAAGGCGCCGGCCGCGATGAACAGGACGTGGTCGGTGCGCACGATCCCGTACTTGGTCGTGACGGCCGAGCCCTCCACGATCGGCAGCAGGTCCCGCTGGACGCCCTCGCGGGAGACGTCGGGCCCGTGGCCCGCCTCGCGCCCGGCGATCTTGTCGAGCTCGTCGAGGAAGATGATCCCCGCGTTCTCGGCCCGCCGGATCGCCTGCGCCACGACCTCTTCCATGTCGACGAGCTTCTGCGCCTCCTCCTGAACGAGGAGCCGCCGCGCCTCGGCGATCCGCACGCGGCGCCGCTTGGTCCGCGTCGGCATGAGATTCGACAGCATGTCCTTCAGGTGGATCCCCATCTCCTCCATGCCCTGACCGGAGAGCACCTCGATCATCGGCATCGCCTGCTGCTGCGTCTCGAGCTCGACCATCCGGTCGTCGAGCCGGCCGGCTCGCAGCTGGACCCGGAGCTTGTCCATCGTGGTCTCGCGCGAGGCATCCGGCGTGACCTCCTCGAGCGAGCCCGACGAGAAGGGCTCGTGCGTCCGCCTCGGCAGCAGGAGGTCGAGAAGCCGCTCCTCGGCGAGCTGCTCCGCCCGCTCCTGCACGCGCGCCATCATCTCGGCCTTGACCATGTTCACCGAGAGCTCGGTGAGGTCGCGGACCATCGATTCCACGTCGCGGCCCACGTAGCCGACCTCGGTGTACTTGGAGGCCTCGACCTTCAAGAAGGGCGCCTGGGCGAGCTTCGCGAGCCTGCGGGCGACCTCGGTCTTCCCGACGCCGGTCGGGCCGATCATGATGATGTTCTTCGGCGCCACCTCGTCGCGCAGCTCGGGCGGCAGGTTCTGCCGCCGCCAGCGGTTGCGCAACGCGATGGCCACGGCGCGCTTGGCCCGCTCCTGGCCGACGATGTAGCGGTCGAGCTCGGCGACGATCTGCGCCGGGGTGAGCGTCAGGTCCTGATTCACAGGACTTCCACGCTGATGTGGTCGTTGGTGAAGACGCAGATCGAGGCGGCGACGCGCATCGCCTCGGTCACGATGCCCTTGGCGTCGAGGTCCGAGTGCGCGACCAGCGCGCGGGCCGCCGCGAGCGCGTACGCCCCGCCCGAGCCGATGCCGATGAGGCCGTCGTCGGGCTCGATCACGTCGCCGTTGCCCGAGATGATGAACGAGTGCTCGCGGTCGGCGACCGCGAGGAGCGCCTCGAGCCGCCGGAGGACGCGGTCGGTGCGCCAGTCCTTGGCGACTTCCACCGCGGCGCGCGCGAGGTTGCCCCGGTGCTCGTCGAGCCGGCTCTCGAAGCGTGAGAAGAGCGTGAACGCGTCGGCCGCGGTGCCGGCGAAGCCGGCCAGGATGCGGTCGTGGTAGAGCTTCCGCACCTTCTTGGCGCCCGCCTTCACGATGGTGTTCCCGATCGAGACCTGGCCGTCACCGGCGACGGCCACCTGGTCGCGGTGGCGGACGGCGACGACGGTCGTCGCCTCGAAGGGGCCGGAGATCACGCGGAGGCGCCGCGCGCCCGCGGGTGGGCGGCGTCGTAGACGCGCATGAGCTGGTCGGCGCCGACGTGGGTGTAGCGCTGGGTCGTGCTGAGCCGGCTGTGGCCGAGGAGCTCCTGGATGACCCGGAGGTCGGCGCCCGCGTCGAGCAGGTGCGTCGCGAACGTGTGGCGGAGCGTGTGCGGGCTCACCCGACGCGCGATGCCCGCTGCCACGGCGCTCTTCCGCACGATCGCGTGGACCGCCCGGGCGGAGAGCCGGCCGCCGCGCTGGTTCGCGAAGAGCGTCCCGCGCCGCTCGGCGCGCCGTCCGAGGTAGGCGTCGAGCGCGCGCGCCGCCCGGTCCCCGAAGGGAACGATCCGCTCCTTCCGCCCTTTGCCCAGCACGCGCACGGTCTGCCCGGCCCGGTCCACGTCATCCATGTCCAGGCCGGTCAGCTCCGACACGCGCAGCCCCGTCGCGTACAGGAGCTCGAGGATCGCCACGTCCCGCTCGCGCGCGGCGCCGCCGACCGCCTTGCCGTCCACCAGCACCTGCGCCTCATCGATCGGCAGGAACGACACGAGCTTGCGTCCGAGGCGCGGGCCGCGAATCTCGCGGGCCACGTTGCGGGCGAGCACCCGCCGGCGAACGAGGAAGCGGAACCAGCTCCGCAGCGCGGCGAGCTTCCGGGCGACCGACGACGCGTCGAGGCCGCGGGAGTGCAGGTGCGCCAGGTAGGCGCGCACCATGCGCCCGTCGACCTGCGTGAGTGGTTTCTCGGGCCCGACGAACGTCCGGAACTCGCACAGGTCGCTCCGGTAGCTCCGCAGCGTGTGGGGCGACGCGGCCTTCTCCAGCGACAGGTACGTCAAGAATGCCGATAGCGGGTCGCTCATGCGACCGAGATCTCGACCTCCCGCTCGAAGTCGCACCCCTCGCGCACGCACCGCCGGAGCACGCGGCCGCGCGCGGCGCGCTCGGTCGTAAACGGGGCGCCACACTTCGGGCACGGCTCCAGGACGGGCCGCTGCCAGACGACGAACCTGCAGGTCGGGTAGGCCGAGCAGCCGAAGAACACGCGGCCCCGCCGCGAGCGGCGCTCGGTGAGCTGCCCCGTGCACCCCGGCTGAGGGCACGCGATGCCGAGCGTCACGGGCTTCGTGGTCTTGCACTCCGGGTAACCCGAGCACGCGATGAACTTCCCGAAGCGCCCGTGCTTGATGACCATCGGCTTGCCGCACGCCGGGCAGAGCTCGTCGGTGGGCTGGTCCTCTGCGCGCCCGTTCCCCGGCAAGTTCCGTTTGTACTTGCACTCGGGATAGGCCGAGCAGGCGATGAATTTCCCGTACCGGCTCCACCGCTCGACCAGCCCCTTGCCGCACTCGGGGCACTGCTCCCCGGTCGGGGCGCCGACCTTGACGTTACGCCCCTCTTTGCTCGCCTTCTTGAGGTCCTTCTCGAACCGCGCATAAAACTCCCGAACCGTATCGACCCACTTCCGATCTCCCTCCTCGATCTTGTCGAGCGAGTCCTCCATCTGCGCGGTGAACTCGACATCCATGATCTCTGGGAAGAAGGGCTTCAGGAAGTTGGTCACCTCGATGCCCAGCTCGGTCGGGACGAGCGCCTTCCGCTCGCGACGCACGTAGCCGCGCTCATTGATGATCGTGCCGAGGATCGACGCGTACGTGGACGGGCGGCCGATGCCGAGCTCCTCGAGAGTCTTGATCAGCGAGGCCTCGGTGTAGTGCGGCGGCGGCTGCGTGAAGTGCTGTCTGGGATCGAGCGCGAGGAGCCGCAACACCTCGCCCTCCTCGAGCTGCGGGACGGCGCTCTCGGGGTCGTCCTCCACGGGCCGTGGCTCGTCCTCGCGGCTCTCCTCGTAGACGGCAGTGAATCCCTTGAACCTGAGCGTCGCGCCCTGGGCGCGGAAGAGACACCGGCCCGCGTCATTTGTCGCGGGGGCCCCGGGGCCGCCTTGAGCCGTGGGTGGCCCGAGAGCGGCACGCGTGGCTTCGCTATCCGCCGTCACGGTGTCGTAGACCGCCGGCATCATCTGGCTCGCCAGGAAGCGCTCCCAGACGAGCCGATAGAGGGCGAGCTGGTCCTTCGTGAGGAACCGCGCCACGCTCCTCGGCTCCAGGCGGACCTCGGAGGGTCGGATCGCCTCGTGCGCCTCCTGGGCGCTCCCGCGCGAGCGGTATGCGGGCGGCGCCTCGGGCACGTACTCGAGTCCGAGCCGAGCCGTGATCCACTCCCGCGCCTCCGCCTGCGCTTCGCGCGCCACGCGGACCGAGTCGGTGCGCATATAGGTGATGAGGCCCTTCGCGCCCTCGGCTCCGAGGTCGATCCCCTCGTAGAGCTGTTGGGCGACCGCCATCGTCTTCTTCGCGGTGAAGCCGAGCTTCCGGCCCGCCTCCTGTTGCAGGGTCGAGGTGATGAACGGCGGCACCGGGTTCCGGCGGCGCTCGCCGCGCGTGACCGACTTGACGATGAACCGGGCGTCCTGGAGCGACGCCATGAGCGCGCGCGTCGCGTCCCCGTCCGCCAACGACACCTTCTCGCCGTCGACCTCCTTCAGCGTCGCGACGAACTCGGGCGGGAGCTTGGCGGCGAGCCGCGCGTGGAGCGACCAGTACTCGACTGGGACGAACGCCTGGATCTCGCGCTCGCGATCCACGATCAACCGGACGGCCACCGACTGCACCCGTCCGGCCGAGAGCCCGCGCTGGACCTTGTCCCAGAGGAGCGGGGAGAGCTTGTAGCCGACGAGACGGTCGAGCACGCGGCGCGCCTGCTGCGCGTCGACCTTCTTGAGGTCGATGCGCCCGGGCTTGGCGAACGCGCCCCGCACCGCGCGCTCGGTGATCTCGTTGAACGAGACGCGATAGACGTTGTTCTTGCCGACGTCGAGCTCCTGGGCCAGGTGCCAGCCGATCGCCTCGCCCTCGCGGTCGGGATCCGTGGCGACGTAGAGGGTGTCGGCGTTCGCGGCCGCCTTCTTCAGCTCGTCGAGGACCTTCTTCTTCCCGGGCGAGACGACGTACTTCGGCTTGAACCCTTTCTTGGGATCGACGCCGAGCTGGGACTTCGGCAGATCGCGCACATGGCCCATCGACGCCTTGACGACGAAGCTCGAGTCCAGATACTTCTGGATCGTCTTCACCTTCGTGGGCGATTCCACTACGACCAGCGATCGCTTCGCCACTACGTTCTCCTTGCGCGTGCGCCGACCGAGACCCATCGCTGTCCCGTAAGCTGCCGGGCCCACCCGCCCAGCTCGAGCGCGACGAGCGTCGCCGCGACGCGCGAGGGCTCGAGCCCGCCGCGCGCGATCAACTGCTCGATGTGTTGCGGCTCATCCGGCGTCAACATTGCTAGCACTCGGCCCTCGTCGCTCTGCCCGTCCGGCCGCGGAGATCCCTGCGTCGTCGGCGACGACGACGCGCGAATCATGCGACGCCACGGTTCCGGCAATTCTGACACGACGTCCTGCCAACAAGTAATCAGTTTAGCACCGTCCTGGATGAGCCGGTTCGTTCCGGCGCTCATCGCGGAAGTAATTCTGCCTGGAACGGCGAATACTTCGCGCCCGAGGTCGCCGGCGAAACCCGCCGTGATCAGGGCGCCGCTCCGCTCGGCCGCTTCGACCACGACGACGCCGAGGCTGAGCCCGGCGAGCGTGCGATTGCGCGCCGGGAAGTGGCCGGCGAGCGCCGGCGCGCCGCGCGCGAACTGCGACACGAGCGCCCCCTGCGCCTCGATCGCGCGTGCGAGCGCGCGGTTCTCCGGGGGGTACACGACATCGATGCCGCACCCGAGAACGGCGAGCGTGCGTCCGCCCGCGTCGAGCGCGCCCCGGTGCGCCGCCGCGTCGATGCCGCGCGCGAGGCCGCTCACGATCGTCACGCCGCGCGCCCCGAGCTCGCCGGCCAGTCGCTCGGCGACTTCGACGCCGTACGGCGTGGCGTCGCGCGCGCCGACGATCGCGAGCGCGAGCGCATCGTCCACGGTGACCGCGCCGCGCACGTAGAGCGTCGGCGGCGACGGGATCGCGCCGAGCAACGCGGGATAGTTCGGGTCTCCTGGATAGAGCTCGTCCATGGATCAGCGCGACGCAGCGGAGGCTCAGTATATCGGACGGGCCCGCCCGGTCAAAGACTCCAGGCGGATACAGTCGCGCGAAGCGCTAACGCTGGGCCGCGGCGTCCGTGCGAAGGAGTGACGCGGCCATCCTCGCCGGCTCCGAGCCCGGGTAGTCCCGCACCACGCGCTGCCACATCTGGCGCGCCCGGTTCCGATCGCGCAGGCTCAGGTGACACAGGCCGATCTTGACGAGCGCCTCGGGCATCTTCAGGCCGCCGTGATCGAGGACCTTCTGGAACTCGACCAGCGCCTGGGGGTAGTCATGCTGCACGTAGTACGCCTCGCCGATCCAGTACTGTGCGTTCCCGGCGAGCGGGTGTTTCGGGTAGCGGGCCAGAAAGTCGAGGAGATCGAGGACCGCCTGGCCGTGCTCATTCGCGCGGAAGCTCGCCATCGCCGCGGCGTACGCCCGCTCGGGGGCTACTGCCCGCGGTTCGTGCGGCTCACGTGCGGGCCGCTCGACCGGCGGGGCTGACTGGGCGGCCGCCGGCCGCGCCGGCGGCGGGGCGACGGGCGGCGCCGGCGGCGGCGTCGCGAACGTCTCGACACGCGCACGGGTCTCGCGCACGGCCTCCTCGGCCGCCCCGGTGCGCGTGCCGAGTCTCGCGGCCTCGTCGGCGGTCTCGCGCACCCTGCCGGCCAGTTCACGGGTGCGCGCGTCGAGCGCCCTCAGCTCGGCCGTGGCGTGGGCAATGTCCTGCGCCACGGTCTCTTGGGCGGCGCGCGTGTAGGCAAGCTCGGAGCGGATCTGGGCGAGGTCGCCACGGAGTCGCGTCACCGCGCCCCTGGTTGCGCAGCCGGTCGCGACGACGACCATGGCGGCCAGGATGGCGAGGGCGCGAGTCATCCGCGCCGACCGTAGCACGCGGACGAAAACGAAGTCAATTTCTGGGCGCGCGAGGTACCGGCGCGCCGGGTACCGGCGCGCGGAGGAGGATGACCTCCACCCGCTCGCCCACCGGCACAATCGTGTCCGGCGCCACCACCGCGAGGCCGTCGGCACGCACCATGGAGCTGAGGATGCCCGAGCCCTGATCGCCGGTGAGCCGCGCGCCATACTCCCTGCCGTCCCGCGCGAGCGTCACCCGCAGGTAGCCGCGCCGACCGCCGGGGTTCCGAATCGGCTCGAGCACCCGCGCCCAGATGCGTGGCCGGTCGACCCCGAGGCACCCTGCCATTTTTCGCAGCGCCGGACGCACGAAGAGCTCGAAGGTCACCATCGCCGACACCGGGTTGCCCGGCAGCCCGAAGACGGGCCGGTCCTCCAGCGAGCCGAACGTGATGGGCTTGCCGGGACGCATCGCGACTTTCCACAGGTGGAGCTCGGCTCCGCACTGGACGAGCGCTTCCCTGACGAGGTCGAGCTCGCCCACCGACACGCCGGCCGAGGACACGAGCACGTCGGCCGACGCCGCCCAGCGGATCCGTTCGACGATCGCCTCGAGCCGGTCCGGCACGACGCCGAGGCTCACCGGCTCGGCGCCCGCCTCGACCACCTGCGCCATCAGCGAGTAGGTGTTCGTGTTCGGGATCTGGCCCGGCCCGGGCTCGGTGCCGAGGTCCGCGAGCTCGTTGCCCGTGGAGAGAACGGCGACCCGTGGCCGGCGGTGGACGCGCACGCGGGCGTAGCCGAGCGCTGCCAGCACGCCGATCTCGGCCGCAGAGATCGTCTGGCCCGCGCCAATGACGACGTCGCCCGCGCGGATGTCCTCGCCCGCCGGCCGCACGAACGCGCCAGGCTCCACGCGCTTTCCGACCGTGACGCGCTCACCGTCACCGGTGACGTCCTCCTGCGGCACGACGGCGTCCGCCCCGTCGGGCAGCGGCGCGCCCGTGAAGATCCGCATCGCCTCACCTGCCTGCAGCGGCCGCGCGGGCAAGGACCCGGCGATGATCCGGCCGACGACCGCCAGCTCCGCGCTACCCGCGCGCGTGTCCGCCGCGCGGATCGCGTAGCCGTCCATCGACGAGTTGGGCCATGGCGGGAGCTCACGGCGCGAGACGACGGGCTCGGCGAGAACGCGTCCGAGCGTCGCCGCAAGCTCCACCAGCTCCGTTCCCAGCGGGGCTATGCGTGAAAGAATCGCTTCAAGCGCCTCTTCGACGCTCAACACATCGCTACTGTACTACAGGCCCGAGGTTCGACGGCGCGAGGGCGGGAGTGCCGTCCGAGACCCGTAGCTTCTGCGGTCAGACTCGGCCAAGCGTGAACCACGTAGCCGCCGACGAGAAGAGCTAGCGTGGTCGAGGAGGGCACCCAGGCTCGGGGCTCGTCGAGTCGCGTCGCGTGGGAGTACTTGCCGCTCCAGCGCGGGCTTTGCCCGCGCAATCTCTCTCCTGGGGGAGGTCTCGGAGGGGGCCGCCGAGGCCCCCTCCGATTGCCTAGTGACCGGTGTGAGGGAGGTTGATGACGGGCTTGAACTGGCTGAAGAACCAGCGCCGGCAGAGCACGAAAAGCCCGAGGAACCCGGCCGTGATCGCGAGGTCGCGGGCGCCGAACGGGAGGCGGGCGCTCGGCGACACCGATGGGAACACGACCAGGACGCGCTCGAAGAAGATCGCCACGAGGCCGAACAGCGAGGCCACGACGAGCGGCGTGTGCCGCTGGGGCGGCCGGCCCGTGAGGCGCTTACACAGGTACACGAACGGGATCAGCCAGCCGACGACCAGCACGAACCACGCGAGCGTGAGCCACGGCTGGGTGAAGAAGCGCGTCGCGAAGAAGCGGGTCTCGATGGGGACGTTTCCGTACCAGATCACGAGGTACTGGGACCAGAAGAAGTACATCCACATGATCGACATCGCGAACTGGAGCTTCGCGACATCCTGCACGGCCGCGGGCGGGATCGAGGCTTGCCCGCTCGCGTTCGCGCGTATCGTGAGGAGCGACAGGAGGCAGAACCCGATGTAGAGGGTGGTGACCACGAAGTACCCGCCGAAGAGGCCACTGTACCACTTGGGGTCGAGCGACATCACGAGGTCGAAGCCCCACAGCGAGACGCCGATCACCCAGAGGACAAGGAGGACGACCGCGAGGCGGTTCCGCCGGGCGTGCTCTCGTTCGTCGTCGGGCGGCACCGCATCGCGTACGAGCGCCGTCACGAGTGCCAGCGCCGCGATAAAGAGCGCTGCCGCGCCGGCGAGCGTCCGCAGCCAAAAGAAGGGCACGTTCAGCCACGCCTGCTTCGCGACCACCGGCGTCGTCACCCACGGGTAGAGCGTCGTCTGGCCCGCGAAGAGCACGAGGAACAGGACGAAGGCTGCCGGCAGGAAGCCCGCCGTCGTCAGCGCGATCCGCCGGACGCTCGGCGACCACCGCGCCTGGGTGAGCTGCATCATGGCGGCGATGGCGGGACCGGTCACGGCGAGCCCCGACCAGAACACCAGGTTCACCAGGTAGATCGACCACACCGCCCGGGCATCAGCCGAGCGCGCGCCCGTGAGAAAGGCGACGGCCCCGGCCGCCGCGACGAGACCCCAGAAGACGGTCATTTCTGCGCGAGGGTCCGGAGGTAGTTGACGATGTGCCACGCCTCTTCAGAGGAGAGCGCCTCACCGTACGACGGCATCACGGCGCCGCCGGCGACGATGTAGCTGTGCCAGTACCCGTCGGTCCGCTGCTTCTGGAGCTGGGCGTTGGTCAAGTCGGGCGTGGGGATGAACTTCGTCGCCACGGGGCCCGTCACCCCGCCCTTGGCCTCCGGGCCGTGGCACGGCACGCAGAAGATCTGGAAGTCCTGACGCCCGCTCGCGACGGACGCCTCGGACACCTTGATCGGGTTCGGCTGCTTGGCCGCGCGGTCGCGTGCTTCCTTCGGAAGGACCAGGTCGCCCCCGCGCGGCACCACGCCCGCCGGCATCTTGAACACGCGCTCGCCGGGCACGATCTTGGCGGTCTTGGTCATGTTGTCGCTCCAGCGGACGACGACGGCCGCGCCCATGAGCCCGCCGCTGGCGGCGACGATCAACAGCGTGAGGATGAAGACGTACTTCATGCGCGCACGTCCTCGGCGCCGGCCTCGCGGAGGATTTCCCGCACCGACGTGGAGCGCTCTGGCGCGCAGTGGACGGCGATGCCGAAGCGATCGTTCGTGAAGCGCGGGTCGAAGCCCCGGCTCGGACGGAACCGGGGCAGGCGGCCCAGCACCACCATGCCGATCACGGTCGCGATCCCGCCGAAGAGGACCATCAGCTCGAACGCGATGATGAAAAACGGCGGCAACGACGCTCCGACGATGCCCTCGGGGGCGAGTTGAAGATACTTGCCCCCGGTGACGAGCCCCCACACGAGCGAGGTCCAGATGGTCAGCAGGAAGGCCGAGACGATCCCGGTGAGCCCGCCGAGCAGCGTGAAGAGACGGACCCGGCTGAGGGGACGGTCACGCTCGAGGACCTCCTCGATCTCGTGCACCGGGACGGGCGTGTAGACGGTGACGTCGTGGTAGCCCTTCGCCCAGAGCTCCTCGAGCGCGCGTACCGTCGTGTCCACGTGGGCGAAGACGCCCACGAGCGTCTCAGTGGTGGCTGCCATGGGCCTTGTCCTTCATGGGCGGCGGCAGCGTCTCCTTGACCTCGACGACCGAGAGCGACGGCATCACCCGGATGAACCCGAGAAACAGGAGGAAGAACCAGGCGAAGCTGCCGATGACGATCATCGTGTCGGTCGGGCTCGGGTAGAAGATGCCCCACGTGTACGGGTAGAAGTCGTGCCCGAGGGACGGGACGATGATGTTGAAGCGCTCGAACCACATGCCGATCAAGACGAGGATGGACACGACGTAGAGCACGACCGGGCTCGTGCGCGCCGCCTTCCAGAAGAGGATCAGCGGCGAGACGCAGTTGCAGAAGTACATCAGCCAGAGAGCCCACGCGTAGGTCTTCGTCACCTTCCAGAAGAGCGAGGCCTTGTCGATGTCGTCGCCGCTGTAGAGCGTGGTGAAGATCTCGCACAGGTAGAAGTACGTCAGCACCAGACCCGTCACCAGGATGAGCTTCCCCATCGCGTCCAGGTGCTTCTCCTGGATGTAGGTGTGGAGCCCGAAGAAGTGGCGCATGGGCAGGACGAGGATCAGCACCATCGCGAAGCCCGAGAAGATGGCGCCGTCCACGAAGAACGGCGCGAAGAGGGTCGAGTGCCAGCCCGGAACGAGCGCCATCGCGAAGTCCCACGACACCACGCTGTGGACCGACAGGACGAGCGGCGTCGCGAGCGAGGCCAGCAGGCCGTAGGCGCGCCGGTAGTGGCGCCACTGCGAGTCGGCGCCCTCCCAGCCGAGCGCGAGCATCGCGTAGATCCGCCGCCGCCAGCCGCTCGACACGTCGCGCAGCGCCGCGATGTCGGGGACCAGCCCGACGATGAAGAACACCGTGCTGATCGAGAGGTAGGTCGAGATCGCGAACACGTCCCAGACGAGCGGCGACCGGAAGTTCGGCCACAGGTCCCGCTGGTTCGGGTACGGCAGCAGGTAGTAGGCGAACCACATGCGCCCGGCGTGGATCAGCGGGAAGAGCCCCGCCGTCATCACGGCGAAGATCGTCATCGCCTCCGCCGCGCGGTAGATCGACGTCCGCCAGCGCGCTCGAAAGAGGTAGAGGATCGCGGAGATCAGTGTGCCCGCGTGGCCGATGCCGATCCAGAACACGAAGCTCGTGATGTACATCGCCCACATCTGGGGCACGCGCTTGCCGGCCATCCCCATGCCCCACCAGATCTGGCCGGTCCAGGCGACGATCCCGGCCGTGAGGATCAGGGCGACGACGCTCATCCAGCCGAAGTAGAGGTTGCCCGGCGGGGCGAGCGTGCGGGCGACGTCGCGGGTGACGTCGGCGAACGTGGGGGAGGTGGCGTGGCTGTCGCTCATCGGCTCACGCGTGCTCCCGGACGACCTTCTTCAGGTAGGTGACGGAGGGCCGCGTCCCGATCTCCTCCAGGACGTGATAGGCGCGCGGCGAGTGCGCGAGCCTCACCACGGCGCTCTGCGCATCCTTGAGATTGCCGAAGGTGATCGCTCGCGTGGGGCACGTCTGCTGGCATGCGGTCAGGATGTCGCCGTCCCTCACGGCGCGCTTCGCGTCACGCGCGTGGTCCTTGCCCGCGATGATGCGCTGAATGCACATCGTGCACTTCTCCATGACCCCGAGCTGGCGGACCGTCACATCGGGGTTCAGCTGCACGTCGAGCGGCGCGGGGAACTCGTACTGGAACCAGTTGAAGCGGCGCACGTGGTAGGGACAATTGTTGCCGCAGTAGCGCGTGCCCACGCAGCGGTTGTAGACCTGCCCGTTCAGGCCTTCCTCGGTCCGGTACGCGGCGAAGACGGGGCAGACCGGCTCGCACGGCGCGACCTCACAGTGCTGGCAGAGCATCGGCAGGAAGAGGTTCGTGGGGTGGCCCGGGTTCCCTTCGGCCCAGCGCTCGATGCGGATCCACTGGAGCTGCCGTCCGTACGCCGCCTGGGCGCGCCCGACGATGGGCACGTTGTTCTCCGCCTGGCACGCGACCACGCACGCCTGGCAGCCGACGCACGCGTCCACGTCGATCGCCATGCCCCAGCGGTACCCCGGGTACTTCTGGTCCGGGTACATGCTGAAGTACTCCTCGTGCTCCGGCTTGCCCCGGAGCGCCTGCTCGCGCGCGGCGCCCAGATCCACGTGCTGCGCGAGCTCGCGACCCTGCTGGTCGTGAGTCGCCTGGAGGATGGCGAGCGGGCGCCGGGCGCCCGTCTTGGCGAGCCTCACACGGACCCCGAGGTACGCGGGGCCGCCGGACGCGCTCTCGGCGGCCGCCCCGAGCAGCGCCACCGGGTTGCGCGAGCCCGCGGGCGCCGTCACGTAGCGCGGCGTGTGATAGGGCGCGTAGCGATGGCCGATCGGCACGGCGACCGCCCGTGGATGGAGCGTCGGCGAGACGTACGCGGGAAGCTCGATCGAGCCGTAGGGTGACGTGAGCCTGACGACGTCGCCCTGGGCGATTCCGAGCTTCGTCGCCGTCTCCACCGCGATCTCGACCCACGGATCCCACACGGCCTGCGTCATCGTGTCCGGCGTTTCCTGCAGCCACGCGCGACTCGCGCCGCGCCCGTCGTAGAACCTGAACGACGGATACGCGAGGAGCGTGAGCCCATCCGCGTCGCCCTCGAGCGTCGGGGGCGCGGCGTCGACCGGGGCCACGCGCGCGTTCACGGCGACCGGCGCGGTCTCCTTCCAGACACCGCCCAGGCGGAGCGCCGCCGCCCACTCGTCCTTGACGACGGGCGCCCACGCGGCCTTCAAGTATTGCTCGAGGGTCGCCCAGGGCAGGGGCCCCTTCCCCTCTTCGCTTCCAAGCACGGCGCGGCCCATCGCGAGGACCGTGTCCCCGATCGGCCGCGAGTCGCGCACGGGCGCCGTCGTCGGCTGCATGAGGCCGACGACGCCCTCGCGCGGCGCGTAGTCGCCCCACGATTCCAGCCAGTGCGTGTCGGGCAGCACGACGTGGGCGAGCGCCGTCGTCTCGTCGGGCTGATTCGCGAAGCTCACGACGAGCCCCACCTTCTTCAACGCGTCGGTGAACCGAAGCCCGCCCGGGAGCGTGTACGCAGGGTTGACGCCGCTGCCCAGCAGCAGCACTTCGATCTCCCCCCGGACCATGGCCTGTATGAGCCGAGCCACCTCCGCGTACGGCGTGACCTTGCCGAACCCGGAGTCGGGGCCGAAGCGCACGGTCTTGCCGACGTTGCCGGCCGCCAGGTTCAGCAGGTTGATCGCGACGAGGGTCGGCGTCGCGTTCGTGCCGGTCACGGCCATCCCGCCGCCGACCGCCAGACCGGGCTTACCGTGCGCGAAGACCTCGGCGACGTGCCTGATCGTCTCGACGGGGACGTCGCTGTCGGCCGCGGCCTTCTTGACGTTGATCCCGGTGACCACCTCGGCGAAGCGCCGGTCGGCGAGCCCCGCGTCGACCATCACCCTGAGGATCGCGAGCGCCAGCAGCCCCTCGGTCCCGGGAGCGTTTCGCACCCACGCGTCGGCATTCGACGCGGTCAGCGACTGCCGCGGCTCGATGTGAATGAAGGTGCCGGCGCGCCCGTCGCGGAACGCGTGCATCCGTGCGAAGGCGCGCGCGTAGCTCACGTTCGACAGCCACGTCTCGAGGAAGTCGGCGCCGAAGGAGAGCACGACCTGCGCGTCCTCGAAGGCGTAGTGCGGGATCGCGTCACGCCCGAACGTGGCCCGATTGGCCGCGCGAGTCGCCTCGTACCCGAAGGGCTCGAAGGTCACGCGCGGGCGCGTGCCGAGGACCTGCGTCCACTTGTCGAGGAGCGCGCCCAGGCTCGAGGTCTCGAGCTGGGTCACGAGCGCGATCGCCTGGCCCTTGCCCGCGCTCCGGAGCGCGGCGATCTTGTCCGCGACGACCTTCTGCGCCGCGTCCCAGGACGCGGGCGTGAGCGTGGCTCCGTCGCGGAGGAGCGGTCCGGCGAACCGGTCCGGATGATAAAGCCCCTGCAGCGCCGCCTGGCCGCGCGCGCACAGGGCCCCCTGGCTGACCGGGTGGTCGGGGTTCCCCTCGAGCTTCACGACGCGGCCCTCGCGGTTCTTCGCGATCACGCCGCAGCCGGCGGGGCACTCGCGACACACGGTTGCGAACCATGCGGCGACGCCCGGCACGAGCTGTTCGTTCGGCACCACCAGCGGCAGGATATTCTCCGCCGTTCGCTGGCAGCCGGTGACGGCGGCGGTGGCGCCGCTCGCCGTGACGACCCGAAAGAAGTCCCGCCGGTTCATCTCTCGAGGGCTCGAGCTCGCGTCGCACCGGGAGTGGCGCGTGACAGACACCTGGGGCTCCGTCGGGGCTGGCTCAGTGGTGGCACGTGACGCAGTCGAGCGGCGCGTGCGCGCCCGCCGTCGCGTTCTGCCGCCGGTGGCAGTCGAGGCACCAGCCCATCGTGAGCGGCGGCGGCGCTGGCCGGAGCCCGACGAGAGTCAGCAGGTCGTTCGTCAGGCGCGGGCCGGTCTCCGCGCCGAACGTCATCATCGTCTCGACGGGTCCGTGGCACGTCTGGCACGTCACGCTCGCGCGGATGTGAGCCTTGTGCGGGAAGTAGGTGAACTCCGGCAGCTTGTTCACGCGCACCCACGGGATCGGCTCACCCCGCGCGTAGTAGTCCGCGACTTTCTTCACTTCCGGCAACGCTGCGCCCGCGATCCTGTGGCAGCCCATGCAGCGCTGGACCGACGGCAGGCCCGCGTATTCCGAGCGTCGCGCGTCGCTGTGGCAGTACTGGCAATCGATCTTGTACGTCTGAACGTGCACGCGGTGCGGGAAGTTGATCGGCTGAATCGAGGGCTTTGCGCCGGCCGGCTGGCGGCTCCACGACGAGACCGCCAGGAAGACCAGAATGGCGAGGAGCACGAGCCCCAGTGCTCCCACGCCCGCCTTTGCGCCCATCGGCAGTCGATCGCCCTCCGGGGGATTGAGTGACGCCTGTGAAGGCTACACTCGCCCCGCGACCGCGTCAATGCTTTCCAGGCGCTCAGCGCGAAAGCGACGCGAGGGCATCGGCGGCCGCCCGGGCCGCGTGCTCGAGGTCGGCCTCGGTGTGGGCGAGCGAGACGAACGCGGCCTCGAACTGCGAGGGCGCCAGGAACACACCGCGCTCGCGCATCCCGTGGAAGTAGCGGGCGTAGCGCGCGGTGTCGGCGCGCTTCGCCGACGTATAGTCGGTGACGGGACCGTCGCAGAAGAACGCCGTGAGCATCGAGCCGACACGGTTGACCGTGAGCGCGACACCCGCCTTCCGGGCGCCCTCCGTGAGCCCGCGCTCGAGCATCGCGCCGCGCGCCTCGAGCGTTGCATAGACGTCGTGCCTGCCGAGCTCGCGGAGGGTGGCCAGGCCGGCGGCGACGGCGAGCGGGTTCCCCGACAGCGTGCCCGCCTGGTAGACCGGGCCGAGCGGCGCCACCTGGCTCATGAGCTGCCGCGCGCCCCCGTAGGCGCCGACGGGGAGCCCGCCGCCGATGATCTTGCCGAGGCACGTGAGATCGGGACGGACGCCGTAGAGGGCCTGGGCCCCACCGTACGCCACGCGGAACCCCGTGATGACCTCGTCGAAGATCAGGAGCGCGCCGTGCGCGCGCGTGATCTCACGGAGCCCTTCGAGGAAGCCCGGAAGCGGCGCGACGACGCCCATGTTACCCGCGACTGGCTCGACGATGACCGCGGCGATCTCGTCGCCGCGCGCGCGGAAGAGCGCCCGGAGCGCGTCGAGGTCGTTGAACGGCGCGCTCAGGGTGAGCGCAGCCAGCGGCGCGGGGACGCCGCCCGAGTCCGGGATCGAGAAGGTCGCCCCGCCCGATCCGGCCTTCACCAGCAGGCTGTCGGCGTGGCCGTGGTAGCAGCCGTCGAACTTGACCAGGAGCGGACGGCCCGTCGCGCCGCGGGCCACGCGAATCGCGCTCATCGCGGCCTCCGTCCCCGAGCTGACCAGACGGACGAGCTCGATGGACGGATAGGCCGCGGTGATCGCCTCCGCCATCTCGACCTCGAGCGGCGTCGGCGCCCCGTAGCTCGTGCCACGGCGCGCGGCCTCACTGATCGCCTCGACCACCGCCGTCGGCGCGTGTCCCAGGATGAGCGGTCCCCACGAGCCGAGGAAGTCCAGGTACGAGCGCCCGTCCACGTCCCAGATCCGCGCCCCCTCGCCCCGCGCGACGAAGAACGGTTCGCCACCGACGCCCCGGAAGGCGCGCACCGGGCTATTCACACCCCCGGGGATGAGCCGGGTCGCCGTCTCGAACAGCCGCTTCGAATCGCTCATGGCTCAGACTCTTCCGGAACCGCCAGCCGGCGCACGGTGCACTTCGACGAAGTCACCGGTCGCGTCAGCCCATCGGAATGCGGCACACTCGGCTGCGCATCCCTTCCGCACGGAAAGGACGACATACGTGATGCCGGGCCAGACCGGCTCTCTCGTTGGCGGCGGCGCGGCCTGATCTTTGTCTGTCGGTGAAAAGTATGCGTCCGTGTCCGGATGCGAGTGGTAGATCACCGAGAGCTCGAACCCTTTATCCATCAAGTCGTACATCTTTCGCTGGTCGGCGCCATCGACATAGTACGCGCGCGTCGCATCGCGAGGGAACTTCGCGGGGTCTCGCCGGTGCATCTCATCCTGCGAGTTACGAAAGCGCATCAATCGCCGTTCCACGCCGTTTGTCAACACCACCCCGCAACACTCGCGAGGATAGTCGGCCTCCGCGTGCTCGCGGATGGCGGAGATTTCTTCGGCGGTGAGAATCATCCGCCGCCCGCCAGGGCGGGGATGATCGCCACCTCGTCGCCGTCCTTGAGCGGCGTGGAGAGCCCGTCGAGCGATTCGATCGCCTCGCTGTTCACGTAGATGTTGATGTGATGGTGCAGCTCGCCGCCCTCGTTGCGCACGAGCCCCTTGAGGCCCGCGAAGGTACCCTCGAGCTCGTCGAGCAGCGCTCCGACGCTCTTCGCCGACGTCTGGAGGCGGTCCCGGTTGTTCGTCGCCCGCCGAAACGGCGTCGGGATGTACACCGTCACCGCCATGCCGTCCTCCTGAAACCTCGGAGGGGGGCTTCGCCCCCCTTCCGAAACCTCCCCCCAGGAATCGCTGCGCCGGCAAAGCCGGCGCTCGAACCCGAACAGTCACCCGCGGTGGCCTCGCCCGCAACCCGGTCGAGTCGCGCGCCGCCGAGCCTCCGCGGCCGCCGCTCGGTCTGCACTACCCCTGACTCAAGTATCGCTCGCCGGTGTCGGGGAGCACGGTCACGACGAGCTGCTCGGGATTGAGCTCGGCCGCCACGGCGCACGCGGCGAACGCCGCGGCGCCGGCGGAGATGCCCACCAGCAGGCCCTCCTCGCGCGCGAGCCGCCGCGACCACGCGATCGCGTCCTCATCGCGCACCAGGATGATCCGGTCCACGACGCTCCGGTTCAGGACGCCGGGCACGAAGGACGCGCCGATCCCCTGGATCGCGTGGGGCCGCGCCTTGCCGCCCGAGAGGACCGGCGACTTCGCCGGCTCGACGGCGATCACGCGGACGCCCGGGAGCTTCTGCTTGAGCACCTCGCCCACGCCGGTCACCGTGCCGCCGGTGCCGACGCCCGCGACGAATGCGTCGAGGCGCCCGGCGACGGCCTCCAGAATCTCCAGCGCCGTGGTCCGCCGGTGAGCCTCGGGGTTCGCCGGGTTCTCGAACTGCTGGGGCATGACGTAGTCCGGGTGCTCGCGGCAGAGCTCTTGAGCCGCGTACACCGCGCCCGTCATCCCCTCGATCGCAGGCGTCAGGTGGATCTCGGCGCCGAACCGCGCCAGGAGCCGCTGGCGTTCCACGCTCATGTCGTCGGGCATCGTGAGAATGAGCCGGTAGCCCTTCACCGCGGCGGCCATCGCGAGCCCGATGCCCGTGTTGCCGCTGGTCGGCTCCACGATCGTCGAGCCCAGCTTGAGGCGGCCCTGCTCCTCCGCGGCCTCGAGCATCGCCACGGCGATCCGGTCCTTGACGCTCCCACCGGGGTTCACCGACTCGAGCTTGGCGACGACGCCCGCGCCGCCCGGCCTCGGGAGCCGGTTCAGGCGCACCATCGGCGTGTGCCCGATCAGCTCGAGTACCGACGACGCGATCTTCGGCCGGGGCGTCATATGTGGTACATCGCGCGTACCGCGCTGCGGCGCGCGAGCGCACGGGCCGCGAGATCGCCGAAGGTCACCCGATCGACGACCGCCGACACCGCTTTCCCGATCTCCTCCCAGAGCTCGCCGAGCTCGTGCGTCTCGTCGCCGTTCCGCCGCCCGGGCCCACGGCGCGCCTCGACCGGCGCGGGCGACCCTTCGACGGCGCGCAACACGTCCCCCACGCTGATCTCCTCGGGCAGTCGCATCAGATGATAGCCACCCGAGGCGCCCCGCTTCGAGCCGAGCAAGCCCGCGCGCTTCAAGGCCAGCAGGACGTGCTCCAGGTAGCGCTGCGGGATCGCGTGCCGGGCGGCGATGTCCTGGATCGGCACGAGCCCATCCCCGCCGCGGAGCGCCAGGTCCAGCACCGCCTTGATCGCATACTCGCCCTTCGCCGAGATCCGCATCCGTCAGCACGCCCTCGTCGTGTTCAGGCGGCGGCCGGCCTCATCGCGCACTGCCACGCTCCAGGAGGCGCGCCGCCTCGCGCGCGAAGTAGGTGATCACCACATCGGCGCCCGCCCGCCGGATCGCGACGAGGGCCTCCAGCATGGCGCGCTCCTCGTCGAGCCAGCCCAGGCGGCCCGCGGCCCGGATCATCGCGTACTCGCCGGAGACCGAGTAGGCGGCCAGCGGCACGCCAAACTCCGCCTTCGCGCGCGACACGATGTCGAGGTACGGCAGCGCCGGCTTGACCATCACGATGTCCGCGCCCTCGTCGAGGTCGAGCGCGATCTCACGCATCGCCTCGAGCGCGTTGGCGGGGTCCAGCTGGTATGAACGCCGGTCGCCGAACTGCGGCGCCGACTCGGCCGCCTCCCGGAAGGGCCCGTAGAAGCTCGAGGCGTACTTCGCCGAGTACGCCATGATCGGCGTGTCGGTGAAGCTCGCCTCGTCGAGGGCCTCGCGGATCGCGCCCACGCGGCCGTCCATCATGTCCGACGGCGCCACCATGTCGGCACCCGCCTCGGCGTGCGAGACCGCGACGCGCGCGAGCAGCTCGAGGGTCGGATCGTTGCGGACGCTGCCGCCCTCGACGATGCCGCAGTGACCGTGACTCGTGTACTGGCAGAGGCACACGTCGGTGACGACCAGGAGGTCGGGCACGACGTCCTTCACGGCGCGGACCGCCTGCTGGACGATGCCGTCCTCGGCGTACGCCTCGGAGCCGCGCGGGTCCTTCTCCGCCGGCACCCCGAAGAGGAGCACCGCGGGGATGCCCATTCCCGCCGCGTCCTTGACCTCCTTGACCAGCTCGTCGATCGACATGCGGAATTGCCCCGGCATCGACGCGATCGGCTCGCGGACACCGCGCCCATGGAGCGCGAACAGCGGGTAGACCAGGTCGTCGACGGCCAGCGCCGTCTCGCGGACCAGCGCGCGCAGCAGCGGTTTCTCGCGCAGACGCCTCGGACGGAACATCGCATGCGCCATCACACACTCCTTCTGCCCCGGGGTCCGGAGCGTCTCGGGACCCGGGAAAAGTAGTCGGCCAGCGCCCGCGCGAGCGCCGGAATCGTATACTCGCTCGGCATGACGTCGGTGGGGAGCCCGTACTCCGCTGCGGTCGCCGCGGTGATCGGGCCGATCGAGGCGATGGTGACCCGGCCGCGCCATGCGCGGCGCTCCTCCTCGCTGAACAGCTCCGCGAAGTTGCGCGCCGTGGACGAGCTGGTGAACGTCACGGCGTCGATCGCGCCAGCGGCGAGGGCCCCGCGCAGGCGGCTCGCGCCGTTCTCGACACGCCGGGTCTGGTAGGCCGGCACCTCCGTCACCGTCGCGCCAAGCCGTCGGAGCTCGACCACCAGCACGTCGCGCGTCTCTTTCGCGCGCGGCAGCAGCACCCGGTCGCCCGCGCCGATCGCCGGCCGGAGCCGCTCCACGAGCGCTTCGGCGCGATACTCGTCGGGCACCGCCTCCACGCGTACGCCGTGCTCGGCGAGCGCCTCGGCCGTCGCCGGGCCGATTGCGGCGACGCGCTTGCGCGCGACGGCGGCCCACCCGACCCCGCGCGCCGAGAGCCGTCGATCCACCATCACGACACCGTTCACGCTCGTGAAGATCATCCACGTGAACGTGTCGAGCGCGTCGAGCGCCGCGTCGAGCGGCTCCCAGGACTGGGGCGGCTCGATCGCGATCGTCGGCGCCTGCAGCACGCGCGCGCCGGCCTCCTCGAGGAGCTGCACGAATTTCTGCGCCTGTGGGGCCGCCCGCGTCACGACGATCGTCCGCCGCTCGAGCGGGCGCGTTCCCTCGACCCGCGTGACCCTCGCCACGTCACACCCTCAGCGCGGTCACGGCCGCGGCGCCCCTGGCGAGCAGCGTCTCGGCGAGGCGCCGGCCCAGCGCTAGGCACTCGTCCGGCGTCCCGCTCTCGGCGCCGCGAAGTACCTGTCGACCGTCCTCGCTCGCCACGAACGCGCTCATCCTCAGGCAAGCCCTGTCGAGCACCGCGTGAGCCGCCATCGGCGTCTTGCACGAGGCGCCGAGCCGGCCGAGGTATGCGCGCTCGGCGAGCGCGCAGACGCGCGTGGGGGCGTGGTCGATGCGGTCGATGCAGGCGCGCGTCGTCTGATCGGCCGCGCGCACCTCGACCGCGATAATCCCCTGCCCGACGGCGGGAACGAAGACCATCGGGTCCAGCGGCCGCGCGTGCTCGGGCCTGAGCCCGAGGCGGCTCAACCCCGCGGCGGCGAGAATCACGGCGTCCAGGGGTCCGGACTCGAGCTTTCTCAAGCGCGTGTCCACGTTACCGCGGATCGGCTCGACGACGAGGTCGGGCCGGAGCGCGAGCGCGAGGGCCCGCCGGCGCGGGCTGGACGTGCCGACCACCGCTCCCGCCGGCAGGTCCTCGAAGTCCACCCCCGACCGGGTCACGAGGACGTCACGCGGGTCGTCGCGCTCGGCGAAGGCCGCGAGCGTGAGTCCCACCGGCAGCTCGGCCGGGAGATCCTTGAGACTGTGGACCGCGAGGTCGAGAGCGCCCCCGAGCAGCGCCTCCTCGATCTCCGTCACGAACAGGCCCTTGCCCCCGACCGAGGCTAGATGGGCGTCGAGCAGCCGGTCGCCCTCGGTTCGCATCGGGACGATCTCGACTTCGGCGCCGAGCATGCGCAGGCGCGCAGCCACGATGCGTGCCTGCGCGAGCGCGAGCGGACTCCCCCGCGTCCCGAGTTTCAGCATTGTAGCGGGGTCCGCGAGGTCGCCACACTCCGTGGGTGGTCTGAGCAGGGCACGACCTGGCAGTGTTCCACTCTCGCCATCATTTCCTGCCAAGGCCGAAGAGCTCGTGGACGAGCTCCAGCCATGAGCGGCTCGAGCCCGCGCGCGAGGATTCGCGCAGCTTCGTGATCGGTGCGTGCAGGATCTTGTTGACGATCGCCGACGAGAGCACCTCGATCGCCTCGCGCGTCTCGGGCGTCGCGCCCGGCAGCCGCGTCAGCGCCTTGCGCACCTCGCCCACGCGGATTCCCTCGAGCCGCGCGCGCAGCGAGACGATCGTCGGGATGACCTCGACGTCGCCCTGCCGGGCGCCGAACTTCGCCGCCTCGCGCTCCACCAGCGCCTCGGCGCGTTGCGCCTCGCGGAGCCGCTCGCGGATGTTCGCCTCGACCACCTGCTTGAGGTCGTCGATGTTGTAGCAGTACACGTCGTCGAGCGTGTTCACGCTCCCCTCGACGTCGCGTGGCACCGCGATATCGATGAAGAACAGGGGCCGCGCGCGCCGCCCGTGCATGACCCGCTGGACCATCGCCCGCGTGACGACCGGCTCGGTCGCGCCCGTCGAGGTGATCACGATGTCCACTGAGGCGAGCGCCGTCCCGAGCTCAGCGAACGGCACCGCCGCCCCTGAGAGCGCTCGGGCCATCTCCTCGGCGCGCTGCCACGTCCGGTTGGCGACGTAGATCGGGAACGCGCCGTGCTCGACGAGGTGACGCGCCGCCAGCTCGCCCATCTTGCCGGCACCGACGAGGAGGACGGCCCTGCCGCGGAGCCCCGCGAAAATCTTCTTCGCGAGCTCGACGGCCGCGAACGAGACCGACACCGCATGGCGGGCGATCTCCGTCTCGCCCCGGACCTTCTTGGCGACGGCGAACGCTTGGGTGAAGAGCGTGTGCAGCACCGGCCCGATCGTCTCGCACGCCTGGGCGAGGGCAAACGCGTCCTTCACCTGGCCCAGGATCTGCGGCTCGCCGATCATCATCGAGTCGAGGCTCGCGGCGACCCGGAAGGTGTGGCGCACGGCGTCGCCGTCCACGTGCGTGTAGAGGACCGGCTCCACCGACGCGGGGCTGACGCCCCGGTAGCGGCAGAGGTGGCGAAACGCGACGGCGCGCGCCTCGCCCGGCGCGTCGGCGACCCCGTACACCTCGACCCGGTTGCACGTGGACAGGATCAACGTCTCCTGCACGACGCCCGTCGCCGAGACGTCGCTCAGGAGCTCGCGAAGCTTGTCCTCTTCCACGGCGAGCTGCTCGCGTAGCTCGACGGGCGCGTTCTTGTGCGAGAGCCCCGCGACGAACAGCGCCATTCAAGCTCCGCTCATGGCGCGTCGAGGGACGAGCCAGACGAGGCCCGAGGCAGGAGCCGGGCCGAGGCGTACGCGGTTGTACGTCGAGGTCCGGCGACGACCGAGAACGAAGTATGGCGACGTCCATCGGCGCGCCATTTCTAGGAGCCATGCCTTCCAGGCAGGAAGAGCCCCGCGCTCAGCGTGAGCACCAGCGTGGCGAACCCGATGATCGCGAAGTACGCCGCGCGCCGCCCGCGCCAGCCCGCGGCCGCCCGCCCCGCGAGCGTCCCCGCGTAGATCGCCCAGGCGACGAACGACAGGAGCGCGAGCGGGTCGTACGCGAAGACGCTCCCCCACGCCCGGCCGGCCCACAGGACGCCCAGGATCAGCCCCGTGGTGAGAAAAGGGAATCCGAGCGCGAGGGTGCGATACGTCAGCCGGTCGAGCGTCTCGAGATCGGGCAGCCGGTAGTAGAGCGCGCCGGGACGCTTCGCCTTCAGTTGGCGCTCCTGGAGCACGTACATCAAGGCGCCGGCGAAGTTCAGGACGAACGCCGCGATCCCGACGAGGACCAGCCCGATGTGCACCCAGATCCATGCACCGCCGAGGGCACGCTCGATCCCCGGGATGCCGAGCGACCGTGTCGTCGCCGAGTTGAGGCTGAACACGAGGACGACGGGCAGGACGAACGCGCCCAGGACCTTGACGCCGTACTGCCGCTCCACCCAGAGTGCCCACAGCACGGCGACCCACACCGCCACCGACATGGCCTCGCTCAGGCTGCCGAGCGGCGGCCGCCCCAGCCGGAAGGCCAGAGCGAGGAGCGCGACGGCGTGGAGGACCCAGCCTGCGATCGTCGCGACGGACGCGAGCCTATGGAGCCACTCCTCCCGCTGGACCAGGTAGGCGAGCGACAGCCCGGTCGCGGCGATGTAGCCGAAAATCGCGAGATCGAACAAAGTCGGGTACATGGCGTCAGAAACGGTAAGTGCAGCGAGAGTTTACCACATTCCCGATGCTGATTTGTGCAGCGCCAGTCAGGCGCGGCGAGCGAGGTGGATCAGCGAGGCGATGGGGCGCCAGTATCCCTCACGGATGGCGACCACGTCGAAGTGAGGTGATCCCCAGTCCTCGATGAGCGCCGAGCCGGCGTTCCAGCGTATCCGCCGGTCGAGCTCCTTGACGTAGGCTTTGCACTGTCTGCAGGCGGAGATGAAGTAGCCTTCCTCCTTCTCCACCGCCTCGAGGCGAACGAGGTCTTTGGAGGACTGTGTACCGCAGAACGGACAGCGCAGTCGTGGAAACACCCAGCCGCCCCCGCACACGTGACACGCGAGCCGACGCTGGCCGGCGTCGGTCAGGTCGCCGAAGCCGGGAGGCGCGCCGCAGTAGGGACAGACGCCGAGATCCCAACTCCGCTCGGTGAGATGGATCCGGCACCCGGCGAAGTACCGATCGAGCGCCGGCCGGAGAGCGCCGTATGCGAGGAAGCTCGTGGACTCAGCACGAAGACCGAAATCTGTCGGCAACGACGCCAGTCCCACACGCCCCCGCGACGGAAAGAAGGCGGCGGGGCCGACCTCGCCCTGATCCCATGCCCGAGCGAATCTGCGCAGGACATCCTCGGGCTCACCGACCGCTGCCAGAAACTCAAGGGCAGCAGCAAGGAGAGGCTCTACGTTTTCCGAAAGGATAGGCACCAGGACATCAGAAAGCAGTGGAACCCCGCGTCGCCAACGCTCCTCGCACTCCGAGGCCGTCCAGCTGAGCGGCGTCACGGGCTCGGCGGGCCACTCGGCCCACGCCTCCAGCACCAAGCGGTACGGCGCCAGCGGCTCGCGGAAGGTCGGCCGGCGCGTCAGGAGGTCGTTCCACTCCTCGAGCAGCTTCGCGTAGCTCAGGTCGCCTGACCGGCGGCGATGATCACGTACTTGACGACGAACCCCCCGACCAGGATGAGAACGGAGACGAGCACCGTCATAGCCGGCGCCGCCTTCCGGGTGACGCCGCCGAGGTGGAGCGCCAACGGCACCAGAATACCGACGACGACCGCGCCGAGCCAGAACGGGAGGCCGTACGGTCCGGTGATGAGCTGCGCCAGCGCGCGGGCGATCCCTGCAGAGCCCGCCGTGGAGACCGACAGGATGAACAGCGCGAGGGTGGCGAGCTGGACGACCAGCGCGAACGCGGTGAACCGCATGAGCCGCGAGAGCGCCTCGCGCCGCGTGGCGCCGAGCACGCTCAGGATGAGGGCGATCGCCGCGCCGCCTGTCGAGGCGCCGACGGCGAGGAAGAGAGCGCCCAGCCAGTGGGCGCTGACGAACAGCGGACGCGCCGTGGCGCCGATGAGCACGCCGGGATAGGCGGCGAGGAAGAACCCGAAGAACGTGCCGATCACGCCGACGACGCCGCGGAACGTCCGCATGCTCCGACCGCCCCGGTGCTCGAGGAAGACGTCCAGCGCAGCCAGGAACGCGCAAGCGCTGAACGCCAGCAGTGCCCACGCTCCCGCGTTCATCGGCGAGAACGGCTTGAGGTGGAACGGCCCGACGGTGACGGCGTCCCTGCCGATCTCGAGCGACGGCTTGGCCACCATCAGCATGTGGAGGAAGCGCGTGGGGAGACCAAGGTCCACGGTGAGGATGATCGGTCCCGGAATCACCGCGAGGAAAGCGATGTAGTACCCGACCCTGACGATGTCGCGATACCGCTCGTGGCCGAGGAGGTTGGCGATCGTGGCGATCACGAACGCCCCACCGGCGATACCGCCGAGGAAGAAGTAGAGGTCGATCAGGACCGGCCAGTCCGCGCTTTTCAGGAGACCGGGCTCCATCACGCGTCTCCTCTCCCACCCCGCCCCCTGAAGGCGACCAGGGCGCCCAGCCCCACGACCAGGGCGGAGCCGATCGACAGGAGCGAGTCGACGAGCACGTTGCGCTGCGGAAGCTTCGGCTTCTCCGGGAGCCCGTAGAGCGCCGGCTTGCCGAGGAGCAGGAAGAACGCGTTGAGACCGCCCAGGTCACCCTTCGGGTCCGCGCCGTAGAGCTGGGCGTCTTTGTAGCCGAGCTTTCGGAGCTCCTCGACCCGCTTCTCGGCGACGCCCGCCAGATCGTCGCGGAAGCCGAACCTGATCGACTGGGTCGGGCACGCCTTCGCGCAGGCGGGCCCGAGGCCGTTGTGGATCCGGTCGTTGCAGAAGGTGCACTTCGTCGCGGTGCCGGTATCGTGGTTGAACGAGACGACGCCGAATGGACAGGCGGAGACGCAGTACCGGCAGCCGTTGCAGATGTCCTGGTTGATGTTGACGGTTCCGAACTCGGTCCGGTAGATCGCGCCGGTCGGGCACGCCTCGAGACAGCCGGCCTGCGCGCAGTGCTTGCACACGTCGGACATCATGTGCCACTGCTTGATCTGCCCTTTGTCGTCGGTCTCCTCGAAGAACCTGACGAGGCGGTAGCTCTTGTCCGTGAAGTGGGCATGGTTCTGGTAGGTCCCCGTCCACTCCGGCTCCTCGGGCGCGAGCTGGTTCCACTGCTTGCAGGCGACCTGGCAGGCGCGGCACCCGATGCACAGGGAAACGTCTGTGAACATCGCGAGCGTGCGTGCCATGGCTACGCCTCCTTCCTGACGTTGCAGAGGAGGGCTTTCGACTCCTGAATGAACGTCGTGGGGTCGCCGAGGCTCGCGACCAGGTCGTTCGTGATGTCACCCCGCGCGGACTTCATGACGCCCTGGTAGCCCCAGTGCCACGGGATGCCGACCTGGTAGACCTTCTTGCCGTTGATCACGAACGGCTTGATCCGCTCGGTGACGAGGGCGCGCACCCTGATCTTCGCGCGCGGCGTCTCGACGGTGATCATGTCGCCGTTCTGGAACCCGAGCTCCTTGGCCATCTCGGGCCCGATCTCCGCGAAGTGACCGAAGAAGAGCTCGGAGAGCCACGGCACGTGCCGCGACATGCCGGCCGCGTGGTGCTCCGTGAGCCGGTACGTGGTCAGGATGTACGGGTACTTGTCGGGCGTGCCGAGCTTGTTCAGGTCGCCGATGTTGTACACCTTCGCCACGGGGTTGTTCTGCACCTTGGACAGGAGGTTTTTCGTCGGCGACTCGAACGGCTCATAGTGCTCGGGGAACGGGCCGTCCACGATCGACGCGAAGAACTGCCCGAGGCCGTGAGGGTTCATGATGAAGGCGTCCGTGCCGCTGATGCCCTTGAACGGGCCGTCCTTCGCCCGCGGCGCGTCCGGCGCCATCGTCGGGCTGAAGTCCGGGACGTCGTTACCCACCCACCTCTTCGCTTCGGCGTCCCACCAGATGAGCTTCTTCTTCTCGCTCCAGGGCTTGCCCGAGGGATCGGCGGAGGCGCGATTGTAGATGATCCGCCGGTTCGCCGGCCAGACGAAGCCCCAGCCGTGGCCGAGGTAGTCGCCCTCCTTGGACTTTTCGCGTCGCAGGGCCAGGTTCTTGCCCTCCTCGGGGTAGATGCCGGTGTAGATCCAGTTGCCGCAGGCGGTAGAGCCGTCGTCCCTCAGGTGGCCGAACGTCTTGAGCGGCTCGCCCTTCTTGTAGAGGGGCTTATCGTCCTTGTCCACGATGTCGTCGGTCGCGTAGCCGTTGCACTCCTTGAGCACCAGCTCCATGTTGGGCTCCTTCTTGGGCCCCTGGGGCTGGTAGTCCCACACGAGGTCGAGGACCGGCCGGTCCTTCTTGGGCTTGGAATCCTTGTAGAGCTCCTTGACGCGGTTGCCGACGTCCACGATGAACGCCGCGTCGGAGCGCGCGTCGCCGGGCGGCTCGACGGCCTTCACGTGCCACTGGGCCATCCGCATTGTGTTGGTGATCGAGCCGTCCTTCTCGGCGGCCGGCGTGCCGGAGATGAAGAAGACCTCGACCTGCGAGGATTTCGGATCGACACCCGGCTCCTTCCAGACGGCGGCGGTGTCGGTCTCGAAGAGATCGACGACCACCATCCACTCCAGATTCCGCATCGCCTGCCGCGCCATCTTGGCGTTCGGGCTGTCCACCGCGGGGTTCTGGCCCATGCAGATGAACCCCTTCACCTTCTTCTCGTACATCCCCACGAGGAAGTGCTGGTGGGAGTACGCGTCGGCCTTCTCGCGCTTCGGGAGGTAGTCGTAGGCGTAGTCGTTCTCCTTCGTCGCCGCCGGCCCCCACCACGCCTTGAGCAGGCTGACGACGAACTTCGGGTTATTGACCCAGTAGCCGCCCTTCGGCGTCGTCTTCTCCAGGTAGTCGGTCAGCGTCGGGTGCGGCCCCTGCAACGGCTCCGCGGGGTAGCCGGGCAGCATGTGGTAAAGCGTCCCGAAGTCGGTCGCGCCCTGCACGTTCGAGTGGCCGCGGAGCGCGACGACGCCTCCGCCGGGACGCCCGACATTCCCGAGGATGAGCTGTAGCATGCAGAGGGCGCGGATCTGCTGCACGCCGTTCGTGGACTGGTTGAGTTGCAGCGCGTACGAGGCCGTCGCCGTCTTGTCCGGCCCCGACGCCGAGCAGTAGATGTCGGCGACCTTGAGGAACAGCTCCTTCGGAATGCCGCACACGCGCTCGACCATCTCCGGGGTGTAGCGGCTGTAGTGCCGGCGGAGGCGCTGGAACACGCAGTTCGGATCGCGGAGCGTCGTGTCCTTCCTCGGATAGCCGTCGGCATCCAGCTGGAACTTCCAGGTGGACTGGTCGTAGCTCCGTCTGGCGGGGTCGAACCCGCTGAAGAGCCCGTCCAGCTCCGCGGGGGTCTTGAGGTTGGGATCGAGGAGGAGCGGGGCGTTCGTGTACGCCACGACGTAGTCGTGGAAGTACTTCTTGCTCTCGATCGCGTACCGGATCAGGCCGCCGAAGAACACGATGTTGGTGCCCGACCGGATCGGCACCCAGATGTCCGCCGTGGCCGAGGTCCGGGTGAAGCGCGGATCGACGTGGATGATTTTCGCGCCGCGCTCCTTGGCTTTCATCACCCACTTGTAGCTGACCGGGTGGCACTCGGCCCAGTTGGAGGTCGGCATGATGACGTCCGCGTGCTGGACGTCGATCAGGTTGGTCGTCATCGCGCCGCGGCCGAACGTGGCCCCCAGGGCCGGGACGGTCGCCGAGTGGCAGAGCCGGGCCGAATTTTCCACATTGACCAGCCCGAGCCCGCGCGAGAGCTTGGCGATCAGGTAGTTCTCCTCGTTGTCCAGCACCGAGGAGCCGAGCCACGCGATACCCTCGCAGCGGTTGACCGGCACCTCATTGGCGCCGACCTTCACCGTCTCGACGAAGGTCGCGTCGCGCGACTTCTTCACTCGCTGCGCGATCTCGGCCATCATCCAGTCGAGCGGCTTCTCCTCCCACGCGGTCGCGCCCGGCGCGCGGTAGAGGCACCCGGTGATCCGCCGCTCGTTCAGCGACAGCTGGTACGTCGACGAGCCCTTCGGACAGAGCGCGCCCTCGGTGTGGGGCGCATCGGGGTCACCCTCGATGTCGACGATCTTTCCGTCCTTGACGTAGATGAGCTGGGCACAACCGACCGCGCAATACGGACACACGCCCGGGAACGCCTTGGCTTCCTTGATCCGCAGCGACGTCGCAGCCGCCTCCACGGGGCTCAGATCGATCCCCCCGGAGGCGACGGCGGTGGAGGCCGCGGCCACGCCGTATCTCAGGAAGTCGCGTCGCGACAGACTCATAGCGACACTCCTCTGTGATGATCGGATTGGAGGGCCCGTTCGGACGGGGTCACCGGCTCGCCCCTAGACCTCGGGGCTCGCCAACTCATCCCACGCCCGGCGGAGCACGACGATCCTTTCGGGACGCCCGTCCGCTGGCTCGACCTTGATGATGTCTCCGGGGTTCAACGCGTCGAGGCCCGCCTTGGTGTCCTCGTCCGTGACGACGAGGGTGTGCGCCGAGCAGGCGAGCTCGGTGCACACGTCGGCCTCACCCCTGACGCGCAGGCGACCCTCGGCATGTTTCACGTCGACAACTACGAGACGAGACCTCTGGAGCTCTTCGGTCAGGCTTTGCGTCATCGCCTGAACCTCCTCGAATCCCGAGAGTCTGACGCTTCGATCGCCGGAATCCTAGACACTGGTCTGACCATCGTCAAGCCGCGGCGCGTCTAGGGAAATGGGGGGCAGCGACATGGCCCCCCAAACCCCCCAACGCTCGGAGCACCCATGCTCAGCCGTTGGCGCTCCTCGATACTCCACCAGGCTCCTAGCGTGTGGGAGGTGGCCTCGACGGCTCCCCGGAGTGCCCTGGAAGGGGAAGCTCCCCAGGGTCGGGTGGGGGCGACGCCCTGGGCGCCTCGGCGGGGGCCGCGTACCGCGCGAGGCACTCGTCCAGGAGTCTCTTCGCATCATCGGGCCGCCCCGCTCGGAGGGATTCCACGATGCCCCGGCGCGTGGCCAGATCTACGATGGGCCCGTTCGTGAGCGGGTTGTAGCAGCGGCTGAGCTCGAGGAGCATGCGGTCGACGAACCCGATGTCCGAGAGGCTCGTCTCGATCCGGCGAAAGAGATCGAGCGCGGGGTCGTCACGTCGCCGCGACCGGAGACCCCGGCGGAGCGCCTGGTACTTCCCCTCGACCGAGGGCTCTTCGCTCATGCGCCTCTACTCGAAGCGTGCGGTCGCGACGCGCTCGAGGCTCTCGAGCTTGTGCACCCGCTCGTCATAGGCGACCTGGCGGAAGAGGTCGGCGAGCGACGCGAAGTGCCCGTAGTCGTCGGCGAAGATGCTCTCGAAGGGCTCGGCCTCGAGGGCCGGGGTCTCCGCGACATACTGCATGTACTCGTGCTCGGCGTGGTCCTCGAACCAGGCGTTGAGGAGGTAGCTCCACCGGGGTCGGAGCACGTAAAGCAGCCAGCTGATGTGGTAGTAGACGAAGGCGATCAGCTGCGGCACTACCCGGTACCGGACGAAGCCCTCCCTGATCCCCTTCCGATCGGTGAGCTCCTCGAGGATCAAGAGGTGCCACTGTTCGTTGTCCTGCTGGAGCCGACTTTCCTTGACCCGCTCGAAGATGCGCCGCGCGAAGTCCGGGCGGGGATGCATGTGGGTGATCGCAATGTAGGCCACGTGCTCCCACGCCTGATACGGAACGCGGGCGATGACCTCGAGGACCTTGAACTTCGACAGGTGGCGCCTGCGCCCGTAGAGGAGGTCCATCGTGAGGAACAGCGCGTGCGCGAGGACGCCGTAGCGCATCCGCGGCGTCGCCAGGGTCTCGCCCTGGGCCCGCTTGAGCTCGTCCGACGACAGGCGCTGTATCGCGGGAGCCGCGCGGGTCAGCGTCGCGCCACCACAGCCCCCTCCCCCAGCAGGAGCGCGCTCCCGGCGTAGAGGTTGAGGCTGTCCCCCCGCACGTACCCGCAGACGGTGATGTTGAGCTGCTCGGCAAGCGCCACCGCCATCTCCGTGGGCGAGGTCCGCGACGCGACGAGCGGCACGCCCATCCGCGCCGCCTTGAGCAGCATCTCGGAGGAGACGCGGCCGGTCGACAGGAGGACGCGGTCCTCGGTGGGGATCCCACGCATGAGCGCCTCGCCCTTGACCTTGTCCACCGCGTTGTGGCGCCCGACGTCCTCGGCGACGACGAGGAGCCGCTCGCCGTCGGAGAGCGCCGCGCCGTGGATCCCGCGCGAGGCCCTGTAGTGGATCGCCGCGGCGAAGAGCTCTCTCATCCTGAGCGCCAGCGTCTCCGGCGCCACGCGGAGCGTGGAGTGGAGCCTGGGGAACAACCGGTGGTCGATACGGAACGTGATGCCGCCGCCGCACCCCGAGGTCAGAATCCGCTCGGTCGGCAGCGTCACCGGGTGGTCCAGCGTCACGTCGGCGCGGCCGTCCACGGCGGAGACGTCGAGCCGGGTGATCTCCGCAGGGTCCCCGATCACCTTCTCGATCCAGAGGTACCCGACGACGAGCGCCTCGAGCTTGATCGGGGAGCAGAGGAGCGTGAGGAACTTCTCGCCGTTGACCCAGATCGTCAGCGGCTGCTCGCGCACCACCTCGCCGACGATCTCGTCGGCGCGATTGCCCCGCACTCGGAGGTAGGTCCGCATCGCGACGCTCCGACGTGATTCTAGCGCGGACGGCTGGCTAGAGTCGAGGTGACCTCGTGTGCCAGTCGGTGACCTGCTGATAGGCGTGACCGACCCGGAACAGCGTCCCCTCGTCGAAGGGCCGTCCGATCACCTGCATTCCGACGGGCAGGCCGTCGGGGTCGAAGCCGACCGGAAGCGACAGCGCGGGCAGCCCGGCGAGACTCGGCACCCCGGTGAACTGCATGATGGCCGACAGCATGTCCTCTTTGCGGTTGCCCTCGATCACGACCTCGGTGGCGCCGCAGGGTGTGGCCGTGAATGGGAGGGTCGGCGTGACGAAGACGTCGACGCGCTTGAACCCCTCGAGGAACTCCTTCCGCAGCAGGCTCCGATACCGCTGGGCCTGGATGTAGTGGGTGGCCAGGTACATCTCACCGAGCTCCAGCAAGGTCCGCACGTCCTCGCCGTAGTCGGCGGCGCGCGTGCGGAGCCACTGTTGGTGGTAGGCGCTCGGCTCGCAGGACTCGATCGTGAGCTGAGCGGAGATGTTGCCGTGGATCGACGGCATCGCGATCTCCTCGATCCGGGCGCCAAGCCCCTCGAGCGTCTTCAGCGCGGCGCGGACCGCGTCGCCGACCGCCTTCTGCACGTGGGTCAGTGAGTAATCCCGGATGAGCCCGACGCGGAGGCCGTGCACAGGGCGGCCGAGCTCCCCCCGGTAATCCGCCACGGGAACTTGCGCCGAATGCTCGTCGAAGGGGTCGTAGCCCGCGATGACCTCGAACATGACCACGCAGTCCTCTACCGTGCGCGTCATCGGCGAGACGGTGTCCATCGTCCACGCCAAGGGGACGACGTTGTAGTTGCTCACGCGGCCGATGGTCGGGCGGATTCCGACGATTCCGTTGACCGAGGACGGCAGCCGGATCGAGCCGCCCGTGTCCGTCCCGAGCGCGCCGAGGCAGGTGCGCGCCGCCACCGCCGCGCCCGAACCGCCGCTCGAGCCGGCCGGGAAGCGCTCGGGGTTCCAGGGGTTGCGGCAGGTGCCGTGGTGCGGGTTGTCGGTCGTGCCGCCCCAGGCGAATTCGTGCATGTTCGTCTTGCCGACGATGATGGCGCCGGCACGCTTGAGCCGAGCCGCCACGGTCGCGTCCTCTGACGGGACGAAGGCCGACAGGATTTTCGACCCGGCCGTCGTGCGGACGCCGCGCGTGTAGATGTTGTCCTTGAGCGCGACCGGAATCCCGTGGAGCGGGCCGAGGCAGTATCCCGCCTGAATCATGCGCTCGGCGGCCCGCGCCACCTCACGCGCCTGCGCGTCACAGACCGTGATGTACGCGCGAATCTGCTTGTCGACCTTGGCGATGCGCTGAAGCATCGCCTCTGTCAGCTCCACCGGGGAGAGCCTGCGCCCCTCGAGCTGCGCCGCGGCCTCGATGATCGTCAGGTCCAGCGGATCTCCCTGTGCCATGACGTGCCTCCTATCGCTCGGGGAATCGCAGGATCGGCAGGATCGACTGGTGCGCCGCGGCCGCCATCTTGCGGTTCAGCTCGTTGGCAGCCGCGATGAGGCCAGCGAGCATGGGGACGAGCCTGGTCCGACGTTCCGGCCCGAGCGGCAGGTCGGCCTGCGCGCAGAGGCGCTCGACGGTTTCATTCGTGACGGGATCGTCGCTTTTCATGGTGTCTCCCCCTTCCGGCGGTATGGGCGCCCTCAGACGCCAAGATAGTCGGCAATGACACGCGGGTCGTAGAGGGCCTCGGGCCTCAGCTCCTCGGTGATCTGTCCCTTGAGCATCGTATAGGCGCGCTGCGCGAACGCGCTGGCGAAGTCCACATTCTGCTCGACGAGGATCATCGTCACCCCGAATCGCGCGTTGATCCCGAGGAGCTGCTCGAGGATCTCATCGACGATCGAGGGTTGGACGCCCTCGGTCGGCTCGTCGAGCAGCAGCAGCTTCGGGTCGCCCATGAGGGCGCGGGCGATGGCGAGGATCTGCTGCTCGCCCCCGGAGAGGCTACCGCCGCGCTGCGCCAGGCGCTCGCCCAGGCGCGGGAAGATCTGCAGCAGCTCGTCGAAGCGCGATCCGTCGCCCGAGAGGGCGCCCATCCGGAGGTTCTCGCGGACGGTGAGGGTGGGAAAGATCTCACGCCCCTGGGGAACGTACCCGAGGCCGAGCCGGGCGCGCCGGTAGGGCGGCAGGTGCGTGAGATCGACCCCTCGCCAGCGGATGTGCCCCTGGCGGGCGCGGAGGAAGCCCATGAGCGCGCGCAGCAGGGTCGTCTTGCCCGCGCCGTTCCGTCCGATGATCACGACGCGCTCGGCCGCCCCCACCCGGAGTGAGACACCGTTCAGCACCGGCACCTGCCCGTACCGCGCGTGGAGCCCTTCAACTTCGAGCACGCGGGCGTTTCCCCAGATAGATGTCGCGGACGACGTCGTTCGCGCGGATCTCCTCCATGGTCCCCTCGGCCAGCACCGCGCCCCGGTGGAGCACGGTGACGTATCCCGCGATGTTTCGCACGAAATCCATATCGTGCTCGATCACGATCAGCGTCGCCCGCCGGT
>WNGN01001085.1_pt1 | contig 41327 bp, 39 predicted proteins | sample 5400561 | NCBI WGS metagenome assembly WNGN01 (sample SAMN13153379, study PRJNA577476) | soil metagenome | isolation source: 115 cm soil or saprolite under Garry oak tree replicate 2 | place: USA:California | collected 2016-06-15 | reverse complement strand
GTGGAGCGCCCCTTGGACAGCAGCTCGAAGGCCTCTTCCAGCAGCTCGCCCTGCTCCACGGTCGGGAACGGCGGGTCCATCACGTCGACCACCTGGGCCTCGAGGATCTCGGGCTTGCGGAACAGGCGCTCGAGCAGCGAGCCCTCCTGGACCGAGCCGACCACCCTGGACACGTCCGTGGGGTCGTCGCCGGAGACCACCGCGACCTGGCTCACCGACCAGGTGTGCAGCAGGTCGATCGCCTCCCTGACGCGCTGGTGCGAGGCGACCGTGACCAGCGGCGGGGTGTCGTGGTGGGCCTTGCCGACCAGCACGTCGCCCACCATGCCCTGCCGGCTGCGCGGCAGGAAGCCGTGCTCGCGCATCCAGTCGTCGTTGAATACCTTGGACAGGTAGCCCCGCCCGGAGTCGGGGATCAGCACGACGATGGTGGTGTCGGGCCCGTGCTCCCTGGCGACCTCGACGGCGGCGGCCACGGCCAGCCCACCGGAGCCGCCGGCCAGCAGCCCCTCTTCGCGCGCCAGGCGGCGGGTCATCACGAACGCGTCGCGGTCCGAGACGGTCACGTAGCGGTCGACCACCGAGGGGTCCAGCGTCGCAGGGTAGAAGTCCTCGCCGACGCCCTCGACGAGATAGGGGTGCACGTCGTCCGGCCGCGAGTAGATCGAGCCCTCCGGATCGGCGCCCACCACCCGCAGGGCCGGCTTGCGCTCCTTGAGGTAGCGGCCGGCACCGGTGACGGTCCCGCCGGTGCCGACGCCGACGACCAGCACGTCGACCGTGCCGTCGGTCTGCTCCCAGATCTCCGGGCCGGTGCTCGCGTAGTGCGCCTCCGGGTTGGCCTGGTTGGCGTACTGGTTGGGCTGGAACGCCCCGGCGATCTCGTGCGTCAGGCGGTCGGCCACCGAGTAGTAGGACTCGGGGCTTTCCGGCGGCACCGAGGTCGGCGTCACCACCACCTCGGCGCCGTAGCCGCGCAGCAGCGCGATCTTCTCGTGGCTGACCTTGTCCGGCATCACGAAGACGCAGCGGTAGCCTTTGAGGGCCGCGACGATGGCAAGGCCGACGCCGGTGTTGCCGCTGGTCGGCTCGATGATGGTGCCGCCGGGCCGGAGCTGGCCGCCGGCCTCGGCGCGCTCGACCATCGCCAGGCCGATCCGGTCCTTCACCGATCCGCCCGGGTTCAGGTACTCCACCTTGGCGAGGATCGTGGGTTCCAGACCTCGCCCCAGCCGTGACAACCGCACCATCGGCGTGTTGCCGACGGCGTCCAGGATCGAGTCGTACACCCGCATGTCGTGACCCCCATTGGCCCGCACCGCACTCGGTTCGGAATTGTAGGCCGCCGAGCTTCCGGGGGCGTGGCGTCACCGCGCGGCGGGGGCCCAGGTGAGCCCGTCCCCCTCAGCGGAGCGGGCGGCCGTCCTCGTCGATCGCGGCGAACAGGTCGCGCTCCGGCCGGGGCGCCGGCACCAGCGATCGCGCCAGGGTGTAGTCCTCCCAGGGGTAGATGTCAGCCACCACCTCGTCGGGGACCGCGAACCAGGAGCCGTTGGGGTCGATCTGGGTCGCGTGCGCGATCAGCGCGTCGCGCGCCTGGGGCAGCCACTTGCCGATGTCCACCTGGGTGGTGATCTCCGGCTCGTGGACCTCCTCGCCGGTCTCCTCGGACTCCTCGTCCCAGCGCTTCAGCCAGTCGGCGAAGGGGCTGTCCAATCCGCGCTCGACCACGCCCTCGTGCAGCAGCCGCAGGCGCCGGCGCGAGGGCGAGGCGAAGTAGTAGAGCTTCGACGGCTGGAAGGGCTCGCCCGCGCGCGGGTAGCGGGCCGGGTCGCCGGCCGCGTCGAAGGCGGCCACCGAGACCTCGTGGGTGCGGACGTGGTCGGGATGCGGGTAGCCGCCGTCCTCGTCGTAGGTGAGCACGACCTGTGGCCGCTCCTCGCGGATGATCCTGACCAAGCGGCCAACCGCCTCGTCCAGATCGGCGTTGGCGAAGGCGTCGGGATGCTTGTTGGTCTCGGTGTCGGGCATGCCCGAGTCCCGGTAGCCGAGGAAGTAGTGCTGGCTGACGTCGTCGGCGTAGCGGGCGAACGTTCCGGCGCCCTTGGAGGATTCGTCATCAGGGTGCGCCTGCACGGCGAGAAGAGTACGGGGCACGATCCAACCGCTCCTTGACTTGATGGCTGGGGATGCGTTCGACAAGGGTAGCGAAGTCACCCGACAGTCCGCGCCGGCCCCCGGCGACGTCGTCCCCAGCCGCTATGCTGAGCTGGGAGCGATCTCGGGGAGGGTTCGGCCACGGCTACCGGTGACGCACTGGTCGCATGGGCGGCCGAGCACGCGGCCGAGCTGCTCGCTCCGCTCGGAGACCACTGGACGCATTCCCGGGCCGTCGGGGAGCGGGCCCTCCGGATGGCCGGCGCGTTCTCCCAGCGGGACCGCGTCCAGCTCGTCGCCGCCGCCTACCTCCACGACGTCGGCTACGCGCCCGCCCTCCAGCAGACCGGCTGCCATGCCCTGGACGGCGCACGGTACCTGCGCTCGCTCGGGCACGAGCGGCTGGCGCGACTGGTCGCCCACCATGCCGAGGCCCGCTTCGAGGTGCGGCTGCGCGGCCTGGACCGCGAGCTGGAAGGCTTTCCGCGGGAGCCGTCGGCGGTCGCCGACGCGCTCACCTACTGCGACATGACCGTCGGCTCGGCCGGCGAGCCGATGACCCTGCACGAGCGGACCGTCGACATCGCGCAGCGCTACGGCGACGACCACGCCGCCACCCGCTCGCTTGCCTGGTCGATGCCCTACCTCTCGCTGTCCCTGGCGAGGACCGAGCGTCGCCTGCGCCTGCGGGGCGTCACGCCGTAGAACGCCGTCAGCGGGCGGGGTCGCGGCCACGCGGGGCGCGCTCGTGACGACCCCGGTAGCGGCGCCGGCGGACGTGCCGGCCGGGCTGGCGGAAGACCCGCAGGCGCGACCCGGACAGGCCGTGCACGGCGATGATCACGCCCACCCCGATGGTGACGTCACCCACGCTGAAGACGTTGTGGAGCGGAACCGGCTCGGGGACCGCGAAGACGTCGCCGAGGAAGCCCAGCCGCGGGTCACGCACCAGGGCCGAATTGGCGTAGGTGTCCCGTTGTAGGGGTAAGCCGGCCTTGTCGAGCGCCGCGGCCGAAGCCGGCATGACCCCGCCGTTGGCGCTCATGGCGATCAGGTTGAGTAGCGCGCCCAAACCGATCAGCAGCATCCCCGGCAGGTGGCGGTTGGCGATCACGAACACGCCCGCGATCGGGTAGGAGGCGAGCTGGATCAACGGCCGCTGCGACTCCGGCACCCCAGGGACCGTCAGCGCGACCACCTGGAGCCCGAGCGCGAGCATGAGGATCCACGCGAGCCTCGCGCGGATGTCGGCCAGCGCCGAGAGGCGGCCGCCGAACAGCGGGACGGCTAGCGCGCTTATCAGGACGATCGCGACGAGAAACATCGAAGCCGTTCAGCCACACAAACCCGTACAGCTTACCGACTCACTCAACCCTCTACCGAAATGGGCTTAGTTCACTATCATTAGACTGTCTGTCATGTTCGAGGTGCCTGATATCTAGGTCCCGGTAGCCAGGATCTGGAGCATCGATCGTGCCGTACCCGTCCCGCCTGCGGTCTCCGCAGGCGGCGGGGCCGGCCAGCGACCGGCGCGGGGGGCGGCGGGACCTCAGGAGGTGGGGCTGGTGGGGACGGACCGGCGCCTCGGGCGGGGAGGGGCGGACCGGCGCCTGGAGCCGGTCCGGACGGCGGTCTCGCCGTCAGCTCGATCAGGCTGGCGTCTCGCCTACCCGCTCGCGGTCTCACTGGCAGGCGGCGGGCTGCTGCTGGCCATGGTCCCATCGGGGGTTCGGGCGCTGCTGGCCGCTCCCCGGCCGATCGCCGTCCTCGGCGCGCTGACGCTGGTGGCGGCGCTGGTGCCGAGCCTGGCCGCGCAGGCGCAACGAGCGCGGCCCTCCCCCAGCGACCTCGAGCCTGGAGCGCTCGCGCAGCCGTTCGGGTTCGCCATCCTGCTCGGCTGGGGGACCGCCGCCGGTGTGCTGGTCGCCGGAATCGTCACCCTGCTGGCCACACTGGCCTGGCGCCTGCCGCCGCGGCGGTGCCTGTTCGAGGCGGCGCGGCTCGTCCTGGCGACCGCGGTCGCCGGCCTGGCCTGGCGCCTGCTCGGTGGGCCGCGCGGCGCCAGCCTGACCGAGCTGCCGGCGCTGGTCCTGGCGGCGCTCGCCTTCCTGATCGCCGCGAACGCGCTGGCCGCGGCGGAGCCCGGGCTGGGTGGCGGCTCGCCCGCCGCTGAGCTGCGCCGCCGCCTCGGGCTCGGCACCTGGACCTCCGCGCTGCTGCTCGGGCTCGCCCCGGCGATCGTGGTGGTCGCCGAGCGCCGCCTGCCGCTCACCCCGCTGCTCCTGCTGCCGGTCGCCGCGGTCCACCTGGCGGCCCGGGCGACGCTCCAGGCGGAGCGCGAGCACGAGCTGGCCGAGCGCGAGCGCGCGCGTGCCCAGGCGGCCGCGGAGGCGATGCTGGCGACCGTCTCGCACGAGCTGCGCGCGCCCCTGACGGTGGTGCTCGGCTCGCTCGACACCCTGACCACCCGCGACGGCGCGCTGAACGCGGAGCAGCGGCGCGAGCTGGTCGCCATGGCCACGCGCCAGGGGGAGCGGCTGAAGCGGCTGGTCGAGCAGTTGCTGGAGGCCGCCCGGCTGGAGCAGGCCGAGCTGGGACCGGCCAGTGTCTCCGTGATCGACGCGGTGAAGGTGGCGCGGGAGGCCGAGCGGGCCACGGAGCTGGGGCACCCTGGCCGCAAGGTGCGACTGGACGCCGGCAGGGCGCTGCCGGTGCGGGCGGCGCCCGAGACGTTGCTGCAGGTGCTCACCAACCTGCTCGACAACGCCGCCAAGTACTCACCCGCCGGAACGCCCATCAGGCTCCAGGCCCGGCGGCGGGGCGGCCAGGCGGTGATCGCGGTCATCGACGCCGGGCCCGGGATCCCGGCCGGGCAGCGGGAACGGATCTTCGAGCGCTTCACCCAGCTCGAATCCAGCGACGGCCGGCGCGGGGAGGGCGCCGGGCTCGGCCTCTACATCGCGCGGAAGCTGGCCCGCTCGCTCGCTGGCGACCTGGTGCTCTGCGAGCCGTCGACCAGCACGCCGGGCACCCGCTTCGAGTTGCGCCTGCCGCTGGCCGACGAGCGGCCGGCGCGGGTCTCCGAGCACGAGCCCGACGGTGACCGGTCGCCTCGGGCGCTGGCCGGCGGCGGCCCGGTCGACTACGCGCGACGGCGGTGAGGAGCCCTTCCGCTATGGAGCGCCGTCACGCATCCGCGGTGCGCGCCATGGACGGCTTGCCGTACCGCGCGCGGGATCGAGGCGCGACACCGATGCATGCCGGCGCTCCAGACGCCTGAGCTGGCAATAACTGGATCAACCTGGCATGCGGCGCTCTGGAAGGGTAGCTTGTTGGTCTGCGCGGTTGGTAACCGCTCTTTAGGTTTTTTGGGCCTCGTGGCCGTCTTCTCGGGAGGTGGAGCATGACCGCGGCCGTTTCGAGCGACCGGTGCGACCGGCTCGGGATCGACCAGGTCGAGCCCTGTGCCGATAACGCCACACGGGCAGCTCGCGTCCCCGGATCGTCGGGCGCGAGGTGTTGCTCTTCGTCCTGATCTCCAAGCACTGAGCGTCCGGGTGCGGCAGGGCCGCGCGCAAGTCCGCCATTCGGTCGCGGATCGTCATTTGAATGGCAAATCGACTGGACGGGGCTGGTAGCCGGCGCGAAGGGCACCCCGTCACGCTCTCTGCTTCGCGGCCAAGGAGGCTCCCGAACCATGTCCCAGCCAACCGGCGACCGTGTCACCTACCTGACGCCCGAGGCCTATGAGCGCCTGAGCGGGGAGTTGCACGAGCTCAAGACCACCGGTCGCGAGCGTGTCTCCCAGGCGATCGGCGTGGCTCGCGAGCATGGCGACATCCGAGAGAACGCCGACTACGACGCCGCCAAGAACGAGCAGGGCATGATGGAGGCCCGCATCCGCCAGCTCGAGGAGATCCTCCGCTCGGCGGTCGTCGGGGCGCCACGGGACACCGGCAAGGCTGGTCCGGGAATGATCGTCCGGCTGGAGATCGCCGGCGACGAGGAGACCTACTTCCTCGGCAGCCGCGAGGAGGCGATCGACGGCATGGACGTGCTGAGCCTCCAGTCGCCGCTGGGGCAGGCGGTGGTGGGCCGCAAGCCCGGCGAGAAGTTCTCCTACACCACCCCGACCGGCCGCGAGCTGCAGGTCAGACTGGTCGAGGCGGCGCCGCGGGACTGAGCCCGCGTGGCCGCCAGCCGCTCAACGGCCGGCGGCGCGCCGGCGCGCCAGGCCCAGCAGCACCCCGTCAAGGATGTCCGTCTCGCTGGCGATCATCTGCCCGAACCCGAAGGTCCGGCAGGTCTCGTCCAGCACCAGGGCGCCGGCGGCGATCACGTCCTCGCGGCCCTTGGCCATCACCGGCAACGCCGCCCGCTCCGCGATGGTCATCGCCGCCAGCCGCTCGGCGGTCTGGCCGATGCGCCCCGCGTCGATGGTGGCGTGGTGGATCCGCTCGGGGTCGTAGACCTCCAGGTCGAGGGCGATCGCGGTGACAGTGGTCACGGTCCCCGCCACGCCCACCACCCGCCGCGCCGAGCTCGGGTCGAGCACCTCCGGGACCTTCCCGAGGTGCTCCCGCACGTCGCGGCGCAGCGCGGCCACCTCCTCCGGAGCGGGTGGGTCGCTGGCCAGGTGGCGCTCGAACAGCCGCACGCAGCCGATGTCGATCGACAGCATCGCCGACGGCTCGTGGTTGCCGATGATGAACTCGGTCGAGCCGCCGCCGATGTCGACCACCAGCGTGCGCTCGTCGCCTTGTAGGTCGTGGGTGGCGCCGGCGTAGGTGGTCGCCGCCTCCTGGTCGCCGGCGAGCACCTCGGCCTCGACGCCGAACAGGCGTCGCACCCCGTCGAGGAACTCGTCGCGGTTGGCGGCGTCCCTGGTGGCGCTGGTCGCCACCACCCTGGTCGCCTCGACGCCCAGGCGGGCGCACAGCTCGGCGTAGCCGGCCAGCACGTCCAGCGTCCGCTCCAGGGCGGCGGGGTCGAAGCGCCTGGTGCGGTCCACGCCCTTGCCGAGCCGGGTGATCACCATCTCGCGAGCGTGCTGCTCGACGACCCGGTCCCCGGCCACGTCGGCGACGAGCAGGCGGGTCGAGTTGGTTCCCACGTCGACGGCGGCGAGTCGCACGGCGTCCTCCCTGGGGTTCACGGGCGGCTACCCGCTCCGCCGCCGGGATCCCCGTTCGGGCGATCGTCGGCGAGGTCGACGCAGGGGCCGGGGCAGTCGATCGGCTCGACCACCTGCCGCACGATCCGGCCGACGGGGTTGGCGCCCGTGGCGACCTCGTGCGCGTACAACGCGTGCAGGCATTTGACCCGGCCCGGCAGGCCCCCCACCCCGGGGTCGCCCGGCAGATGGCCCAGCGCGCCGCGCTGGGCCAGGTACTGCTCGTGGGCCGCCCGATGCGCCGCGGCCAGCTCCGGTTCGGCGGCGACCCGCTCGGACAGGCTGGCATTCCATCCCGCGGCCTCCAGCCGGCCCACCGCCACGCCGGCGGCCGGGCACGACAGCCAGTACAGCGTCGGGAACGGCGTGCCGTCAGGCAGGAAGGGAGAGGTTCGGACCACGGTGGGGAGCCCGTAGCGGCAGCGTGCCGCGACCGCGACCGCTCCTCGCACCTCCCGGCCGATCTGCCCCTCGATCAGGCGCCGTTCGACGGGGCTCGCCTCGGGCAGTGCGGCAGCCCAGCCAGGCTCGGCCCGAGGGTCGGGCGCGCCACCCTCCCGGTTCTCGGCCCACGGCAGCGTCGCCGGGTCAGGCAGGGCGGCCGGGTCTGGCCGGCGCGGCGACCGGGATGGGGTTCGTGGCACGACTCAGCCGCGGCGAGCTTCGCGCTGACGCTTGACGTCGACCAGGCGTTCCTCACTGGAACGCATGAACCGCTTGAGCTTCTGCTCGAACTCGGGGTCCTTGGCGGCGCGCCGCCTCGGCGCCTCGGGCTGCCAATCGGCCGCGGCCTGCTTGATGGACAGGTCGATCTTGCCGTCCTCCTTGACGCCCAGGACCTTCACGGTCACCTGATCGTCGATGCGGAGGTGCTCCTCGACCGAGCGCACGTAGTTGCGGTCGATCTCGGAGATGTGGACTAGCCCGGTCTCACCTGCTTCGAGCCGAATGAACGCTCCGTAGGGCGCTATACGGACAACCGTGCCCGGGACGATGGCCCCGATCTCGGCACTCATACTAATGACTAACGCTCCTTTGCCCACTTTCAACGGTGTCGCCTAGTACACCACTGTCCGCGAGGCGGTCGAGAGGAATCGGCGAGGGCCGCACAAGGCGGCCGCCAGCCCATCGTAGGGACGGCCGGGCAGACCGTCAACAATCGCACTTGCCGGCACGATCCGACCGATCGTCCGAGTCGCCGGTGTGGCGTGGTCTTGGGCGGTCCTGGGTGGTCCTGGGTGCTCCTGGCCGTTCAGTGGGAACGGTCCGTGAGCCAGTGCCAGAAGCGCTGGTACCAGGGCGCCTTATGGGTCGGCTCGGCCGCCGGCGCCGCCGCCGCGTCGGCCGGCGGTGTGCCGGTGAGCAGCCAGGCCTGCTCCCCGGGCTTGACCATGTGGAAATCCCGCTTGGCGAGCTGCTCGACGTAGGCGGGGTCGTTCAGCCGGGTGCGCTCCCGCTCCAGCTGTGCGTTGGCGGCCTGGAGCGCCGCCTGCTTGGCCTGGAGCCGTTCGATGCGCCCCTGCTGCGACACGTATTGGCGCAGCGGGTACACGGCGGTGGCCGCCAGCACGAACAGCACGAGGAACAGCAGGATCCCGCGCGAGGTGAGCCCTGGCTGCGATCGGGCCTTGGACCCGTTGCGACGGCGGCCACGGCCAGGCACCAGGGCCAGGACCCGCTGGGCGGTCGCCCGCGGCCGCCGCCAGATCACGTCGCCCGCTCCTGGAAGGACCGGCCGAAGGCCTGGCGTCCAGGGTAGGTCGCGCTCTCGCCGAGCTCCTCCTCGATGCGCAGGAGCTGGTTGTACTTGGCGACCCGCTCGCTACGGCAGGGCGCCCCGCTCTTGATCTGGCCACTGCCGAGCGCGACCACCAGGTCGGCGATGATGGTGTCCTCGGTCTCGCCGGAGCGGTGGCTGATCATGGTGGTCCAGCCGTTGCGGTGGGCCAGGTCGGCGGCGTCGAAGGTCTCGCTCAGCGAGCCGATCTGGTTGACCTTGAGCAGCACGGCGTTGGCGACCCCGCGGTCGAGGCCGCGCTGGATGCGCTCGACGTTGGTGACGAACAGGTCGTCGCCAACGAGCTGCACCCGGTGCCCCAGGGCCTCGTTGAGCGCCTTCCAGCCGTCCCAGTCCTCCTCGGCGAGGCCGTCCTCGATCGAGATGATCGGATAGCGGTCGCACAGGTCGGCGAACAGCTCGACCATGGCGGCGGACTCCAGCGTGCGGCCCTCGCCGGCGAGCTCGTAGCGGCCGTCCCGCCAGAGCTCGGTGGCGGCCGGGTCGAGCGCCAGCGCCACCTCGGCGCCGGGCTCGTAGCCCGCGCGCCCGATGGCGGCCACCAGCAGCTCCAGCGCGGCCTCGTTGCCGGGCAGGTCGGGCGCGAAGCCGCCCTCGTCGCCGACGGCCGTGGCCAGGCCGCGCTCGTGCAGGACCGCCTTGAGGGCGTGGTAGACCTCGGCGCCCATGCGAACCGCCCCGGCGAACGACGGCGCGCCGATCGGGGCGATCATGAATTCCTGGAAATCGACGTCGTTGTCGGCGTGCACCCCACCGTTCAGCACGTTCATGAACGGGACCGGGACCACGTGGGCCGACGCGCCGCCGAGGTACCGGAACAGCGACAGACCGAGCGAATCGGCGGCGGCGCGCGCCAGCGCCATCGAAACTCCGAGCACGGCATTCGCGCCGAGGTTCGCCTTGTTGTCGGTGCCGTCGAGGTCGAGCATGACCCGATCGATCGCCCGCTGGTCGTAGCCGTCCTCGTCGAGCAGCACCGGAGCGATGACCTCGTTCACGTTGCGGACGGCGCGCAGGACGCCCTTGCCGCCGTAGCGGTCGCCGCCGTCGCGCAGCTCGATGGCCTCGAACTTACCGGTGCTGGCACCCGAGGGGACGATCGCCCGACCGCTGGAGCCGTCCTCGAGGCCCACCTCGCACTCGAGGGTGGGATTCCCCCGAGAATCGAGGACTTCACGTGCAAGGACGAGCTCGATCGCTGCCATGGGGAAGGTCTCCAGATGGTCGTGGGGTCGCGGGGACGGAAACGGGCAGCCGCGAGCATATCATCGGCGCCGCATTCATTTGAGGATTTCCACAGGGAAATGCGCGAGGCGTGGCGATCAGGTGGACTCGGCGCCGTCGTCCGGGTCCTGGGCGGCCTCGTAACTTGCCCGGAACCGCCTGGCGGCGCGGCGAAGGGCCGCCTCCGGCTCGACACCGCGCTCGCGGGCGAGCGCGACCACCGCGAACAGCAGGTCCCCCATCCCGCGCTCGAGCCGCTCCGCGCCCTCGGCCCCCATGACCTCCTCGAGCGCCTCGCCGACCTTGGCGGCCGGACGGTCCCGGTCCGGCCAGGCGAAGCCGGTGTCGCCCACGCGCTTCTGGAGCTTGGCGGCGAGCTGCAGCGCCGGCAGGGCCGAGGGGATGCCGGCCAGCGGATCGGTGCGGCCCTCCTGCTCCCGCTTGATCGCCTCCCAATTGCGCAGCACCTCGCCGGCGGAGCCGACCTGGACGTCGCCGAACACGTGTGGGTGGCGGCGGACCAGCTTCTCGGTGATGGCGCGCGCGACCCCGTCGACGTCGAACTGCCCGGCGTCCTCGGCGATCTGGGAGTGGAACACCACCTGCAGGAGCAGGTCGCCCAGCTCCTCGCGCAGGTGGTCGGGACCGGCCGGGCCCGCGCCCTCCTCCTCGATGGCGTCGAGGACCTCGTAGACCTCCTCCACCAGGTGGCGGGCGAGGCTCGCGTGGGTCTGCTCGGCGTCCCAGGGGCAGCCGCCGGGACCGCGCAGGCGGGTCTCGGTCGCGACCAGGTCGAGCAGGGCGGAGCCCTTCGGCTCACCCAGCGGGTAGACCGCCTCGACCTCGATGTGCTGGCGGGCCGCCCGGTCCGAGACCATCTGCACCAGCGGGCCGTCGTTGACCGGCGGCAGCAGCAGGGTCGCCGAGCCGCGCTCCTTCGCCAGGCCGAGCAGCGCGTCCGCCTGCCGGCGGGCCATCGCCACCTGGTCGGCGTCGATGCCCTGGCCGACCAGCAGCAGGTCACGCCCTGCCGGGCCGGTGTCCTCCGCGACCGGCAGGACCTCGAAGGGGATCTCCCCGACGTCCAGCGCCGGCAGCGAGGGATGGTCGACGGCGAGCACGTAGACAGGCCGGGCGGCATCCAGCGCACGCCAGGTCTGTGGTGGGAAGAGCAGCGGGAACCGCGGGCTTGAAGCCACCAGCACGACCCTCGTCATGGCACCCCGTTACGGACCGGTCGTCAGCGGCTGCGCCGGCGCCTCGGAGGTCGGGCTGGCCGGGGCCGTCGTTCGCTCGACGACCTTTCCAGAGGCGGAGTCCCAGCGGCCGAAGCGCGGGTTGACCGACACGTTGGCCTGCTTCAGGTGGTCGCTGAACCACTGTTCGGTGGCCGCGTCCCGGCGCTGCTTGAGCGTGGGGTCGAGGGCGTTGCGCAGGTCGTCGGTGAGCGGCGGGACCCGCACCCCGATCACCTGGATGACGTGGTAGCCGAACTGCGTGTGGACCGGGGCGGAGATCGGCGAGGTGCAGGCGCCCGCCGTCTTGCCCTTGCAGTCGCCCTGGTCGGCAAGGCTGAACACGGCCTTCTCGAAGTCGGCGACCGTCTGCCCCTTGGACTCGTAGCCGAGGTCGCCGCCGCGGTCCTTGCTCCCGGGATCGGTCGAGAACTGCTCGGCGACGGTCGTCCAGTCGCCGCCCGAGACCAGTTGCTGGCGCGCCTTCTCGGCGGTCGCCTGGTCCTTCACCAGGACGTGGCGGACGTGGATCTGGATCACGTCGGCCCGGTGCTTGGCCAGGTTGGCCTTGAGCAGGTCGGCGTCGCTCGGCTGCGGCACCAGCTTGTCGCCGACCAGCGTGAGGGCGATCTGGGCGCGGAACTGCTCGCGCAGCAGCGACTCGGTGATGTTGTTCTGGGACAGCAGGTCCTCGTACTTCATGCCCTGGGACGCCGCCTGGTCCTTGACCTGCTGGATGCGGGCGTCGACCTGTCCCTCGTCGAGGGTCACGCCCTCCTGCCTGGCGCCGTCGAGGATGATCTGGAACTGGATCAGCCCCTCGAGCGACTGGCGGGTCAGGGCGTCGATGTCGGTGGCCTGCTGCTGCTGTTGCTGGTTCTGCTGCTGGCTCTGCGACGCCGCGAGCTGCGCCTTGACCATGTCGGTCAGGCGGCTGACCGGAACCGAGGCTCCGTTGACGGTCGCCGCCCGGCTGTTGTCGCTGCTGGCCGCGCAGCCGGCCGCGAGCAGGGCGATGACCAGGCCTACGGCGGGAAGCAGTCGGCGCACATGAACCTCAGCTCGAATCTCGGCAAACTGGCTAGCCAACAGGATACTCGGTGCCTGCCAGGCACGTTCCCCACGAATTGAGAGATTTACACAGCCGTTCCAAGGCCTCGCGAGCTCGACCAGCACGGCGACGGCGACAGCGGTCCTCAGCCGCCCGGTCAGGAGGCGCGGCGGGCTTCGGGGCGGTCGGAGGAGGGCAGGGCGGGCGCCGGAGGCGCGTCGAGGATGCTGGTGAGCAGCTCCGAGAGCCAGGCGGGCAGGTCGACCTCCGGCTGGGCGGGCGACGGTCCAGGCGTCAGGCGTGCCCGGCGCTCGGTCGGCAGCGGCACCAGCAGGCTGTCCTCGGCCTGCTTCCAGATGGCGCCCGGGTACAGCCGGTCGAGCCGGACCTGCTTGGACTCCGGCAGCTTGGAGACCGGCGCCAGCCGGACCCGCCCGGCGAAGCAGACCACCTCGGAGAGCCCGACCGCGCTCGCCTGGGCGCGGACGGCCGCCAGGGCGAGCAGGTTGCGGACCGGCAGCGGCGGCGGTCCGTAGCGGTCGGCCAGCTCCAGCCCCAGCGCCTCCACCTCCTCGACCGTTCTGGTGCCGCCGAGCCGGCGGTAGGCCTCCAGCCGCAGGCGCTCGCGCGGCACGTAGTCGGTCGGCAGGTGGGCGTCGACCGGCACCTCCAGCTTCAGCTCCTTCGGCGGCTCGATCGGACGGCCCCGCAGCTCGCCGACCTCCTCCGCCAGCATCCGCATGTAGAGGTCGTAGCCGACCAGCGCGACGTGGCCCGACTGGTCGGTGCCGAGCAGGTTGCCGGCGCCGCGGATCTCGAGGTCCTTGAGGGCGATCGCCATGCCGGACCCCAGAGCGGTGTGGGTGGCGATGGTGGTCAGCCGCTGGTGCGAGGTCTCGGTCAGCGAGTGCTCACTCGGGTAGAACAGGTAGGCGTAGGCACGCTCGCGGGAACGGCCGACGCGGCCGCGGAGCTGGTAGAGCTGGGCGAGCCCGAGGGTGTCGGACCGTTCCACCAGCAGGGTGTTGGCGTTGGGGATGTCCAGGCCCGACTCGATGATGGTGGTGCAGACCAGCACGTCGTAGGCCTTGTCCCAGAAATCCAGCATGACCCGCTCGAGCTGGTCCTCGCTCATCTGCCCATGGGCGACGCCGATCCGCGCCTCGGGGACGAGCTGGCGGAGCTGGATCACCGCCCGCTGGATCGACTCCACCCGGTTGTGGACGTAGAAGGTCTGGCCCTCGCGCAGCATCTCGCGGCGGATGGCGTTGGCGACCGTGGTGGCGTCGTAGGGGCCGACGAAGGTCAGCACCGGGTGGCGCTGCTCCGGCGGCGTCTCCATGACCGACAGGTCGCGGATGCCGGACAGGCTCATCTCCATCGACCGCGGGATCGGCGTGGCGGTCAGCGTGAGCACGTCCACCTCGGTGCGGAGCTGCTTGAGGTGCTCCTTGTGGGCGACGCCGAAGCGGTGCTCCTCGTCGATGATGGCCAGGCCGAGGTCGGACCACTTGGCGTCGGACGAGAGCAGGCGGTGGGTGCCGATGACCAGGTCCACGGTGCCGTTGGCCATGGCCGTGAGGGTCTCCTCCTGCTCCTTGCGCGTGGCGAAGCGCGACAGCACGGCGACCTTGACCGGGAAGGGCGCGAACCGCTCCGAGAAGGTCGCGAAGTGCTGCTGGGCCAGCAGTGTGGTCGGCACCAGCACCGCCACCTGCTTGCCGTCCATGATCGCCTTGAAGGCGGCGCGCGCCGCGACCTCGGTCTTGCCGTAGCCGACGTCGCCGCACAGCAGGCGGTCCATCGGGACCGGCGTCTCCATGTCGGCCTTGATCTCTTCGATGGCGGTGAGCTGGTCGGGCGTCTCGGTATAGGGGAAGGCGTCCTCCAGCTCGCGCTGCCACGGGCTGTCCGGGGCGAAGGCGTGGCCAGGCGAGGCCATCCGCGCGGCGTAGAGGCGGATCAGCTCGCCGGCGATCTCGCGGACCTTGCGCCGCACCCGGGCCTTCTGGCGGTCCCACTCCTTGGTGCCCAGCCGCGAGAGCTTGGGCGCCTCGCCACCGATGTAGCGGCTGATCATCTCCACCTGGTCGGTCGGCAGGTAGAGGCGGTCGCCCTGGTCGTAGGCGAGCAGCAGGTAGTCGCGCTCGGCGCCGCCGACGGTGCGGTGCTCCATGCCGACGTAGCGGCCGATCCCGTGCACGGCGTGGACCACGATGTCGCCGGGCTCGAGCTCGGCGACGTCGTGGAACTGCGCTCCGCCGCCGTCGTGCGTGGCGCGGCGGCGGCTGGCGGGCATGCGGGCCTGCTCGCGGGTCTGGCGGCGCGTGCCGTACAGGTCGCCCTCGGCCAGCAGGGCGAGCCGCAGCGCGGGCAGGCGGAACCCGTTGAGCAGCGGCGCGGTGCCGGCGAGCAGCTCGCCGTCAGGGGCCTGGCTGGCGGGCAGCTCGGCGGTCAGCGGCACCGGCAGGCCCTCGTCACCGAGCACGTCGACCAGCCGCTCGGCCGGACCCGACCCCTCGGTGGTGAGCAGCACGGTGTAGCCCTCGCCGGCCAGCTCGCGCGCGTCCGCGGCGATCCTGGTCACGTTCGCGCGGTAGGGCTCGATCGGGTGGGCCTCGATGCGTACGGCGTCCGGCCTGCCGGCGTCGAGTGCGCCGAGCCGCACCCGTGCGCGGCCGGAGCGCTCGAGGACCTGGTCGAGCGGCCGGTAGGCGGCGCCCTCCAGGGGTGCGGCGCCACCCTCGGCGGCGGTCCCCCAGGACGCCTGCATGGCCTCCTCGGCCTGCTTGCGGACCTCCTCGGCGCGGTCGACGGTGCGCTTGGGGTCGACCACCCCCAGCACCGAGCCGGCCGGCAGGTAGTCCGGCAGGGTCGGCAGCTCGTCGTAGAGCAGCGGCAGCAGCGACTCGACGCCCTCGACGTCCAGCCCGTCGGCGACCCGGGCGAGCAGGTCGCCCGCCACGGGCACCTCGCCGGCGAGCTGGCGGGCGCGGCCGCGCTCGGCCGCGCTGAGGCGGACCTCGCGGCAGGGATAGGCCTCGACGGACGGCAACTCGGTGAGCGAGCGCTGGCTGGCGACCGCGAACGAGCGGATGCCCTCGACCTCGTCGCCCCAGAACTCCACCCGCACCGGGTGGTCCTCACCGGGCGGGAAGAGGTCCACCAGGCCGCCGCGCACGGCCACCTCGCCGCGCCGCTCGACCATGTCGGTGCGCTGGTAGCCGGCCTCGACCAGCCGGGCGAGCAGCTCCTCGAGGTCGAGCTGGTCGCCCTTGGCGACCCGCACCGGCTCGATCAGGTCCAGGCCGGGCGCCAGCGGCTGCATCATCGCCTTGGCCGGCACGGCGAGCACGGCCAGGCCGGTCCGCTCGGTGCCGTTGCCGTCGCGTTCGGGCTGCAGCCGGTGCAGCAGCGACAGTCGCTTGGCGACCGTCTCGGAGCGCGGCGACAGGCGCTCGTGCGGCAGCGTCTCCCAGGCGGGAAAGCAGTCGACCAGGTCGCGGCCGAGGAAGGCGCCGACGTCGTGGACCAGGGCCTCGGCGTCAGCGGTGGTCGCGGTCACGGGGACCACCAGGCGCCCGCTCCAGCGGGCGAGCCCGGCGAGCAGGAATGCCCGGGCGACGTCGGCGACCACGACGTGGACGCCGTCGCCGCGCTTGGCCAGGGCCTGGCCGCCGAGGGCCCGACCCCCCGCGGGGGCCTCGATCGCTTGGAGGAGGTTGGTGAACGCCGGATCAGCCGGCAGGCGCTCCAGCAGTGGTTCAAGCCGCAATGTGTCTTTGCCTTCCTTCCGGGCACGCGCGAGGACCCCCCGATCGGGACAACCGGGGGGTGCTGCGCTCTATAGAGGGTAACGCAGCCACCCGACAGGAACCTTCCCGGTTCGATGGACTTCTCTGGGACCCGAGCGTAGTGTGCGGCGGTTGTTCGGATGGGGAGTTCAGGGAGATCTGATGAGATTGCTCGAAGTGCGCCTGTCGCCGGAGGGGCGCCAGCCCGAGGCGCGCCAGGAGCCTCGCCGGCGGTTCGAGCTGCGCCCGGGGCGCCGGGACCGGCGCGAGCCTCCGATCGGCACCTGACGCGGCTGCCACGGCGCCGGCTGGCCACGCTGCTGGCCCTCGGGGTGGCGGTTGGGGCCATCGGGGGCTACTCGTTCGGGTCGCACGCGCGCTCACGGGCGGTGACGACGGAGACCGGCGGCGTGCACGCCACCCCGGAGTGCACCAGCGCGGTGGCGCGCGCCAACACCACCATCGCCTGGGCCGTGAAGATGGGCAGGGCGTTCGTCCAGCAGACCCAGGTGGTCAACCAGCTCGCCCGCGGCCAGACCACGGTGGCCGGAGCGGTGCGGGACGACCAGGCCCCCAGCGCCGAGGGCGTGGCGGCCGTCTCCAGGTTCAACGACGCGCTCGCCGACTACCTCCGGGTGGTCGACAGCTGCCAGCTCGAATCCGGCTGAGCGCCGGGTCAGCGCACGGGCCGGGCGGATGACATGGGGCCGATCGAGGTGGCCAGGCGCTCGTCGGCGAGCGCGAAGGCGTCGACGGCCAGCGGGGCGACCGGCGGACCCACCGGGATGCGGGCGGGGTCCAGCGCCAGCCGCAGGTAGCCGCCGACGTTCGACGGCCCGAACCACAGCGTCCCGGCAGGCTGCTCGCCAGGGTCCGTGAAGCGGCAGCCGCCGGGGCTGAACGCGACCGGCCGCTGCCGGCTGGTGGCGGGCGCCCGGTGGGTGACCGTCCAGACGGCGCCGGAGCGGTGCTGGTCCGCGCGATCCAGCACGTCGGCCTCGAGCACCGCCGACCTGATGCCGAGCCGCTCGCCCTCGACCACCGCCAGATTGAGCAGCCACAGCGGCAGGTCCTCGCGCCCGTCGGCCATCACCATCAGACCGGCGCCGTAGCGGGTGTTCAGCTCGGTGGGCAGGAAGCCGTCCTCACTGAGCACGCCGTCGACGGTGAACGCGCCGAGATAGCCCACCCGGTCGCGCAGGGCCACGCCGACCACGCCGGCGACCCGGCGCATCGCCTCCCGGTCGCCCTCCGGCGGGTCCCAGAAGGTGGCGGCGCCAGCGAACACCAGGCGGTTGGAGCCGGAAGGCCGCAGCGTGATCATCTCGACCGGGCGCAGCACGGCCACCCCGTCGGCCAGCACCAGACCGTGGATGCTGCACGGCACGCCCTCGATGAACGGCACCACCCGGGCCCGGTCGCAATGGATCGTGAAGAAGGCGACCGCCTCGGCCGCATCCCACTCTTCACGCACCCAGCGGACGTAGACCGCGCCGCCGTTGACCCCCTCGCGGGTGTCGCCGGACCACACCGTTCCGAGGCCCTGGTCCATCCGCCGCGCGGCGGCCAGCATCGCCTCCCCGGTCGCCGGCACCACCTCCGAGGGCGGGCGCCGGATGCCGTGCGCGTCCCACAGCTTGTCGATCAGGGTCTTGTCCTCGAGCCGGCGCCAGGAGGGACGGCGCGGAGCGTAGACGCGGCGACCGGCGATGCTGCGCAGCTCGTTGGCGGGAGGGCTCAGCACCAGCGCCTCGTGGTCGGGATCGTAGCGGTCCAGCGCGGCCAGGGCCTCCGCCGGAAGGTTCGCCAGCAGCGACATGATCGTCCGGGTCTCGCTGACGATGTCGGGCGCGGTGAGCTGCAGCACGTGCCGGTCGCCCTCCTCCTCGCTCGGCAGCGGGCCGGTGCCGACGCCGGCCGCCAGCAGGAAGGGGCGGGCGGCGCCGAGCGAGCGGACCATCCGGCTGGTGCCGCGCAGCATCGCCAGCGGAGCACCCGTGAGGATGAGCTTGCGCCCATCGTAGAAGCGCCGCAGGCGCGCGGCGTAGCGCCCGGTCATGTCCATACTGGGACTTTATGCGCGGAGCAGGGATTTATCCATATCTACCGGCTCAGCCGCGAACGGCCAGGACACGCCAGCCACCGCCCGCGCACGACCCCTGGGGTCAGGGCAGTCGGGCGACCACGGCGGCGAGGTCGAGGTTGCCGCCGGAGAACACCGTGCCCACGCGGAGGCCCGCGACCTGGCCGGCCCTGCCGGCCAGCAGGGCGGCGACCCCGCACGCTCCGGCCGGCTCGACCACGACCTTCATGCGCTCCATCACGAAGCGGACGCCGGCGAGGATCTCCTCCTCGGACAGCAGCACCACCTCGTCGACCAGCTCGCGGAACAGCGGGAAGGTCCGCACGCCCGCGCGCGGCGCGCAGAGTCCGTCGGCGACCGAGCGAGGCACGACCGGCACCGGACGGCCGGCCTCCAGGGCGGCGCTGAGGGTCTGAGCGCCCCGCGGCTCGACGCCGATCACCCGGCAGTCCGGGTTCGCCGCGCGGACCGCGAGCGCCGTGCCGCAGGCCAGCCCGCCGCCGCCCACCGGCACGACCCAGAGGTCGAGCGGACCGGCGGCCTCGACCAGCTCCAGCGCCACGGTCCCCTGGCCGGCGACGATCTCGGGGTCGTCGAAGGGGTGGACGAAGGTGAGCCCGCGCTCGTCGCGGAGCCGCTCGCTCTCGGCCAGCGCCTCCCCGGTGGTGTCGCCGTACAGCACCACCTCGGCGCCGTAGTCGCGGCAGGCGGCCACCTTGGCGGCGGGCGCGTGCCGGGGCATCACCACGGTGGCCTTGGCGCCCACATCGGCCGCCGCCCATGCCAGCGCGCCGGCGTGGTTGCCGGCCGAGATCGCCACCAGCCCGCGGTCGATCTCCTCCCTCGGCAGGGTGAGCAGCCGGTTCAGGGCGCCACGCACCTTGAAGGAGCCGGTCTTCTGGAGCGCCTCGTTCTTGACCGCGACCGTCGCCCCGAGCTTGGCGTCCAGCGTCGCCGAGGTCTCGACCGGCGTCGCGTGCACCTGCCCCGCGAGCCGCTTGGCCGCGGCCCGCACCGCATCCGCGTCCACCTCGCCTCCCTTCTCGACCGCGCCGTCGTTGGCGCGGCCTTGGCAAGGGCTACGCGCGAAGCGCGAAGCCCTTTCAGTGGTTATGACGGTCCTGAGCGCGCTCCAGGGGCAGGCGGGTCAGGTCCAGCGCCGCGTCGGCGCCTCGCTCGACCAGCACGCCGAAGTCCTCGGCGAGCCGCTTGGGGATCGGCGCCAGCACGTAGTCGGCCACGTCCTGCCGTCCGGGCGGGCGGCCGACGCCGAGCCGGACGCGCAGGAAGTCCGGACCGCCGAGCGCCTTGACGATGTCCTTCAGGCCGTTGTGCCCGGCCGTGCCGCCGCCGCGGCGGACCTGGAGCTTGCCGGCGGCCAGGTCGATGTCGTCGTGGACCACGATCAGCCGCTCGAGCGGCACCTTGTAGTAACGGGTGAGCAGCGACGCCGGCCCGCCGGACTCGTTCATGTAGCCCATCGGCCGCGCCAGCACGATGCGCGTGCCGTCGTCGCGCGCCTCCGCGACGGCGGCGCGCTGGCGAGAGCGCTTCAGCCGCTCGCCGAAGCGGTCGGCGAGGCGCTCGACCACCATCGCGCCAGCGTTGTGGCGGGAGTTGGCGTACAGGTCGTCCGGGTTGCCGAGCCCGAGGATCAGCCAGGGCCCGGTGTCGCGCCGCGACGCACGAGCCTCCTCCCCGCCGGTCGCGGGGTCAGCGGCGTTCGTCCCGGAGCGGCGCCAGCGATCCAGCAGGGACAGGTGCGACTACGCCTCCTCGCCGCCCTCGGAAGCCTCCCCGGCACCCTCGGCCTCGGCCGGGGCCTCGCCCTCGGCGGCCTCGGCGGCCTCCTCCTCGGCCTGGACGGGCTCGACGGTCGGCGCGACCACCGAGACCACCGACGAATCGGGGTCGTCCAGGATCGTCGCGCCCGACGGCGCCTTGAGGTCGCCGACCCGCAGCACGTCGCCGATCTGCAGGCCGGAGACGTCGCCGTCGATCGCCTCGGGCACGGCGGTCACCTCGGCCTCGACACTGAGCTGGTGCAGGTCCTGGTCGAGGATGCCGCCCTGGACCACGCCGGGCGCCTCGCCCACCAGGTGGACGGGCACCGACACGGTCACCTTCTCGCCGCGGCGGACGACCAGGAAGTCGACGTGGGTGAAGGTGCCGCGCACCGGGTGCCGCTGGACCTCGCGCGCCAGCGCGAGGTGGCGGTCCTTGCCGAGCTGGAGCTCGAGCAGGGCGTTGGCGCCACCGCTGCGCATCGCCTGGCCGAACGCGCGAGCATCGATCGACAGGTGCTCCGGCTTGATGCCGTGGCCGTACAGGACCGCTGGGACGCGGCCGGCGGCGCGGACGCGGCGGGCTGCTCCCTTCCCCGTGTCCGTGCGCGACTCCGCGGCAAGCTGGTACTCGGACATGGGGAACGAGCCTCCTTGTCGGGTTCGCCGGTTCCGCAGTGAGGCTGGAACCGCAACGCAGAACGGCCCCGCTGCCGGCGGGGGCGCAGCGCAGGGTAGCAGTGCCGCCCGTACCGGCTCAAGCCGCGGCCCCGGCGCTGCCGCCGGATGCCGGGACCGCAGCAGTCGACGCGCCGGGTGCACGCATCAGCCGGTGCCGGGGCCGGGCTCAGCCTCCTCGATCCTGGTCTCGGGCTCGGCGCCGGGCGGGGAGTTCATGGTGCCGCTCAGCCAGTAGGTGGGCGGCACGCCCTCCCGCACGTGCGAGCGCTGCACGCCCCGCACGGCGCCAGGGTCGTCCTTGCCGAGGAAGGGCAGGAACGAGGTGACCGCCTCCTGGTCCTCGGCCTCCGGCCCACCCTCGGTGGCCATCTGCTCCAGGCGCTCCCGGAGCTCTTCGGCGCGCCCGCTGATGGCTCCGGCCGGGTGGACCATCACGACCAGGTCCTCGCCGACGGCGAACAGCCCCCAGAAGCCCGTTCCCGTCCGCACGGCGCGCGTCGGCTCGGCGAGCGCCTGGTCCCCCGCGGACACCGGCCGTCCCCGCTCGAACCGGAGCGCGTCACGCTGATATTCGGTCACCATTTGCCTCGCCTTCCCTGGGCGGCCGGGCGGGAAACCGGCGGGCCGGTTGGGGCCCGGGCTGGGACCGGGGTTGGGGCCCGGGCTGGGACCCGGCTGGGACCCGGCTGGGGACCGGGCTTGGGACCGGGCTTGGGCCCGGGCGGCCTGGCCCTGCCCACCAGCCCGCGACCGGCGGCTCAGGTGGCGTCGCCGGCGAGGATCTCGGCCAGGTCGAAGGCCACCGGGCGCTCGATCTGCTCGTAGTTGCAGGAGGCCGGGTCGCGGTCGGGGCGCCAGCGCTGGAAATGGGCGGTGTGCCGGAAGCGCCGGCCCTCCATGTGGTCGTAGGCGACCTCGCAGACCAGCTCGGGGCGGAGCGGCTCCCAGGAGAGGTCCTTGCCGCCGCTCCAGCGGGACAGCCCGCCGGGCACGCGTTCGGCGCTCACCGTGCCCATCCACGGGTGGTGGTCGCCCTCGTGAAGCCGGTAGGGCGCGATCTCGTCGAGCAGCTCCTGGCGGCGCGCCAGGCTGAACGAGGAGGTCACCCCGACGTGCTGCAGCTCGCCCCGTTCGTCGTGGAGGCCGAGCAGCAGCGAGCCGACCACCGGCCCGCGCTTGTACCAGCGGAACCCCGCCACCACGCAGTCGGCGGTGCGGGCGTGCTTGACCTTGAACATCACCCGCTGGTCCTCGGCATAGGGCAGGTCGCGAGGCTTGGCGACCACCCCGTCGAGGCCGGCGCCCTCGAAGGTCCGGAACCAGCGCTCGGCCAGCCGGTAGGAGTCGGTCAGCGGCGTCACGTAGATCGGCCCGTGCTGACCGTCGAGCGCCTCGACCAGTTTGGCGCGCCGCTCGGCGAAGGGGCGCTCGACCAGTGCCTCGTCGCCGAGCGCCAGCAGGTCGAAGGCGATCAGCGAGGCGGGTGTCTCCACCGACAGCAGCTCCACCCGGGAGGCCGCCGGGTGCAGCCGCAACTGGAGCGCCTCGAAGTCCAGCTCCTTGCCGTCGCGGATCAGAACGACCTCGCCGTCGACCACGCAGCGTGGTGGGAGCTGTTGGCGAGCCGCGGCGATCAGCTCGGGGAAATAGCGCCCCATGGGCAGCTCATTGCGGCTGGCGAATTCCACCTCGTCGCCGTCGCGGAAGACGATCAAGCGGAAACCGTCCCATTTGGGCTCGTAGAGCATGTCATGGGGCAGAATCGACACCGCTTTGGCGAGCATCGGCTTGACCGGAGGCATGACTGGCAGGTCCATACGCTCATGGTTACACGCTGGACCGACGCCGTCAGCCAAACGCGCCCCGGCCGGCGGGTCACCCGCCAACCGGGGCCGCGGTGCGCAGTCGACTGCGCACCGTGGTCGGTTTCGCGAGGGTCAGGCTCGCGCGCCGGTCCTGGCCGCCTGAGCCTTGTGGGTGCCCTCGGCGAACTCCTCGACGATTTTGGCGCAGAAGGCCGGCAGGTCGTCCGGCTTGCGGCTGGAGACCATGCCCGAGTCGTTGACGCACTCCTCGTCGACCCAGTTCGCGCCGGCGTTGCGCAGGTCGGTCTTCAGGCTGGGCCACGAGGTGATGGTCCTGCCCCTGACCACGTCGGCCTCGATCAGCGTCCACGGTCCGTGGCAGATCACGCCGACCGGCTTGCCGCTCTCGAAGAACGCCCGCGCGAAGGCGACCGCCATCGGGTTGGTGCGAAGCTGGTCCGGATTGGCCACACCGATCTTCTTCCCTTGCAGGGAGCCTGCCATTGGATGGTTCCTCCCTCCGTCGTGCTTCGGCACGTCGTCCGGCCCCTGGCTGACCGCCACGGCCGGGGCTAAACGGGGGAGATGCTCAGACCTGGTTCTGGTCGTTGAAGATCTCGGACACGCTGGCGTCCTCGAAGACCGCGCGGATCGCGTCGGCGACGATCCTGGCGATCGACAGCACGACGATCTTGTCGATCCGCTTGTCCTCGGGGACCGGCACGGTGTTGGTGACGACGATCTCGGCCAGGGGAGCGTTCTTCAGCCGGTCGATCGCCGGGCCTGAGAAGATGCCGTGCGTGGCCGCCGCGGTCACCCGCTCGGCGCCGTTGGCCACCAGCACCTCGGCGCCCTTCACGATCGTCCCGGCGGTGTCGATCATGTCGTCGATCATCACGCAGTGGCGCCCCGCGACCTCGCCGACCACCTCGTGGACCTCGACCTGGTTGGCGACCTCGCGGCTGCGGCGCTTGTGCAGGAAGGCCAGCGGCTGGCCGAGCATGCCCGCCAGCTTCTCGGCGCTCTTGACCCGGCCGGCGTCGGGGGCAACCACCACCAGCTCGCCCTGCTCGTTCTCGCGGATGTAGTCGGCCAGCACCGGCAGGGCCGTCAGGTGGTCGACCGGTCCGTCGAAGAACCCCTGGATCTGGCCGGAGTGCAGGTCGATGGTGATGATCCGGTCCGCCCCGGTGACGTCCAGCAGGTCGGCCACCAGCTTGGCCGCGATCGGCTCGCGAGAGCGGCCCTTCTTGTCCTGCCGCGAGTAGCCGTAGTAGGGGATGACCGCGCTGATCCGCTTGGCCGAGCCGCGCTTGAGCGCGTCGATCATGATGAGCTGCTCCATGATCCGCTCGTTCACGGGCGCCGAGTGGGTCTGGATCACGAACGCGTCGGTGCCCCGGACGCTCTCCTGGAAGCGGGCGTAGGTCTCGCCATTGGCGAAATCGCGCAGATCCACCGAACCGCACTCGATGCCGAGATGCTGCGCCACCTCGCCGGAGAGTTCCTGGCTCGCCCGCCCGGAGAACAGCATGAGGTGCCTGCGCCCGAGGGTCTCCACCATCTTGGGCGTCACACCGTTGCTCACTGCCCGCCTCCCCGGCTCCGCTCCTGTCGGCTCAATCGTGGTCGCTGGTGTGATCTGTGCCGCCGCGCCGCCTGCGCCGGGCCGCCCAACCCTCGATGATGCGCTGGACGGCGCGCTCGATGGCCAGCGCACCGGGCGGAACGTCCTTGGTGATGGTCGAGCCGGCCGCTGTCTGCGCCCCATCACCGATGGTGAGGGGCGCAACCAGCATGGTATCCGATCCGATGAAGGCGCCGTCACCCACGACGGTGCGGTGCTTGTGCTGGCCGTCGTAGTTGACGAACACCGTGCCGGCGCCGACGTTGACGTCCTCGCCGATCTCGGCGTCGCCGACGTAGGTGAGGTGCGGCACCTTGCTGCCACGCCCGATGCTGGACTTCTTGACCTCCACGTAGGTGCCGACCTTGCTGCCGGGACCGAGCTCGACCCCCGGCCGCAGGTAGGCGAAGGGGCCGACCACGGCGCGCGCGCCGATGTGCGACTGGACCGCGACCGCCTGGGTGACGGTCGCCTCGTCGCCCACGGTGCAGGCGATCAGGCGGGTGTTGGGCCCGATCGAGCAGCCGGCGCCGACGCGCGTGCCCGCCTCGAGGAAGGTGAGCGGCTCGAGCACGGTGTCCTGGCCGACCTCGACGTCGCTGTCCGCGTAGGTGGTGGCCGGGTCGACCACGGTCACGCCGGCCCTCAGCAGCCGTTGCAGCGTGCGCCGGCGCAGCACCGCCGTCGCCTCGGCGAGCTGGGCGCGGTCGTTGACGCCGAGCACCTCGTCGGCGGGCGCCTCGCTGGTCGCCACGCGGCCACCCGCCTCCAGCAGCAGCGGGATCAGGGCGGGCAGGTAGTACTCGCCCTGGTCGTTGTCGGGCTGCAGCCGGGCGAGCCCGTCCAGCGCCCGCCGCTCGAACACGTAGAGGCCGGCGTTCACCTCGGTGATGGCGCGCTGCTCGGCGGTGGCGTCCCGCTGCTCGACCACGCCGGTGACCGCGCCGTCGGGCCCGCGCAGCACGCGGCCGAGGCCCGTCGGGTCGGGCAGCCGGGCGGTCAGCACGGTCGCCTGGGCGTCGCTGCGCCGGTGGGCGGCCAGCAGGCGCTCCAGCGTGCCGGCGGTCAGCAACGGTGTGTCGCCGTACAGCACCAGCACCTCGCCGGCGGTCGGCAGCAGCGGCAGCGCCGCGGCGACCGCGTCGCCGGTGCCGCGAAGCTCCTGCTGGACCGCGAAGTCGGCCTGCCCGAACCCGAAGGAGTCGACGACGGTGCGCACCTCGTCGGCGCCGCGGCCGACGACCACCACCGTGCGCTCGGCGCCCAGTCCGGCGGCCGCCGCGAGCACGTGCCACAGCAGCGGCCGGCCGGCCGCCCGGTGCAGCGGCTTGGGCAGCGCGGAGCGGAAGCGCTTGCCCTCGCCCGCGGCGAGCACGACCACGCTCAAGGCCATCGGCCTTCGCCCTCCCATGTTCCTGTCGCCCGCCTCCGGGCGTCTGTTCCTGTCGCCCGCCTCCGGGCGTCGATCGAGACCTGAGCTGGCGGGCAAGGATTCGAACCTTGACCTGACGGCTCCAAAGGCCGCCGTGCTGCCATTACACCACCCGCCACCGGAAGTCTGTTCCCGAGCCCGAATGGTACCGGGCCTGGCCGTCAACGGCCGGCCGCCGTCCACAGCCCCCCTGGACCAGGGCTACCCGAAGGTCACGCCGGGCACGGGGCCGCGGGCGACCTCGACCCTGGCGAAGGCTGGTCGCACCGCGCCGGCGAGCTGGCCGGCGTGCTCCTCGTCCCTGGCCAGCGCCAGCAGGGTCGGGCCGCTCCCGCTCATCACCGCGCCCACCGCCCCGGCCTCCAGCAGCTTGTCCTTGCCGGCTTCCAGGGCGGGGTGCAGGTCGAACGCGGCCGGCTCCAGGTCGTTGGTCAGCGACGCACCGATCCGCTCGAGGTCGCCGGCGGCCAGCGCCTCCAGCAGCGCCGACGGCCAGCGGTCCTCCAGCGGGCGCGCCAGCCCCAGCTCGTCGTAGTGCTGGTACACCGGGGCGGTGCCGAGGCCGTCGGAGTCGATCGCCACCACCCACCACAGCGTGCCCTTGACCGGCGCCGCGCCGAGCCGCTCTCCCCTGCCGGTGCCGACCTGGCTGCCGCCGCTCAGGCTGAAGGGCACGTCGGAACCGATCTCGGTGGCCATGACGCGCAGGTTCACCGAGGGGAGGTGGAGCCGCCAGAGCCGGTCGAGGGCCAGCAGCGCCGCTGCGCCGTCCGCGCTGCCGCCGCCCAGGCCCGCCGAGATCGGGATGCCCTTGCGCAGCCGGAAGCGCACCCCGGGCAGATCGAGCGAGCGCCGCGCCAGCTCCCTGGCGGCCACCAGCACCAGGTTGCTCTCGTCCGGTGGCAGGCCCTCGCCGTCCACCTCCAGGCCGAAGCCGTCGGCCGCGATCGCAACCTCCAGGTCGTCCCACAGCCCGACGGCCTGCATCACCGACACGACCTCATGGAACCCGTCATCGCGGCGGGCGCCGACCAGCAGCGCGAGGTTGATCTTGGCGGCGGCGCGGGTGCGCAGCACGCCGGGCGGATCGGTGGGCGGGTATTGGCTCGGCAAGCGTTCCCCCATGGTCTAATGCGGCAGGTCTGAGAACCCGGGCATCGTAGTTGGATCGGAAGATTGGTTCAAAACGGGCCCCCAACCTCAAGGCTCGAGCGGCTGCGGCGCGCCCTGGAGGGCGGCAGCGAGCGCGGCGAACGCCGCCACGTCCAGCCGCTCGGCCCGCAGGCCGAGGTCGATCTGGGCGGCACGGCCGAGCGCCTCGACGCCATCCTGGTCCAGACCGAGGGTCCGGAGCGAGTTCCGCAGGGTCTTGCGCCGCTGCGAGAACGCCGCCTCGATCACCCGGTCCAGCGCCCGCCATGGCACGCCGTCCGTTGCCGGATGCCGGCGTCGCCGCAGGCCGACCAGCACCGAGTCGACGTGCGGCTCGGGCAGGAACACCTTGCGACCGACCGGCGCGAGCAGCCGCGCCTCGGCGAGCGCGGCCACCTTAACGCTGGTCGCCCCGTACGCGCTCGTGCCCGGCGTGGCCGCCAGCCGCTCGCCCACCTCGCGCTGGACCATCACGGTGAGCCGCTGGTAGCCGGGAAAGCTGATGAGCACCTCCAGGACGATGGTGGAGGCGAGGTTGTACGGCAGGTTGGCGACCAGCTTGCTGGCCTCCGGCGCCAGCCCGGCCAGGTCCAGGCGCAGCGCGTCCCCGGCGACCACGCGAACGCCGGGGTCGTCGCCGAGCGCCTCGGCCAGCGCGGGCAGCAGGCGCTCGTCCGCCTCGACCGCGACCACCCGCGCGCCCGCCTGGCGCAGCGCCAGCGTCAGGCTGCCGAGCCCGGGGCCGATCTCCAGGACGGTCTCGCCCGGCTCGACCCCGGCCAGCCGCACGACCTTGCGGGCGGTGTTGGGGTCGACCAGGTAGTTCTGCCCGAGCGCCTTGGTCGGGCGCAGCCCGTGGCCCGCCAGCAGCTCCCGCACCCGCGCCGGGGTCAGCAACGGGCCGGCCGCCTCGCCGCTCAGCCCGCACCTCGCACCGCGCGGAGCGGCAGGCGGAACGCGCGCACGGCGGTCGCGGTGGTGGCCTCGGCCACCCGCTCGACGTCCACGCCGTGGACGGCGGCGACCGTTTCGGCGGTCACCGCCACCCGCTCTGGGCTGTTGGGGCGGCCGCGGAAGGGATGCGGCGAGAGGTAGGGGCTGTCGGTCTCCAGCACCATCCGGTCCAGCGGCACCACCGCGCAGGCCTCGCGCAGTTCGGGCGCGTTCTTGAAGGTGACCGTGCCGGCGAAGGAGACGTGGTAGCCGGCGCGCACCACCCGCTCGGCCATGGGCGCGTCGCCGGAGAAGCAGTGCAGCACCACGCGATCGGGAGCGCCCTCGCCCTCCAGGATGGCCATGACGTCCGGGAACGCGTCGCGGCAGTGCACCACCAGCGCCTTGTCGAGCTCGCGCGCGAGCCGCACGTGCGTGGCGAAGGCCTCGCGCTGCACCTCGCGGGGCGCGTGGTCGCGGAAGTAGTCGAGCCCGGTCTCGCCGACCGCCACCACCCGCTCGTCGGCCAGCAGGTCGCGCAGGGCCCCGAGCGTCTCCGGGGTCAGCGTCAGCGCCTCGTGCGGGTGCACCCCCGCCGTGGCCGAGACGCCCTCGAGCCGCCTGGCGTTGGCCCGCGCCAGCCTGCTCGACTCCAGGTCGACGCCCACGTCCACCAGGTGGCCAACCCCCGCCGCCCTGGCGCGACCGAGCACCTCCTCGGGCCGGTCCTCGAGCAGGTACAGATGGCAATGCGTATCCACCAGCATGTTCAGGTCGTCGCCTTCTCATCCCTGCGTAGCGGTCCACCAGGACGCGCACGCGGCGGAGATGGTTGTCACCACTATGTGGCACCAACTGAATTCTCGCCGACGGCAGGCTCCCAGGGGTTGCACAGATGGTTCACAGGTGAGTCACAGTCTGCGGAGAGACGGTTGAGGCACAGTCTCGGGCGTTGCGATGGGGGCGAGCGGGAGCGGCGGGAATGGGTGAGGCGGCGGGCTCGGAGGCGAGGGTGCTGGTGGTCGACGACGAGCCCTCCATCACCGACCTGGTCGGCATGGCGCTGCGCTACGAGGGCTTCACCGTGGCGACCGCCGCCAGCGGCCGCGAGGCCATCTCCAGAGCCGAGCAGTTCCGGCCGGACCTGATCGTGCTGGACGTGCTGCTCCCGGACCTGACGGGCCCGGCTAGCTGGCGGGACGGCGGGCGACCTTGCCCTCGGCGTCCAGCCTCGGGAACAGCGAGGGCGCCTTGGTCACGCGGACGCCGGCCGGCAGCCCGCCCCACGCCAGCGCCTGGGGCAGCTCGGCGCGGGCGAGATCGCCGGGGACCCCGAGCGCCGCCCACAGCTTGGGCGCCGCCTTGGTCAGCCACGGCGCGACCAGCAGCGCGGCGACGCGCAGCGCCTCGGCCCCGGTGTACAGCACCGTGTCGAGCGCATCGTCGTCGCCGGCCTTGGCCAGGTCCCACGGCTTGCGCTCGCTGATGTAGCCGTTGGCGGCGGCGACGAAGCGCCAGATCGCCGCGAGCGCCCGCTCGAACGCCAGGTCGCCGCGGAGCGCCTGGCTGGCCTCCTCGTAGGCGCGCTCGGCCGCCTCGCGCACAGAGGCCTCTGGCGCGCCCTCGGAAACGGGGGCCGGCAGCACGCCGTCCCGGTAGCGCTCCACCATCGCGGTGACGCGGCTCGCCAGGTTTCCAAGACCATTCGCCAGATCGGCGTTGTAGCGCTCGACCATGCCCTCCCACGAGAAGTTGCCGTCCTGGCCGAAGGCGATCTCGCGCTGGAAGAAATAGCGGAAGGCGTCCGAGCCGAACGGCTCCACCAGCTCGCTCGGGGCGATGCCGGTGAGCCTGGTCTTGCTCATCTTCTCGCCGCCGACCAGCAGCCAGCCGTGGGCCTGGACCGTCATCGGCAGCTCCAGCCCGGCGGCCATCAGGATGGCCGGCCAGATCACCGCGTGGAAGCGCAGGATGTCCTTGCCGACGAAGTGGTAGTCGACCGGCCAGATCCGCTCGAAGCGCTCCAGGTCGGCATCCCAGCCCGCGGCGGTGATGTAGTTCTGGAGCGCGTCGACCCAGACGTACATGACGTGCTTGGGGTCCCAGGGGATCGGCACGCCCCACCCGAAGGTCGAGCGCGAGATCGACAGGTCCTGGAGCCCCTGCTCGACGAAGGAGATCACCTCGCGCAGGCGAGCGGGCGGGCGCACGAAACCGGGCCGCTCCTTGTAGAGCTCCAGGAGCCGGTCGGCGTACTTGGAAAGCCGGAAGAAGTAGTTCTCCTCGCGCACCAGCTCGACTGGCCGGCCGTGGATCGGGCACTTGCCGTCGACCAGCTCGTCCGGCGAGTAGAACTGCTCGCAGGACACGCAGTACAGCCCCTCGTAGGTGTCGAGGTAGACGTCGCCCTGCTGGTGGAGGCGGTCCCAGAGGTGCTGGACGGCGGTGACGTGGCGCTGCTCGGTGGTGCGGATGAAGTCGTCGTAGGCGATGTCGAGCTGCGCCCAGGTCTCCTTCCAGCGCTCCACCGTGCGGTCCGCCCAGCGCTGCGGGTCGACGCCGGCGGCCTCGGCGGCGCGGGCGACCTTCTGGCCGTGCTCGTCGGTGCCGGTGAGGAACATCACCTTCTGGCCGTGCGCGCGCCGCCAGCGGGCCAGCACGTCGGCGGCCACGGTGGTGTAGGCGTGCCCGATGTGCGGCACGTCGTTGATGTAATAGATCGGTGTGGTGACGTAGAAGGTGTCCTTCACCGGTTGCGCTCCTGAGATTGGCCCTGGCCGCCGGACCGCCGCTCCTCGGCGTCGATCGTGTCCTGGCCCCGGAGGCTAGCAAACTCGCGAGCCTCCAGGACGGCCTGGTAGACGGCCCTGCGGGGCCGGCCGGTGGCGCGGGCGACCTGGTCGACGGCGTCCCTGGTCGATGCCCCGGTCTCGATCAGGCCAGCCACCTCCGCGACGACGTCGACCTCCGCGGCGGCGGGAGCCTCCGGCGCGCCGGCCACCACCAGGGTGAACTCGCCACGCTCCCCCTGCTCGGCCAGGCGCTCGCGCACCTCGCTGAGGGTGCCGCGCAGCACCTGCTCGTGGAGCTTGGTCAGCTCGCGAGCCACCGCGCAGCGCCGCTTCGGCCCGAAGGCCGCGGCCATCGCGTCCAGGGTGGCGAGCACCCGGTGGGGCGCCTCGAAGAACACCATGGTCCTGCGCTCGCCGGCCAGCTCGGCCAGGACGCGGGCGCGCGCGGCCGGCTTGCGCGGCGGGAACCCCTCGAAGCAGAAGCGGTCGGCTGGCAGGCCGCTGACCACCAGCGCGGCCAGCACCGCGCTCGGCCCGGGCACCACCTCGACCTCGAGGCCGCGCTCCAGGCAGGCGCCGATCAGGTCGTGGCCGGGGTCGGAGACCGCCGGCATGCCGGCGTCGGAGACCAGCGCGACGCGGGCGCCGCCGGCGATCTCGTCGACCAGCCGGGCTGCACGCGCGGACTCATTGGCGTCGTGGTAGCTGAGCAGGCGCGCCCGCACGCCCAGGTGCGCCAGCAGCTTGCGGGTCTGGCGGGTGTCCTCGCAGGCCACCAGGTCGGCCTCTGCCAGGGCCGTGGCCAGCCGAGGCGAGGCATCCGCCAGGTTGCCGATCGGAGTGGCGCAGACGACCAGCTTGCCGCTGTGGCTGTCACCCATGAGGGCGCCAGCTTACGGCAGTGTCACGTCGAGCATGGCCGCTCGACCAGCAGCAGCCAGGGAACGATGCAGCCGGAGAGCTGGAGGCGGCCGAAGGCGGCGCGCTCGCTGGCCTCCAGCTGGTAGCGCGGGTCGCCGCCGTGCCAGCGCGCGATCTCGCGCTCCACCGCCAGGATCGGCTCGCGCCAGGCGGCCGGCGCCGAGCCGACGTCGGGCGCGCGGGCGCTGGCGAGCACGGTGAGCCCAGCGGCGGCCAGCTGCCCGGCGAGCGCGCCAGGCGCGGTGAAGGCGTTGGCCACCGGTGCGCCCGGGGGGATCGCCGAAGCCGCGACGAAGTCGTAGACGGCCAGGCGGCCGCCGGGCACGAGCACCCGCCGCAGCTCCCGCGCGGCCAGATCGACCTCGGGGATGGTCGAGAGCGAGCCGAGCGCCCAGGCCGCCTGGAAGGCGCCGGCGCGAAACGGCAGCGCGGTCAGGCTGGCGACCACCACGGTGCTGCTCGGGAACAGCCGGCGCGCGCCGCGGGCGGCGCTCGGCATGAGGTCGACGCCGACCGTGGAGCAGCCGTGCTCGCGGGCGAGCCAGGCCATCGGGCCGCCGAGCCCGCAGCCGCCGTCGAGGACCGTCTGGCCCGGCCGGGCGCCGATCAAGCGCGCCAGGTGGTCCAGCAGCGCGGGATGGCTGGAGCCGCGACAGGCGATGGGCACGAGGTCCGCAAGGCCGAGCGCGAGTCCCGCCTCGGTCACCCGCTCGGCGTGCCAGCCGAACTCCGCCTCGAGCCACCGCGCCTGGTGTGGCATCGCACGGTCCCCCCTGATCCCCCGGAGGTGCCAGGACAGCATCATAGGATCGTCGGCCGCCAGTCGTCGTCAGCCTGGAGGGCCGCCTGGCTTCCCGGGCTGGGGTACCGGGCGGCGACGGGCCCCCGCGAGGCGCCCAGGCCGGTGAGGACGGCCAGCAGCTCGACGCCGGCGGTGGTCGCGACGGCGCCGCGGGGGCCGATGCCGGACAGGGTGGGGCCCGCCACGGCGGCGCCGATGGCGTAGGCGCCGATCTTCAGGCTCGCGCTGGTGGTGAAGATCTGACCCCGGAGGCGGGCCGGTGACCACTGCTGCCGGACCGCGAACAGGGCGGCGAAGGCCGGTCCTGCCGCCAGCCCGATGGCGGCGGCGACCGCCACGGCCACTGGGAAGCTCGGGGCCAGCGCCAGGCCGGCCGTGCCCGCCGCGACCAGCGCCGTGCCGCCCATCACCAGCCGCTCGGCGTGCCAGGAGGCCGCCACGCGGACTGCCAGCAGGGCACCGGCGATCGCGCCCACCTCCTGCGCCGCGAAGAGGTAGCCGGCCGCGCCGCGACCCGCACCCAGCCGCTCGCTGAGCAGCGGAAACGCGATCGGCAAGAGGCCCTGCGCCCCCATCGCCAGGCTGCTGGTCACTGTCACCCCCCGCAGCACCGGCGTGCGTGCCAGGTGTGCAAGCCCCGCCCGCAGCGCCGCCCCCAGCGGGTGGGTGGTGGCCGCCTGCCCGGTGGGGTCGGTCGCGTGGAGCGGGCGGATACGGGCGATGGCGGCCAGGCCGACGAGCGCGATGCCCGCCTCCAGCGCGACGGCGGTCGCCGGGCCGAAGCGGGCGGCGGCCGTGGCCGCGAGGGCGGGGCCGAGCACGGCGGCGCTGTTGAAGCTCGCCGCCTCCAGCGCATTGGCGCGCGGCAGCAGCCCCGGCGGCACCAGCAGCGGGACCATGCTGGTGATCCCGCCGGTCAGCATCGGAGCGCCGATCCCGCCGACGACAGCCAGCGCCGGGACCATCCAGGCGGGTGCCCGGCCGACGGCCAGCAGCATGCCGAGCAGGGCCGCCGCCAGCAGCACCTGGTTGGCCGCCAGTGCCGCGCGGCGGTGCCTGGTCCTGTCCAGCCAGGCGCCGAGCACCGGGCCGGTCAGCACGCTCGGCAGGCTGGCCGCGGCGACCGTCGCGCCCGCCAGGGCCGGGCTGGAGGTGCGGTCCAGCACCAGCAGCACCACCGCGATCGCCAGCATCTCGTCCGCCACGCGCCCGAGCGTCGCCGCCAGGAAGAACCCGGCGTAACCCGGCAGCCTCCAGATCGAGCCCGGCGGCTCCTTCCGATCGCCGACCATCATCGGATGGTAACGTATCTTCTCAAGGAGGCATTACAACGATGGATCCCGAGGAACAGCCGGACCGGCTCGCGCGCCTGGCGGTCGACCTGGTGAACCTGCCCGACGACCGCCTCGACGCCGCCACGCTGGCCGCCTACCTGATCGACCACGGCGAGGCCGAGCCCATCGACCTCGCCCCCCGCGACGTCGAGCAGCTCACCCAGGTCCGCGCCGAACTGTCCGACCTCTTCGACGCCGCCAGCGCTCGGGCGCCAGGCGGGGGCGCCGGCGCGGCTGATCTGGTTGCTGAGCGGGTGAACCGGCTGCTGGACAGGGCGCAGAGGCCGCCGCGGCTTTCGAACCACGACGGGGCGGCCTGGCACCTGCACATCACCGCGGACGAGGCTCCGTGGGCGGACTGGCTGGCGGCTGTGGCCGGGCTCGGGCTGGCGAGGCTGCTGGCCGAGGACGGCGTCGCCCGCCTCGGCCGCTGCGCCGCCCCTTCCTGCCGGCGGGTCTTCGCCGGCGGGCTCCGCAACCATCCTCGCCGCCTCCGCGGCCGTGCGGGCCGCCGGGCCGGCGGCTGCTCGCGCCGCCAACTGGGCGGTCTACGCGGCCGCCGCCTGGGTGCTGGTCTTCGCCGCGATGAGCTTCTACTGGGCGGCGGGCGGGTCCCTGGGCTCCTCCACCATGAGCGACACCATCCTCGAGCCCGCCAGGGCCCGCGAGCCGCAGTTCGTCGCCCTGCTCTGGATCACCGGCGCGCTCAAGGCGATCGCCGGCCTGCTCGCGCTCGCACTGGTCCGCCCCTGGGGCCGAGTCCTCCCCCGCTGGATCCCAGTGACCGCGACCTGGGTCGCCGGCGTCGGGATGCTGCTCTACGGCGGCGCCAACCTCGCCGTCCGCGCCGTCATGGCCGTCGGCCTGCTCGCCACCCCCGAATCCATGCACTCGGACGCTGCCCGCTGGCACCTGGTGCTCTGGGACCCGTGGTGGGTGCTCGGCGGCGTCCTGTTCGTCATCGCCGCCTGGACGTGCGGCCGGGCTCGCAGCCGCCCGCACGCCTGATCTCGGCGGGACCAACCAGTCGGTCCAGGCGCGGCCTGGGATCGCCGGCGTGCGCTGGTACGAGGTCCGCCGCCCGCCGGTCACCCGGTGGTCTTCCAGCAGGGGACCTTCTCCCCCGATGAATCGGGACGGGTCGGTGGCGGCCGCCTCGGGCAAAGCGGCGGCGCGATCCCGCGAGGTTCCCGTTTCCGGCGTGCTTTCGCGCTCCCACGAGGAGTGCGAGACTGTTGACCATGGCGACCACGAGCGTGCTGGATCGAGAGATGTTCTCCGAGGCGGAAGCAGCCAGGCTGCTTCGGGTCCCTCAGTCGACGCTCCACTACTGGCTGGAAGGCGGTGTCCGGCGAGGCAAGACCTACAAGCCTGTCATCCGACCTGAGCCACTGGGTAACAGGCCTGCGGTGACGTGGGCAGAGTTCATCGAAGCTGGCCTGCTGCGTGAGTATCGGCGCAAGCACCAGGTGCCGATGGCTGAGCTCCGCGCTTTCATTGATCTGCTGCGTGACCGCTATGGCGTCCCCTACCCTCTCGCCCATCATCGGCCCTTCATTGCCGACCGCCGGCTCCTGCTCGAGGCGCAAGACACTGTCGGTCTCGACGCGGAGTTCTGCTTGGTCGCTGTGGCCAGCGGCCAGCTCATCCTCACGCCGCCCTCGCAATCCTTCGTGGAGCGAGTCACGCGGAGCGGTGACGTAGCTGCTGGCTGGAGACCGCATGACGACCCCCACTCTCCAGTGCGCATGGCGCCGGGTGTGCGCTTCGGCCGTCCCGCTGTCCACGGCGTCAGTACGGAGGTGCTGTGGGAGCATGCCGAAGCGGGCGAAGACGTGGACGAGATGGCTGAAGCCTTTGACCTGTCACCCAGCGATGTGCGTTGGGCTCTGGCTTACGAGACCTCGTTTCGAGCAGCGTGAGCAGGTCGGCGAAGCCGGCGATCGTCCGCTTCTACTTCGATGCTGACGTCCTTGGTCTAGCAAAGATTCGTGTGACTCTCCGGTCCGATGTCACCTACCCGGGCGACCCCGGCGGCGTCGTGCACAGACGAGCGCGGCCAGCCTGTCCCATCACCAGCCCTGCCACCGGGCCATTCATCTACTTGGCGACCCGAACGACGCTTCGGCCGGTCGACCTGAAGTGAAGAAAGTTATCGACACACGAGGAGCAGGCTCAGACTCATGCCACAGCTCCACGCGCTTCCAGGTGCGAGGCGATCAGGCAGACGTCGCCGAACTCGTGCCAGAGGTAGCCCTCGCGCAAGGCCTCGTCGTAGGCGGCCCGCAGCGTCGCGGACCGCAGGAACGCCCGCAGCAGGTCGAGGTGGCTGGCCTCGGGCTCGTGGAGGCCGGTCAGCAGGCCGTCGACGGCGCGGAGCTGGTGGTCGGGGTCGATGCGGAGCCGGGTGACGCCGGCGCCCGGGCGCACCTGCCCGGTGGGGTCGGCCGCGGTCTCCAGCGTCCGGACCACGGTGGTGCCGATCGCGATCACCCGCCCGCCGGCGGCGCGGCAGCCCGCCACGGCGGCGGCGGTCGCCTCTGGGACGCGGTACGGCTCGGCCGGCACGAAGCGGCGGTCGACCTCGGGGTCGCCGTAGGTGGACAGCCCGGCGTGCAGGCTGATGGTGGCGAGCCCCACGCCTCGGGCGCGGAGCTCGTGCAGCGTCTGGACCGTGAAGGGCCGGCCGGCGCTCGGCATCTCGGCCGATCCGGGAGCGGCCGCGAACAGCGTCTGGTAGTGGTGCAGGGCCCAGCGCTCCGGCACGTAGGCGTAGCGCACCGGCTGCCCGGCCCGGTGCAGCGCCTCCAGCAGCCGAGCGCAGCAGCGATCGAAAGCGACCCACACCATCGCCGGCACCTCCTCGTGCCGGCCGAGCACCCGCGCCTCCAGACCTCCGGCGAATTTCAGGCGCTCGCCAGGAACCAGTTCCGGAGCCGGCGGGCGGGCATTGGTTGGGACCAGCGCCGGGTCGCCCCGCGCGGGCACGCCCAGCGCCAGCGCGGCCCAGCGCTCGCCGTCGCGGCCGGCCAGGCGCAGCTCCAGCCGCGCGCCCGCCGCCGTCCAACCGGTCAGGCTCGCCGGCAGCGTGCGCGAGTCGTTGGCGACCAGCAGGTCCCCAGGCCCCAGCAGGCGCGGGAGATCGGAGAAGCGGGCGTGCCGGACGGCTCCGCTGCCCCGGTCGATCACCAGCAGGCGAACCCCGTCGCGGCGCAGCCCGCGCGCCTCGGGAGGCGCCGCCGCCTCCAGCGTCGGCGGCAGCTCGAAGCGGACGTCACTGCGCATGCGCCGGCTCCGCGCCGGGCACCGGGAACGCCGATGCCTCGAACCGCTGGCCGCTGATGCCCGCGGAGTCGGGCGAAGCCAAGTACAGGAACACGGCCGTCCGGTCCTCCGGCCGGGCCAGCTCCGCGGGATCGTCCTCGGGCAGCGCCGCCGCGTGCATCGCCGTCGCCATGTCGCCAGGGTCCACGGAGTTGACGCGAACCCCCGTGTCCTCCAGCTCGCTGGCCCAGATCCTGGTCATCTGGTCGAGCCCCGCCTTGGACACCCCGTAGGCGCCCCAACACGGGTAGCCGACCACGCCCGCGTCGCTGGAGACGTTGATCACGCTTCCCGAGCCGGCCGCCAGCATCGGACCGAGCAGCGCTCGCGTCAGCAGGAACGGGCCGAGCAGGTTCACCTCGAGCACGCGGCGGAGCGCGTCCGGATCGGTGTCGATGAGGTACGGCATCGGCGTCGGGCCGAGCTCGGAGGCGTTGTTGACGAGCACGTCCACGCGGTCGAAGGCGTCCAGCGCCGCGGCCGCCACCCGCTCAGCCTCCGACGGGTCGCCCACGTCGGCGGCCAGCGCGACCGCTCTGGCGCCGAGCGACTGCGCCGCGGCCCTCGCCTCCTCGAGCGGACCCGCGCGCCGTGCGACCAGCAGCAGGTCGGCGCCTTCCAGAGCACAGGCCAGCGCGATGGCGCGACCGAGGCCCTGTGAGGCACCGGTGATCAGGACAGTTCGGCCGGCCAATCGGCCGGTGGCTCGTGCCATCGCTGACCTCCATGGCTCCATTGCTCCGAGGCGGAACGCGGCCATCGTGCCGCCGCCCACCGACTTTGTCAACGCGGATGTTGACTTATTGGCGGCGGGGCGGAGGTCCCCGCTTGGCGGCGGGCCGGGCGGCCCGAGGTCGACGGGAGCGCGCCGACTGCGGCACGCTGGGCTCGCCGCCCGGCATGGGGTCGCCGTCTCGATCCGGAGTGCTCACCTTGCGTCGTCTGCTGCTGCTTGCCTTCATCTGGGGCTGGTCGTTCCTGTTCATCAAGGTCGTCGTCGAGGGCGTCCCGCCGACGTTCCTCGCGTGGGGACGCATCCTGCTCGGCCTTGCCGTGATGCTCGCCTTCCTGCGATCGACCGGCCAACCATTCCCGGAGCGCAGCACCTGGGGGCACCTGCTGGTGCTTGGGCTCGCCATGAGTGTCATGCCCTTCATCCTGATGGCCTGGGGCGAGGAGCACATCACCTCCGCGCCAATGGCTTCCTTCTAGTCACTCCTGGAGGATAGGCTCCACTGAGGAGGGAAGACCATGTAGGGCAGGTGCGCAGTGGACACGGCCATTTACGCGCGACTCAGCATGAACCGCACGGGGCTGAGCGAGAGCGTCGAGTTTCAAACGCAAGACTGCATCGAGTACGCGGCCGGGCAAGGCTGGAACGTCGTTGGCAAATTCGACGACGATGACGTGTCGGTATCGCGGTACTCCAAGAAGGAGCGAGAGGGCTATGAAACCCTGCTCGCTGCCATCAGGGCGGGAGACGTTCAAGCTGTTCTCGTGACTGAGATTTCCCGCCTCTACCGCCGGCTTGAAGATCTGATCGACCTTATATTGCTTGCCCGCGACAGCTCGCTTCGGAAGATCTGGACAACCAACAATCGAGGCTTCGATCTCTCGACCGATGAGGGCATCCGCAACGCCGTAAATGCCGTCTACGAGGCTGCGGAGGAATCAAGGCGGATCTCCGAACGGGTGAAGCGGGCCAAGAAGAACCGTGCTCGTGAAGGCAAGTTCAACGGCGGGCGGCGCCCCTACGGGTATGAGGGTCCAGTCTTCGACCAGAACGGCAACATCACGAACCGAGACAGCATCGGCATCGCCGTTGTCGAGGAGGAAGCTCTCATCATCGTCCGAGTGGCGGACGAGCTTCTACATGGACGCTCCGTCCGCTCGGTGGTTCATGCGCTGAACGAGGAGGGCATCCGAACCGCAGCCGGCAATCTGTGGGAACCGTTCTCCCTCAAGCGCGTCCTGCTCAGCCCACGCCTCAAGGGAGTGCGAGCCCATCTCGGAAGCGAGTACCCCGCCCTTTGGGAGCCGATCCTTGATGCGGAGAAGTGGGAACAGCTCAGTGTGCTGCTGAAGGCCGAGCCCCGTTCCCGTGGCGCCGGCAAGAAGGGCGGTCGCAAGTATCTGCTGACGGGCAAGGCCGTCTGTAGCCTCTGCGGGAACCCCCTCATCGGTGCTGGCATGACCAGGTACAAGGGCGGTCCCGTTCACCGTAGATATCTCTGCCGTAGGGTCGATGATGCTGGCCGTGTAACTGGTTGCGGAAGTTGCGGAAAGATCAGCAGAGCCGCCGATCCGCTCGACGCGCTCGTTACCGAGGCGGTCTTGTACCGTTGGGATTCCGAGAACCTGGCCGAAGCCCTCGCGAAGGCGAGTAACAGCCCATCGGCCGAAGAGGTGAGCGACCTACTCGCGAAACGCGCCGCCGAGAAGGCAAAGCTCGTCGAGATGGCCGAGGCTTACGCAAAGAATTTGATGAGACTGGAGCAGGTTACCGCCGCAACGCAAATCGTCGAAGAGACGATCGAAGCGATCGAGCGGAAGATACACCGGTTCACCAGCAACCGAATCCTGGCCTCAATGTCTGTTGACGCCACGCTACGTGAGGAATGGGATAAAGGAGACCTCGACTGGCGACGTAGCCTTCTAGCTCTCATCATTGAGCGCGTGGTCGTTCACCCGTGCGGCCGGACTGAGGTACGGTACCGCCCACGCCAAGACGATCCCCGCCAATGGCGATTCGACCCGGAGAAGATCGAGATCGTTTGGAAAGTGTGAGCAGGCGAACTGCTCCCAGAATTGCGTCGCCATCCTCGACCTTCTCGGGCACACCGGACGCAGCAGCCGACCGCCGAACCCATTCAACGAAGTTGAAGGAAGGCACCGGCTCCGGATGACGAGCGACACGACCAAACGAGGACTCCCGGCCGCCTGGCGTTGCTACTTTCAGGCAACGGCGGTCAGCTCCTCGCGGGCGATGCGGCGTTGCTCGCGGTGGTTCTCCAGGAGCGATCGGGCGAGCAGGGCATCCCCGAGGGTGGTGTAGCGGCCCGCGTAGGTCCAGCTGGCCAGCACCACGGCGGCCTGCTCGACCTCTGGGCGTCCCCACGCGTCGAGCGGTCCCCCACCGAACGCGCGCCGTTGCTGGTAGTCCTGCCGCGCTGCGCGGAGCCTGGTGAAGGTGGTGGAGTAGCGGCGGCTCTTGGTGGTGCAGTGCCCGCCGTAGCCGAGCTGGTGCGCCCAGGCCCGCAGCCGCAGCTTAGCCAGCTCTGGCCGGGCGCCCAGCCGCCAACAGGTCTGGACCAGGCGCCCGATGTGCTCGGGCAGCGCCAGCCGCGCCAGCTCGGCGGCCGAGGCGATCGGCCGATCGAGCGTGGTACCGGCAAGGGCCTCGGTGGCCTTGGTGGCGTACTTGGCCAGGTAGCCGGCGACCTGGCCCTCGGAGCCCTCGCCCAGTGTCCCTGCGGTGATGGGGCGGATGTCAAGCTGGTCGCCCCAGCCGACCGGCTCCAGCTCGAGCCCGGCCGGGCATGGCACCAGGACGGCGGTGGCGGCTTGATGGATGGCGGCCGACAGCAGCTCAACCGTCGCCCAGCCTGGTGGGGCGGTCGTCTCGCCGTCGTCGCTGATGCCGTCCAGGCGGATGACGGCGTGGTAGTGGACGGCACCACGAGCCTGGTACTCGGCCACCTTCACGTACGAGATCCGCACCTCGCGCGCCAGCTCACGCACGGTGCGGCCGGACAGCCGGGCCAGCGCGCGCCGCAGGTAGACGGTGGTGCGTCGCCACAATACCGGGGCGAGCGCGTTCCAGACGGTGGCGGCCTGGTAGTCGTAGCAGCCCAGGCACAGCGGGATTCCAAGCGCCGGGTCGCCCTCGTCATGCTTGGACCAGCAGGCCATTCGTCGCCCGTGGACGCAGTGATCGCCGAGCCGGCCAGCATGGCAGGGGTAGAGGGTGCCGCCGTGCTCACGGCGGGTGTGGACCGGGCCGAACGATGGCGCGGTGAAGGAGACGAACACCCTTGGATGGCCGGCGACCGATGCGGGGATGCCTTGCCGCCGGCGACCCCAGCCCGCACCAGGTGGCAGGCGTCGGCCTGGTAGACCTCGGCGCACGGCTGGCAGCGTGCCGCCCGCCGGGTGCCGCACGCCTTCAACAGGATGCCGTCTGGCTCCTGGTCGGTGTCGAAGGTCGTCCGGGCCTCGCCCGTTG
>WNGN01001102.1_pt1 | contig 41345 bp, 42 predicted proteins | sample 5400561 | NCBI WGS metagenome assembly WNGN01 (sample SAMN13153379, study PRJNA577476) | soil metagenome | isolation source: 115 cm soil or saprolite under Garry oak tree replicate 2 | place: USA:California | collected 2016-06-15 | reverse complement strand
GTGATCGAGCAGGGACGCGTGCTGCAATCGGGCACGCCCGCGGATGTGACGCAGCATCCGCGCTCGCGTTATGTCGCGGACCTGGTCGGCGTCAATCTCTTTCGGGGACGAGCTAGCCAGAACGTGATCACCCTCGCCGACGGTGGATCGCTGACGGCGGCCGGCGCCGCGGACGGCGACGTTTTCGCCGTGGTGCATCCGCGCACCGTCGCGCTTTATCGCACCCGCCCTGACGGCACGCCGCGAAATGTCTGGCAAGGACGAGCCGTCGACCTCGACCTCGAGGGCGATCGCGTCCGCGTGCGGCTCTCGGGCTTGCCGTCGATCGTCGCCGAGGTGACACCGGCCGCGGTGCGCGAGCTCGGGCTCGACCGCGGCGATCAGGTGTGGGTCGCCGTCAAAGCAACCGAGGTCAACGTGTATCCCGCATGAGCGGGCGGGCCGCTGTCGCGGAGGTGAGTTACGCGGAGACTCAACCGGGCGGATGCGTGGTCCAGCGGCACAACGAACGCCTCAAACGCTCGCATGGCACTAAAGCGCCGCTCGCGTGGGCCGGCAGGCCCGGCGCACTCGTGGCCGGCGCACTACGCGCGAAAGCGCGGCTCGCCCTGCGGGCTCGCTACCGCCCGTTGCCACGGGCAACGGGGACATGCTCTAATACACGTCGTGACCCGCGCCGTGGTCCATGCATACGTTTCTGATGGGCGCGAAAGCCCAGCCATGCCTATCACCGCATAGCCTGTGTACCTGAAGTCGCTGCAGCTGCAGGGGTTCAAGACCTTTGCGCGCCGCACGGAGCTGCCCTTCAGCCGTGGCATCACGGCGATCGTCGGCCCCAACGGCAGCGGCAAGTCGAACCTCGTCGACGCTATCCGCTGGGCACTCGGCGAGCGGAATGCGCGTGGGCTGCGCGGCCAGCGAATGGAGGACGTCATCTACTCGGGCGGTCCCGGCAAATCCGCCGTCGGCATGGCGGAGGTGATGCTGACGATCGACAACGCCGACCAGCGCCTCAACGTCGAATTCAATGAAATCGAGGTCGCCCGCCGCCTCTACCGCTCGGGTGAGAGTGAGTACCTGATCAACGGCGCGCGCGCGCGATTGAAGGACATCGACGCGCTGCTGGCCAGCACCGGTTTGCGCCAGGACGGCTACGCCGTGACGGCGCAGAACGATATCGACTTCGTCATCCAGGCCGCGCCGGCGCTCCGCCGCGAGCTGATCGAGGAGGCAGCCGGCGTGCGGCGGCTTCGCGACCAGCGGCAGGAGGCCATCAACCGCCTGGCGGAAGCGGATCGCGATATGCGGCGTGCGCGCGACATTCTCAACGAGCTCAGTCCCCGCGCCGAGGAGCTGCGGCTGCAGGCGGCCTCGGCCGAGGAGTACAGGAAAGTGGCCGACGCGCTGAAGACGCTGCAGGGCAGCCTCGCAAGAGACAGCTGGCGCAAGGCGATGGTCCAGTTGCGCAAAGCCGTGGCCCGCCAGCAAGCGGCCGACCACAAACGCACCGCGGCGTTGCAGACCGTTGCCGAGTTCGAACCGCTCTACGCGGAGCACCGCTCGGCATTACTGGCTGCGCGCGAGGCCCGCTGGCGTCACCAGGAAGCCGTCGCGGAGGTGCGGCTGCGTCTCGCCGAGAGCCAGCACCAGGCGCGCATCGCCCAGGAGCGCAACGCCGCCGCCGTTCAGGCGCTCGAAGCGTTGCAGAGCGAACTCCAACGACTCAACGCTTCGGAGCAAGCCGGAAGCCGCGTCGTCGATGAGCTGGCTCGCGCGGCCGAGGGCGCCCGCACGGAACTGGAGGCGGCCAATATCGCGCTCGCGGCGGCCGCGGATGCCGAACGTGAGGCGCGCGAGCGCCAGGCCGCGCTCGAGGCGGACCGTCTCGCTCGCCAACAACAACGCCACGAGGGACAGCGCGAAACCGCATCGATCGAGGCCGAGCTTCGCCAATTGGAGGGCCGCCGTCAATTTCTGACCGAGCAGCAGCAGCAGGCCCGCTCGCAACTGGAAGCGTGGTCCTTGCGCCAGGGCGCCCTGAGCGACGAGTTCGATCGGCGGACACGCACGACCGAGGTGGTCAGTGGCGAGCTCCAGGCCGTCGGCGAGGCGGCGGGCGTGCTCGAGCAGGACCTGGCGGAGGCCGAAGCCTCCCTGGAGGCCGCGCGCAAGGGGATCGTGGAGCACGAGGCGGCGCTGCGCGCCCTCGAGGCAGAGCTGGTCGCGCTGCGGACGCTGCTGGACGGCGCCCAGCGTCGCGGGCCGCTGCGCATTGATCGCAACTGGGAACGCCTCCTCGAGCTGATCGAGGTCGAACCCATCCATCGCGCCGCCGTCGAGGCTGCGCTCGAGGGGTGGCTGCACGGGTGGGTAGCGACGGGCCGCGATGGGATTGCCAGTGCCGCAGCGGCCGTGGCCGCCGCCGAGGATGCGCGCGAGACGCTGCTCTATGCGCCCTGGGATCGATCGCCGTCACCCGTGCCGGACGGGCTGCTGTCCGTCATCGACCTGGTGCAGGCACCCGACTACGTTCGGCGGCTCGTTGCCCACCTGCTCCATGGCGTCGTGCTGGTGTCCGACCGGACGGAAGCCGCTCGCATCGTGGAGAAGCATCGGGACCTGCGGGCGGTCACCCCCGCCGGAGAGATCATCACCGCGGTCTCCTACCGCGGGGGGAAAGCGGCGGACCCGGTGCTCGAGGTCCAGGCCAGGATCCGGGACGCGGAAGACGCGCTGGGCCGCGAACGTCAGGCCGCGCTTAGCGCTGCCGAGGAGGTGGAGCACCTCGCCATCGCGCGAGCCGACGTCGTGGCCGAGCGGCAGGCGATTCGCATCCGCGTTGATGTGGCGCGGACGGCCGCCGCGCAGGCCGCGGGGGCGCTGGCGGCGGCGACCGAAGCGGTCCAGCGTGAGGCTCCACACGAAGTGCAGCTGCGCCAGCAACTGATCCGAATTGGGGGGCTGCTTGCCCAGGCCGAGCAACTGCAGGTCGAAACGCTGGACCGGCAGCGTGCGCTCACCGATGCCGAGCTGGCCGCCGAGCAGGAGCTTGCCGCGCTCGAGCCACGGGTCCAGGAAGCGACGGCCAGCCTCGCCGAGCACGTCGAGCGACGGCAGGAGGCCGACCTGCGCGCGGCGCTGGCGCGCCAGCGGTCGGATGACCTGGTACGCCAGCTGGAGCGTGCCCAGCAGGTGTTGCGAGCGCACGGGGATGAGCTCGCTCAGCGTCGTGCAGCGGAGGCCGAGCTCGCAATGCAGCCGGCCCTCATCAATGAGGAGCGGCGGCAGTGGACCGAAACCTCGGAGGGGCTGCGCGCGGAGCTTGGCACCCTCGAGTCCGCCCACCTTCCCGATGGAGAGACGCTCACCGCCCTGGAGACACAGCTCCGCGAGGACGAACAACGCAACGTCACGCTGCAAGTCGAGCTCGCCCACGCGGACGACGCCTGGAGTGCCGCAGTCGCCGACCGCGAGGTGGCCGAGGCCGAAGTCGATCGGTGCACGCAAGCGCTCCGCGAGGGCGGCCAGGAAATCGAAGATGACACGGTGACGATCGAGGAGGTCGACTGGCAAAAGACGGAACGTGAGGTCTCGCGCTTGCAGCGGCGCCTCGATGCAATGGGCGCCGTCAACCTGCTCGCACCGGATGAGTATGCGCAGGTGCGTGACCGCTGCGACAGCCTCGCGGCGCAGTTGGGCGACCTGGAAGCCGCGTCGGCGCAACTCAACCAGCTCCGGCAACGGCTCGAGGATGAAATCGATACCCGGTTCCGCACGGTCTTCCAGTCGGTGGCCGTCAACTTCCAGGAATTTTTTACTGAACTGTTCGAGGGCGGCCGCGCGACATTACGCGTCGAGCCGCAGGAGCAGGAGGGCAACCCCCTCGATGACGGCGTGGAGATCCTGGCGCAGACGCCCGGCAAGCGGCTGCAGCCACTGACGCTGCTGTCCGGCGGCGAGCGGGCACTGACCGCGCTCGCATTTCTCTTCGCGCTCCAGGCCGTCAACCCGAGTCCGTTTTACGTGCTCGACGAGGTCGATGCGGCGCTCGACGACGCCAACGTGGTTCGCTTCAACCGGGTGCTGAAACGGCTTTCGGCGGAGCAGCAGTTCCTGATCGTCACCCATAACCACTCCACGATGGCGCAGGCCGAGGTGCTCTACGGCGTGACCCTCGGCGAGCACGGGATCTCGCGCATGGTGTCGGTCCGGCTGCACCAGGACGCCTTGGTCCCGGTCGGTGAACGCTCCGCCTAATCCAGAGGACACGGCGCCCGCCGAGCGCCAGGGATTCTGGAAACGCTTTTCGAAAACGCTCGAGGCGGGTCGTCAGAGCTACGTCGCCGACATCAAGGAGGTCTTCGGCCGCCCCGCCCTCGATGCCGCGTTCTGGGACGACCTCGAAGCGACGTTGATCGCCGCCGATGCCGGCGTGCCCACCAGCGAGCGGGTCGTCCAGGACCTGCGGCGGCAGGCGGCCGGGGCGCACCTGCGCTCGCCGGCTGACGCGCTTGCCTATCTCAAGGCCGACCTCGCCGGAGAACTGCAGGGGCGGCCGCGCGCGCTCAACCTCGACGGCGCGCCGGCGGTCGTACTCGTGGTGGGCGTCAATGGCTCGGGCAAGACGACGACGATTGGGAAGCTGGCCTACCTGCTCCGGCGTGAAGGCCGCCGCCCGCTGCTGGCCGCCGGGGACACCTTTCGGGCCGCAGCCATCGACCAGCTGCGACTCTGGGGGGAGTGGGCCGGGGCCGAGGTGATCGCCCACCAGCCCGGCGCCGACCCGGGCGCGGTCGCGTTCGATGCCGTGCAGGCGGCACGCGCGCGTGGCGCCGGTCCCGTGATCATCGATACCGCCGGCCGGCTGCACACCCGAAGCGACCTGGTGGAGGAGCTGCGCAAAGTCCGTCGGGTGCTGCAGCGACTCGACCCGCAGGCGCCACAGGAGGTGCTCGCCGTGCTCGACGCGCACGTCGGGCAGAATTCCGCGCAGCAGGTCAAGGTCTTCCAGGAGGCCATCGGCCTGACCGGGCTCGCCGTCACGAAAATGGACGGCAGCGCTCGGGCGGGTGTTGTGCTTAGTATCGAAGCTGAGCTTTCGGTGCCGGTAAAGTTGGTCGGCATCGGCGAGGGCCTCGAGGACCTCAACCGATTCGATCCCGGGCAGTACCTGGACGCGCTATTGCGGATGGAGGATGCCGGATGAACCCCGAAGAGAACTCGCAGGCGTTCACCAAGCTGGTCACCGCCAACGGCCTGGCCGAGGCCGACGTCTGGAAGGCGGTCCTGGAAGCGTCCGGCATCCAGGTCTTTCTGCGGCACGAGGCGATGGCGGCCGTCATCCCGGAAACGGCGGGAGAGATCGCCGCAGTGGACCTCTGGGTCCCGCGAGAGCAGGCGGCGGAGGCCTTGCAGATCCTGCAGGACGAGCGCGTCGAGCCGGTCGACGAGGAAGAACCGCTCTGACCTTGATCATCCTCGCCGTCCTCGCCGGCATGATCGGCCTGGTCGCGCTGGCGGCCGTCGTGCTCGGCATGCTCTGGCTGGTGCAGTTCGTGCTGCGCAACGAGGAGAAGCGCACCCGCGACGGTTGAGGATCCCTATACTGTCAAGGCTAAATGCTTGACAGTGCCCGACGCCGCCAGCGGCAGCTGCGGCTCCTCGACCTCTACGGGTTGTTGCTGACCGACCATCAGCGCCGTATCCTGCACTTCGCCTGGGAGCTCGACTGGTCCTACGGCGAGATCGCGCAGCGCGAGGGTGTCTCGCGCACCGCCGTCTACGACGTCGTGCGCCGGACCACCACCAACCTCGACGACTACGAGCGCAAGCTCGGACTGGAGCGGGCCCAGCGTGTTTGAGTCCCTGACCGAGCGTCTCGACCAGGCCCTCAAGAAGCTGACCGGCCGGGGCAAGCTGAGCGAGGCCGATGTCGACGCGGGATTGCGCGAGGTGCGTCTGGCACTGCTCGAGGCCGACGTCAACTACAGGGTGGTCAAGGACTTCGTCGCGAGCATCCGCGCACGGGCGGTTGGCGCGGAGGTGATGGAGAGCCTCAACCCGGGCCAACAGCTGGTCAAGATCGTCGACGAGGAGATGGTGCGCTTGCTCGGCGATCGGGTGCCCATGGGCTACGCGCCGTCGCCGCCCACGGTGATCGTGCTCGCCGGGCTGCAGGGCTCGGGCAAGACGACGACCGCCGGCAAGCTCGCCCTCTTTACTCGTCGTGAAGGGCACCGGCCGCTGCTGGTGTCGACCGACGTCCGCCGCCCGGCCGCCATGGAGCAGCTCGAGATCCTGGCCAAAAGCATCGACGCGCCGGCCTACGCGCCGCGTGGCACCGATCCGGTCGCGATCGCCCGCGAGTCGCTCGCGGAGGCGCGACGCGTGAACGCCGACGTCATCATCGTCGATACGGCCGGCCGGCTCCAGGTTGACGAGGACCTGCTCGCCGAGCTGAAGCGCATCACCGACTCGGTGCCGGCCCAGCACCGGCTGCTGGTGCTCGATGCCATGACGGGCCAGCAGGCGGTCAACGTCACGAGCGCCTTCCAGCGGACCATCTCACTGAGCGGCGCGATCCTGACCAAGATGGACGGCGACGCGCGCGGTGGGGCGGCGCTCTCACTGCGGGCGGTGACGCAGTGCCCCATCCAATTCGTCGGCGTCGGCGAGAAGCTGACCGATCTCGAGATCTTCTATCCCGATCGCATGGCCTCGCGCATCCTCGGGATGGGCGATGTCCTGACGCTGATCGAGAAGGCGCAGGACCAGGTCGACGCCTCGCAGGCGCAGGAGATGGAGAAGAAGCTCCGCGCCGGCCGGCTCACGCTCACCGACTTCATGGAGCAGCTGAAGCAGGTGAAGAAGATGGGCCCGCTCGAGGGGATCATCGGCATGCTGCCGGGCGCGGGAAAGATCAAGAACCTGGCGGGTGCGCTGCCCACCGACGACCAGCTCAAGGAGATGGAGGCGATCATTCTGTCGATGACGCCGTCGGAGCGGGAACGACCGGAGGTGATCGACGGCAGCCGCCGTCGCCGCATCGCCCGCGGCGCCGGCACCGACATCGCGGCCGTCAACCGCCTGCTCAAGGGTTTTCAGCAGATGCAGCAGATGATGAAACAGATGGGGAAGGGAAAGCGAATCAAGGGATTACCCATGGATCCCGCGCAACTTTTGAAAGGCTAGGAGGTCTCAATTTGTCAGTAAAGATTCGACTGCGACGGATCGGCGCAAAGAAGCACCCGTTCTACCGGCTCGTGGTGGCGGACACCCGCTCACCCAGGGATGGGAAGTTCATCGAGATCCTCGGCACCTACGACCCGATGACGGAGCCGGTCAAGCTGAACATCGACGAAGAGAAGATCAAGGCCTGGCTGCAAAAGGGGGCGCGCCCCTCCGACACTGCGCGGGCGTTCTTGATCGGACGCGGGCTGCTGCCCAAAGAATCGGCGAAGAAGCGCCCGACCAAGCCGACGAAGGCGGAAGCGGCCGCGGCGGCTGCCAAAGCCGCCGCACCGGAAGGTGGCGCCCCGACTCCGGCTGCCGCCGCGACGCAGGAGGCCTAACGATGCACGACTACACCGAGCTGGTGAGCTACATCATCAAGGCGATGGTGTCGAAGCCCGAGGACGTCAAAGTCGCGATGGTCGAAGGTGAGCGCACCAACCGGGTGGAAGTGACACTCGCCAACGATGACGTCGGCAAGGTGATCGGGCGCGGCGGACGCAACATCGACGCGATCCGCGCCGTGGTGCGGGCGGCCGCCCTCAAGAACCACGATCGGGTGATGGTCGAGATTGTGTGACGGTTGAACCGGAGCCCGATCTTCGGATCGGGCGCGTGCTCAAGGTTCATGGCGTCAAGGGCGCGCTACGCGTGGAGCTCCTCACCGATTTTCCCGATCGTTTCGCTCCCGGCCACGAGGTGGTGGTCGGGGGGCGTCCGCTGAGGGTTGCGCGCTCGGAAGAGCTGGACGGCAGCATGCTGGTCACGTTCGAGGGCATCAGCGATCGCACTGCCGCCGAGCCGCTTGCCGGCGCCTACGTCACCGTGCCCCTGGCCGATGCGCGGACGCTACCCGCCGACCACTACTACCACTTCCAGCTGGTCGGCCTCACCGTATTCGATACACGCCGGGCGCGCCAGCTTGGCCGGGTCGCGGAGGTGCTCACCTACCCTGCCAACGACGTGCTGCGCGTGACGGACGGGGATCACGAGGTCTTGATTCCGATGATCCGCGGCGTCGTCCGTTCGATCACGCCTGCCGAAGGGATGATCACGGTCGACCTCCCCGAGGAAACCCGGACGTGATCATCGAGGTCCTGACACTCTTTCCCGAGATGTTTCCTGGGCCCCTCAGCGCCGGGGTGACCGGACGGGGGCTCGCCAGTGGACTGGTGACGCTGCGCGTCCACAACCTGCGGGACTATACGCACGATCGCCACCGGCAGGTCGACGACGTTCCCTACGGTGGCGGCGCCGGCATGGTGCTCAAGCCGGAGCCGATCTTCGAGGCCGTCCGGGCGCGCACCGGCACAGGTCCGGTCATCCTGCTCACGCCCCAGGGCGAAGTGGTGAACCAGGGGTTGGTGCGCGAGCTGGCGAGCCACGATGACCTCTACCTGATCTGCGGTCGTTACGAGGGGGTCGATGAGCGCGTCGCGGCTCACCTGGTGGACCGCGAGATCTCGATTGGCGACTACGTGCTGACAGGAGGCGAGCTCCCCGCCATGGTGCTGATCGATGCCGTCAGCCGGCTCGTCACGGGAGTGCTGGGCTCCGAAGAATCACGCAAGGATGAATCCTTCGACCGGCATCTCCTCGAGTATCCGCAATACACTCGGCCCGCCGAATTCGAAGGGCATCCGGTTCCCGAGGTGTTGCGCTCGGGCCACCATGCGGAGATCGAGCGCTGGCGGCGCGCCCAGGCTGCAGAGCGAACCCGCCGTCGCCGTCCGGACTTGCTGGATCACCACAGGTAGGCGCGAGTCGGGATGATATCCTTGTACGCCGTGTCCAACGTCATCAACCTGCTGGAAGCGGAGGCCCAACGCAAGAACGTTCCGACCTTGATCCCCGGCGACACCGTCAAGGTGCATGCCAAGGTGGTCGAGGGCACCCGCGAGCGGATCCAGATCTTCGAAGGCATCGTGATCGGCTGCCGCGGCAGCGGCACGAAGGAAGCCTTTACCGTTCGCCGGATCGCCCACGGTGTCGGGGTCGAGCGAAGCTTCCTGGTGCACTCACCGCGCATCGACAAGATCGATGTCGTCCGGCACGGAAAGGTTCGCCGGGCGAAGCTGTACTACCTGCGAGGAAAAGTCGGAAAGAGCGCCCGCATTCGGGAGAAGCGCCAAGCCGTTGCCACAACTACCGTCCCTGCCGACAGCGAAGTCGCCGCCGAAACGCCCGAAACGGCCGAAAGCTGACCGGGACCTCTGGGTCTTCGAGCGGCAGGCCTTCGGCCTGGGTTACGCGACGGTTGCCGGCGTCGATGAGGCGGGGCGCGGGCCCTGGGCCGGTCCGGTGGTGGCGGGTGCCGCGATCATGCGCCCCTACTTTCACTGCGACGGCATCGACGACTCCAAGCTGTTGACGGCCGAGGAGCGCGACCACTACTACGACTGCATCCTCGACGGCGCGGAAGCCTGGGGGGTCGGCATCATCGAGGTCGACGAGATCGATCGGGTCGGCGTCTCACGGGCGAATCGCTGGGCGATGGGCATTGCCCTCCAGCAGCTCGGTCGATCGATCGACTATCTCCTGGTCGACGGCTTTCTGTTGCCCGAGGCCCTGACGCCGCAACTCCCGATCGTGAAGGGCGACCGCCGCTCGATCTCGATCATGTGCGGCGGCATTCTCGCGAAGGTGACGCGCGACCGGTTGATGATGCGGATGGCCGAGAAGTTTCCCGGGTATGGCTTCGAGATGCACAAGGGTTACCCGACGCCGGAACATTTGACGGCCATGGACCGGCACGGCCTGAGCCCGTTGCACCGCCGCTCCTTCATTTCCATCCGCACGCGTGCCGAGCTGGAAGCGGCGGCCATTGCCAGTCAAGCCGCTCGGGACTAGCGGAGAGGCGCTCGCTGAGGACCACTTGCGTGGCCTCGGCTACGCGATCGTTGGGCGGGACGTCCGGACGCCACTTGGTCAGCTGGACCTGGTGGCCAAGGACGGGAGCACACTGGTCTTTGTCGAGGTCAAGACGCGGGCCGGGCACGGCTTCGGCCTGCCGCAGGAGTCGGTCGACGCCCGGAAGATCCGGAAGCTGCGCCAGCTCGCGCTGTACTACTTAAAGATACGGCCTCACCGCGGTCCGGTCCGCTTCGACGTGGTCGGCCTGACGGTCAGCGACGGCCGCCTGGTGCGCGTCGACCACATCAAGAACGCGATCGACTAAAGCCAACGCCTCCCGGGGACCAGCTCAACCAACCCAGACCACGAAGCTTATCGTTGCGCGCTTGAGGTGCCCCGTAATCTCCCAGCAGCCCGCTGACGGGAGCTCGACCCCGACGAGGATCGAAGAGCCGATGTCCTCGGCAAAGGCGTTGGTAGCGGGCGAGGACCGAAGTGGTGGGGCGGATCCATCAATGCGCTTACCACTGACGCTCAGTGGGATCTTCCCGTCGTAGTCGCGGCTCCACCAGAAGACCTTCTGCGAATAGGCGCCGTCCTGATACGGAAGGGAGCTCCAAGTCCCGTCCGGCCGAAGTGACGTCCAGAGCGCGGGCGTTCCAAACCAGAATTCGCCTGCTCGTGCCGACCTTGGGGCTGGCGCCGGAGGAGCGGGAGGTACGAATGGTGGATTCGAGGGCGTCGTGATCGGACAGGTTCGGGGGGCGGCTGTGCTGGCCGATGTTGTGGCTTCTAGCACCGTGGACGCTCGGTCAGTTGTTGTGCCACACGAGGTAAGAATCGCCATCACTACGATCGCAAGCGGTTGCCACAATCTGACGCCACCCATCCGTTGCTAGTACCTCCCACTTCGCGTGTTAGTTCCCATCGGCCGAAGGGTTAGCTTTGCGACTAGAGACCTAGGCAGGCTCCGACGTCGGCCGCTCCAGGTCGACTGGCGTCCCGAGATAAGCGCCCAGCGCTGGTAGGTCCTCAGTCCGGTACAGGAGAACCGGCGCGATGAAGGCGTCGCTCGTATCGCGCTTGCGAAAGTGCAGCGTTGGGAACACCCAGAAGCCCGTGCCGCGCCCCTGCCACCAATGCCACCTCGTGCGAATCTCGCCGAGTTCGCTGCGAGCGCAGATCCGGACGCCGCCGAAGAGACCAACCATACCGACTACGTCCTCGTTGGCGAAGAGATTGACGTTCCGGCTGGCGATAAAAGCGAGACCCACGTTCCCGCCGAGGCCAAGCACAACACGAGCCCGCCGGCTTCTCCCGTGGTGTCATTGACGGCGGTTGCTCCGCCCCAGAAGGAGAGGCCCAGGATCGCCAGAACAAGGCCCGCTCCGCGAAAGACTGTGAAGATGCGACCGCTTCTGACCTGAACCGCGGGCTGTACGCGCGGAGCCAATACGTCCATAGGGTTGAAACGACGCTACAGGGTGAACTTGCTTTGGGCGGCCGCGTATCGGCCTTCCTTTCTGAAGCTGTCAGCGTCGACGCCAAGCCGCCGGGAGACCTCCAGCGCAAGCCACTGCAACGGCACCACGTTGACGATTGGAGCCAGTCGTTCATCGATCGCCGGCGTTTCCAGGGCAACCGTCGCTTTGAGACTCACGGCCGAGGCACCGACGGCAAGGGTCGGCATGCCGATCTCGTGGAGCGCCTCGGCCAGCTCGGTCATCCGCTCCAGGGCAGGCCCGGGCTGCGCCACCATCACGACCGAGTCCTCAGCGGTGAGGCTGATCAACGGCCCGTGGAGGATGCTCTCCAGCTCGTGGCCCTCAGCGCTCAGGTACGACGCCTCCCGTAGCTTCAGCGCTCCCTCGAGCGCGGTCGCGTGGGCGGGCCCGCCGCCGACAAAGTGGATGACCCGTTCCAGGTGGAGCCGATCCAGAGCGTGGACGACTGCAGCGCGGAGCCGTAGTGTCTCGCGGATCGCGTCGGGCACCCGAGCTAGCTCGGCGTTCCACGGCGGCGATCCGAGGGCGACGGCCAGTTGTGCGAGCCGGACCATCGCCCCGGTGTGGCTCGACGTGTGCACGGGCGAGCGCTCCTGCGCAACCGTCTGGACGACGCCGAGGCCGCGTAGCGGGGAGCCCTCGCCGGTGATGGCCAGCCAGTGGTCCTGGCTCACCAACTTCTCGAGCGCCGCCTGACTGAAGCGCTTGGTTCCGCGATGACTGAGCAGCACGAGGCCGTCACCCGCCCTGATTCGTGGCGGATAGTTCGCGTACTCAAACGCTGGAATCGCCCAGGCGTCGATGCCCGCGCTCCGCAGCAGGTCCTGTCCGACGAGCGCGCCATGGTAGCTGGTCCCGGTGCCGACGAGGAAAATCCGCGACCGGCCCGATAACCGAGCGACGGCCGAAGCCGATGGTGGGTCATGGAGAAGCCGCTCCAACACATCCGGTTGCGATTCGATGGTCTCTTCGAGAAACGCGCCGGCGGTGGTCAGGCGGCTTCTTCCCACGCCTTGAGGAACTGGTAGACGATCCGGCCGGTGGCGCCCCAGATGACATCGTCGCCGACCGTGTAGTAATGAATTCGATACTGCTGCTCGCCGACGCTGCGGGTCTCGGTCGCGTGCACCTCCGGATCCAGCAGCTGGGCGACCGGGACCACCAGCAGACTCTTCACCTCGTCCGGCGCCAGCACCAGGTCCTCGATGCCGCCCTCGACCAGGCCGACCACGGGGGTGATGACAAAGCTGCTGACCGCGGTGAAGACGTCGTCCAGCTCGCCGAGCACCGTCACGCGCGATGGCTCCAGGCCGATCTCCTCGTAGCTCTCGCGCAGCGCCGTTTCGACCGTCTCCACGTCCGAGTCCTCGCGCTGGCCGCCCGGGAAGGAGATCTGGCCCTTGTGAGTCAGGACGGTGTCCGTGCGCCGCGTGAAGAGCACCTCGATGTCGTGGCCGCGCGCCACCAGGGGAATCAGCACCCCGGCCCGGATCAGCGGTGGCGCCGTGTCGATGCTGCGCCGAACGCGGTGCTCGAGCACCTGGCGCAGCCGCTCGAGGCGGGTGCTGGCGGCGGTCGTCAGGTCCATGCCTCGAACGAGACCGGCACCTGGTGGCCGCAATGGGTGCACACCCAGACCTGGCCTCGGCGCGTGACCTCGCGCCCATCGTCGAGCCGGACGGACTGGTCCGGTCCGTTGATCCGTTCCCAGCGGGGCATCTGCTTGCACTGATCGCAGGTCGGCGGCGGCGGGTTGGTCTTCACTCGCTTCGATTATCCCCGCTGGCCTCAGAATCAAGCCGCCGAAGCACCCGTGCGGGATTCCCGCCGACGATGACCCCGGGCGGAATGTCGTCGAAGACCACGGCGTGGATGCCGACGACCGAGTCGCGCCCGATCCGGACTCCGGGGAGGATCGAGACCTGTCCGCCGATCCAGACGTTGTCCTCGATCACCACCGGTTGGGCCCGGCCGGGGCGCCGGCGGTCGACCGGCGACTCGGAATAGGAGAGATGGTCCCGGACCTCGCAGGAGCCCAGCACGCAGTCCGCCCCGACCTCGACCCGCTCGGCGGCGACGATGGTGCAGCCGTTCAGCCGCGCGTGGCGACCAATGCGGATGATCGCCTCCGGGCGGATGGTGATGAGGCGATTGACCTCGGCGTGTGACCAGGCATTCACGTCAGCCCCGAACTCCACTCGCCCGGGACCGGAAATCCGCAGCCGGCCATTCCCCAGGAGGCGCGGTCCGAAGTGGACGTTGCGGCGCCACCGATATGGCAGGGTGGTCACCCATCCAAGAGCGTGCGCGGCGAGGTGCCTCCATTGCATAGGATGTGCGCCTACCCGGCAAAGGACGGCGCTAGGATGTCGGTCATCGGCCAATCATCAGGGAAGGGAGGGTCACGATGAAGGCGCTTGACGATTCGAAACTTCGGCGCCGCTATCGCAACGCCTACATTGCGCTCTACGTCATCGGCGGTTTGACGATGCTGCTCGGTCTCGTCACCGCACTGGGCCGGGTCGAGGTCCTGCCAGAGGTGTTCGCTGTCGAGGGCGCGATCCTGATTGTCTTCGGATATTTCACCATGCGCGGGTCATTGCTGGCGCTGGGGGTCGCCACCGGACTGTATGCGATCGATGGAGTCCTGACCGCCGCCGCCGGCAGCTACCAGGGAATTGTCATTCGGCTACTGATCCTCTACTTCTTGATCCAGGGCTTGATCGCGTTGCGCGAGCTGAAACGGCGCGAGACCATGGGTACTAGCTAACGCAGATAGACAAACTAGTGTAATATCGGCCCTGGTGCTCGCCAGGGCCCTCTCCGGGACGGTGTTCGGCCTCGATGGTGTCCGGGTTGAGGTGGAGGCGAACATCGCCGACGGCCTCCCCGGGTTCCACATCGTGGGACTCGGCGACCGCGCGCTTCAGGAAGCCCGCGAACGCGTGAAGATCGCGATCAACAACAGCGGCTTTGAGTTTCCCGGCCGCAAAGTGACGATCAACCTCGCGCCGGCGCAGCTTCCCAAAGAGGGGAGTGGCTTCGATCTGGCGATGGCCGCGGCCATCGTCAACGCCTGCGAGGAGCGTGGCCTGCCGGGCGATGCCGCCTGGCTGGGCGAGCTCGCGCTCGACGGGACGCTCCGCGCCATCCGCGGCACGCTGGCGATCGTTGCCCACCTCGACCGCCTCGGGGTGCAGCGCTTCTACGTGCCGACCGCCAATGTGGCCGAGGCGAAGATCGCCACGGGAGCGACGGTGGTGGGCGTCGACCATCTTCGGCAGCTCAAAGCCCACTGGGAGTCGGGCGCGCCGCTGCAGGCATCGTCGGTCGCCCCGCCGCCATCCGCCAATCCACCCGCTCAGGTCGACCTGGCCGATATCCATGGTCAGCCCTACGCCAAGCGCGCGCTGCTCCTTGCCCGGGCGCTCCCCGGGATCCTGCCCCCACTCAGCCGGCGCGAGGCCGTCGAGGTGACCTCGATCGCGTCCTGTGTTGGGATGCTGCCCGCCGGCGCCGGTCTGCTCGAGGTCCCGCCGTTTCGCGCTCCCCACCACAGCATTTCGCCGGCCGCCCTGGTCGGCGGAGGCGGGGCGGCGCCGCGACCGGGGGAAGTCACTCGTGCTCACCGCGGCGTTCTGTTCATGGATGAGATCACGGAGTTCCGCCGGGACGCCCTCGAAGCGCTGCGCCAACCGCTCGAAGAGGGACGTTTGGCGGTGGCGCGCTCCCGCGGGCATGCCGTGCTCCCAGCCCGCTTCATCCTGGTCGCCGCATCGAATCCCTGCCCCTGTGGCTTCGCGGGCGAGCCGCGCCGGCTGTGCGAGTGCACACCGCTGGAGCGACAGCGCTATCGTGCCCGGCTGTCCGGTCCGATCCGGGACCGGATCGATCTGCAGGTGATGGTGCCGCGGCAGGCGGCCGGAGAGCTGCTGCGGAACGCCACGGTCGCCGAGTCCAGCGGCACGGTTCGCGAGCGGGTGATGGGCGCGCGGGCCCGCCAGCGGGAGCGCCGGCCACAGGGTCCCTGGAATGGCGCGCTGACGGGTCCGCAGCTCCGGCGGGACGCCGCGCTGGATGCCCAGGGTCAGGCGCTGCTGGAGGCGGCCGCCGAGCGGCTGCAGCTCAGCGGACGGGCGGTCCACCGGGTCCAGCGCGTTGCCCGCACCATCGCGGACCTCGAAGAGCGCACCGACATCGATCAGGCGCACGTGGCCGAGGCGCTGCAGTACCGCGAAAGCGGATGAAAGTCGTTTGGCTCGACGATCCAGGCTATCCGGCGCGGCTCAAGCAAATCCATGACCCACCGGCGCGCCTTTTCGTCAGGGGGCAGCTCCCATCTGAGCCAATGATCGCGATCGTCGGCTCGCGGCACGCGACCCCGTATGGCCGGCGCACCGCCCACCGGCTGGCGCGCGACCTGTCGGAGGCCGGGGTGGTCGTGGTCAGCGGGCTGGCCCGTGGCATCGATGCCGCGGCGCATCGGGGCGCACTGGAAGGGAGGAGTCCAACGGTCGGCGTCATGGCAACGGGACTGGACCGCATCTATCCACCCGAGCATGCCGAGCTGGCGGAAGCGATCGCCGCGTCGGGCGCCGTCATCACCGAGGCCGAGAACGGGACGCTGCCGCTGCCGGGTCGGTTTCCAGTGCGCAATCGCATCATCAGCGGCCTCAGCCTCGGTGTCGTTGTGGTTGAGGCGGCGCAGCGAAGCGGCGCGCTGATCACGGCGCGCATGGCGGGCGAGCAAGGACGCGAGGTATTTTGCGTCCCGGGGAGTATCGAGAACCCACTCGCCGTCGGCGGTCATCAGCTCATCAAAGACGGCGCAAAACTCGTGCAAACCGTTGAGGACGTGCTGGAGGAATTTGCCGACCTCGCGCGCGCACGCGCGCGAGCGCAGGCGCGCGTACACGCGCACACGCGTGCGCGTACGCGCGCGGATTCAGGACCGCAAGAACCGGAACTCTTTGCCGTTTGGGAATTGCTTGATTGGGTAGAACCGCGCCATCATGATGAATTGGCGGTCATGATGAACCTTGACGTCAAGGAAGTGAGTCGGCGCTTGACATTGTTGGAAATGAGCGGCTATATAATCGGCGACTGCGGGGCGGTCACCCGCTGTTCTCGAGCCTGACATGGCAAACCCACTGATCATCGTTGAATCCCCTGCGAAGGCCAAGACGCTTGGCCGGTTTCTTGGTGCCAAGTACGACATCCGCGCGTCGATGGGTCATGTGCGCGACTTGCCAAAGAGCACCCTGGGGATCGACATCGAACATTCCTTCAAGCCGGAGTACGTGACGATTCCGGGAAAGGAATCGACGATCAAGGATTTGAAAGCCGCCGCCAAGGGCGCTTCTGAAATCCTCCTGGCATCCGACCCGGACCGCGAGGGCGAGGCGATCGCCTGGCATCTCGCTCACGTCCTCAACCTGAAGGACCCACGCCGCATCGAGTTGCACGAGATCACGCCCACCGCTGTGGAAAAGGCGCTCAATGCGTTGCGTCCGATGAATCAGGACCTCGTCGATGCGCAGCAGGCTCGCCGCGTCATCGACCGGCTCGTTGGCTACAAGCTGAGCCCCTTGCTCTGGAAAAAGATCCGAAAGGGCCTCAGCGCAGGCCGCGTGCAATCCGTCGCGGTCCGGTTGGTCTGCGAGCGGGAAGAGGAGATCGAGAAGTTCGTTCCGGTCGAATCCTGGACCCTCGACGCGATGCTCTCCAAGATCGATCTCCCGCAGCGCATCTTCGCCGCCCGCCTGCACAGCAAGCAGGGCAGCGAGGAGAAGCTCGAGCTGACCGAAGAAGGCCAGGTGAATGAGATCGTCGCGCAACTCGAGGGCGCCAGCTACAAGGTGCTGTCGATCGAGACCAAGGACAGCACGCGGAATGCGCCGCCGCCCTACAAGACCAGCACGCTGCAGCAGGATGCCTCGAACCGGCTGCGGATGAAGCCCAACCGAACGATGAGCCTGGCACAGCAACTGTACGAAGGCGTCGAGCTCGGCAGCCAGGGACCGGTGGGCTTGATCACCTACATGCGTACCGATTCCTTCCGCATCTCGGACGACGCGCGCACGGCGGCCCGACGCTTCATCACCGACCAGTACGGGCCGACCTATGCCCGCCGTGACAAGGTGGAGTTCAAGGCGAAGGGCCCTGTGCAGGACGCCCACGAGGCGATCCGGCCGACCGACGTCGAACGCACGCCGGATTCCCTCCGTAACGTTCTCACGCCCGACTTGCTCAGGCTGTACCGGCTGATCTGGCAGCGCTTCACCGCCAGCCAGATGACCCCGGCGCGTTTCGCGCAGACGCGCGTGGACATCGGCGCCGCCGACTACCTGTTCCGGGCGAACGGCTCGGTGCTGGTCTTCGACGGCTTCTATCGCGTCTGGGAGCGTGACAGCGACAACGACGAGGAGAAGGAGCTGCCGGCGCTCGCCGTCGACGAAGGGCTCAACCTTCGGGAGCTGAAGCCGGAGCAGCATTTCACGCAGCCGCCGCCGCGCTACACGGAAGCCTCCTTGATCAAAGCGCTCGAGGAGCTGGGCGTCGGCCGGCCGAGCACCTTTGCACCGACCGTCGAGGTCATCCAGACGCGCCATTACGTCAAGCAAGAGGAGCGCCGGCTGTTCCCAACCGACCTTGGCAAGACCGTCAATGCGTGGCTCGTGGAGCATTTCCCGGACATCGTCGACGTCACCTTCACCGCCGGCATGGAGGAGGAGCTTGATGACGTCGAGGAAGGGCGGCGCAAGTGGGTGCCGATCGTGCGCGAGTTCTACGCGCCCTTCGCCAAGACACTCACAAAAGCCGAGGCCACGGCGCGCGTAAAGGTGCCGATGCGGGAAACCGGTGAGGACTGTCCCAAGTGCAAGCAAGAGGGACGCACTGGCCGTCTCGTCTACCGCATGAGCAAACTCGGAGAGTTCGTCGGCTGCTCGCTGTATCCCGAGTGCGATTACATCCAGGGTCGCGAGGGGCAGGAGAAGGCGCCGCCACCGGAGCCTACCGGCGAGATGTGCCCGAAGTGCGGCAAGCCGCTGGTGACGCGCACCGGAAAGCGCGGCCCCTTCGTCGCCTGTTCCGGATATCCGAAGTGCCGCTACGTCAAGCGCGAGATCAACCCGGCCGACGTCGTCGAAGGCCGCGTCTGCCCCAACTGTGGCAAGCCGCTGCTCAACCGCAAGGGACGATTCGGCAGCTTCGTCGGCTGCTCCGGTTACCCCGACTGCCGCTACATCGAAGGCGGCAAGCGGACGGTCGCGCCTCCCGCCGCCAGCGAACTCTTGATGGACGATCCCTGCCCGCGATGCGGCAAGCCCCAAGTGATGCGCCAGGGACGCTACGGGGAGTTCAAGAGCTGCTCCGACTACCCGGCCTGCAAACCGGAACGGGCCGCCCGTACCAGCGCTCGGCCCCGCGCCCCCCGCACCAAGAAGCCGACCGTTCCCGCCGCCTGAATCCGGGTTTCAAACGCGCGCGCAGCGGCTATACTTTGGCGAGCAAATAAGCACGTCTCTCGACGGCCACGGGTTGCCTGCGCACAGGTCCGTCCGCCGGATGACGGAGGCGGAAGTAGAAACAGGAGGTCCGTTTTCGCATGCCACTCGTGACGCTCAAGCAACTCCTCGAGGCTGGTGTCCACTTCGGCCATCAGACCAGCCGCTGGAATCCGAAGATGAAGCGGTACATTTTCACCGCTCGCAACGGAATCCACATCATCGACCTCCAGCAGACGGTCAAGCTGCTGGACGACGCTTCCAACTGGGTGAAGGAGGTCGTCGGTGGCGGCCGCTTGGTGCTCTTCATCGGCACCAAGAAACAGGCCCAGGAATCGATCGAGTTGGAAGCCCGCCGCTCTGGGATGCCCTTCGTCAACCACCGCTGGATGGGTGGGATGCTGACCAACTTCACCGTGATGCGGCGCCAGATCGAACGCCTCAACAGCCTCCGCGCCATCCGCAACAACGGCGGATTCACCGGCAGCAAGAAGGCGATCACCCAGCTGGAAGAGGAATACCAGCGGCTCGAGCGCTTCTTCGGCGGGATGGCGGAGATGAAGCGGCTCCCGGGAGCGGTCTACGTCGTCGACCCACGCAAGGAGCACATCGCCATCACCGAGGCTCGCAAGCTCGGCATCCCAATCGTCGCCATCACGGACTCCAACTGTGACCCGGACGAGATCGACCACGTGATTCCTGGAAACGACGACGCCATTCGCGCGGTCAAGCTGATCACCTCGAAGATTGCCGACGCGGCGCTGGAGGCGCGCCAACTGATCAGCCCGGAGGAGCTCGCCGTGGCACCTGAGGTTCCGGTCACCGAGTTCGAATTTGGTGCGGAAGAAGAGGAAGAAGAGGAAAAGAGCTTTGCGGGAATGCCAACCGTCAACGAGGCGGAGTTCTACGAGGACGAAGCCCTGGACGACGAGAAATAGCCGTGGCCATTTCAGCAGACCAGGTCAAAGCCTTACGCGACGCGACCGGCGCGGGGATGATGGACTCCAAGCGCGCCCTCGAGGCGACCAACGGCGACCTCGAGAAAGCCAAGGACTGGCTGCGTCAGAAAGGCATCGCCAAGGCCGGCGCCAAGGCGGCCCGCACCGCGCGTGAGGGCATCATTGCCACCTACGTCCATCACAACCACCAACTTGGTGTCCTCCTCGAGCTGAACAGCGAAAGCGACTTCGTCGCCCGTAACGATGAGTTCCGCCACCTGGCACACGAGATCGCCGTCCACATCGCCGCCGCCGAGCCGAAGTATCTCCGGCGTGAGGATGTGCCGCAGGACGTGCTCGACCGGGAGCGTGCCATCTTCGAGGGGCAGGCGAAGGATCAAAAGAAGCCCGAAGCCGTAATCGAGAAGATCATTCAGGGCAAGATGAACGACTTCTACAAGCGCGAGGTCCTGCTCGACCAGGCCTGGGCCAAGGACGACAAGCGGACCGTCGACCAGATGCTCAAAGCGGCGATCGCGAAACTCGGCGAGAACATAACGATTTCCCGTTTCGCCCGTTTCAAGGTCGGAGAAGCCAGCTAGTCCAGCCACGTCATGCAGTGATCAAGCCGTCGGCTCTGCCGCGCTACAATCGGGTGCTTCTCAAGCTGGGAGGTGAGGGACTCGCCGGCAAAGCGACCTTCGGCATCGATCCCGATGTCGTCAATGACATCGCTCTTGACATCATCGCGGTGAAGTCCAAGTACAACACCCAGTTCGCGATCGTGGTGGGTGGTGGCAATATTATCCGCGGCGACGCGGCGAGCAAGCGCGGCATGGATCGGGTCACCGCGGATTACATGGGCATGCTCGGCACCGTGATCAACGCCCTGGCGCTCCAGGACGCGTTGGAGAACCGTGGCCAACCGACTCGGGTCCAAACCGCCATCAGCATGCACCAGATCGCCGAGCCCTACATCCGCCGTCGCGCCGTCCGCCACCTGGAGAAGGGACGCGTCGTCATCCTCGCCGCGGGCAGCGGCAACCCCTACTTCAGCACCGACACGACCGCTGCCCTGCGCGCGGTCGAAATCGAAGCCCAGGTGGTGCTCAAGGCGACCAAAGTCGATGGCGTCTACGATGCCGATCCGGTCACCAATCCAAAGGCCAAGCGGTTCGCGCGCCTCGACTACCTCGATCTGATCAACAAGGACCTGCGCGTGATGGATCACACCGCGGTCACCCTCTGTCGTGAGAACAACATCCCGATCATCGTCTTCGACCTGGCGCACGGCGGCAACCTGGAAGGTGTGGTGGCCGGCAAGCAGATCGGCACACTGGTGGGACCGCCCGCATGATCGAGGCCAACATCAAGGACGCCGAAACCAAGATGCAGAAGAGCCTGGACGCCCTCGCCAAGGAGATCCTCACCATTCGCACCGGGCGCGCCAGCCCGGCGCTGGTCGACAAGATCCCGGTCGAGTACTACGGCAATCCGACGCCCTTGAACCAGCTCGCCACCATCACCATCCCCGAGGCGCGCATGATCATCATCCAGCCCTGGGACCGAACCATCATCGGCGCCGTCGAAAAAGCGATCCAGAAGTCGGAGCTCGGACTGAACCCCGGGAATGACGGCCAGCTGATCCGGGTCCCGATTCCGCCTCTTAACGAGGAGCGGCGCCGCGAGTACGCCCGACTGGTCAAGCGGTATGCCGAGGGCGCGCACGTCGCGGTTCGCAACATCCGGCGCGAGCAGATGGATCGCATCAAGGCGCTGGAGAAGGAGAAAAAGATCTCGGCCGACGAAGCCCGGCGCGGGGGCGACCAGCTGCAGAAGGTGGCTGACCGCTACATCGGTCTGGTCGACCAGATGGCCGCCCGCAAGGAAGCCGAGATCATGGAGGTCTGACGCCCAAGAACCACCGGTGAGCCAGTTGCCCCCGCCCGAACACGTCGCGATCATCATGGATGGCAACAGCCGCTGGGCCCGTGAGCGCTTGCTGCCACGGGTCATGGGGCACAAGGCCGGGATCGAGACTATCCGTCGTGTCGCGGAATCCGCCGACCGGCGTGGTGTCCGCGTCCTGACGCTCTATGCCTTCTCAACCGAGAACTGGTCCCGTCCCCGCGATGAAGTCGATGCGCTGATGAGCCTGTTTTCGGAGACCATCCGGCGCGAGGTGGACGAACTGGCGCGCCGTGGCATCGAACTGCGCTTCTCCGGGCGGCTGCAGGAGCTGTCCCCGGCGCTGCAAGACCAGATGCGGCAGGCGAGCGAGCGAACGCGGGTCAGCGCCAGGGCGATACTCAACATCGCGATCAACTACGGCGGCCGGCAGGAGATCATCGACGCGATCCGAGAACTGGCTCAAGAGGGCGCCGACCTGAGCCAGCTCGAGGATGCCACGCTGGCGAGCCACCTCTACACGCGGGGCCTGCCCGATCCGGACCTGGTGGTTCGCACCGCCGGCGAGATGCGCCTCAGCAACTTCCTGTTGTGGCAGACGGCGTACTCCGAGTTCTACAGCACCCAGACGCTCTGGCCAGACTTCGCCGATGCCGACTTCGATGAGGCGATCGCCTCATACCAGCGGCGCGTCCGTCGCTTTGGCGCGCGCCCCGAGGAGGTCCCCAATCGAGGTCGCTGATGCGACCACGCCGGCGGAGCCACCGCTAGCCGCACCGCGACGCTCCAACATGGTGATCCGCATCGCCACCGCCGCGGTGCTGATCGCGGTCGTGCTCGCCGTGCTCATCCTGGGCTCGGTCTGGGTCTACGCGGCGATTGCCGTCATCCTCGGCGCGGCGCTGATCGAGTACTGGAACCTGACGCGCGCGATGGCCGTGCCCGCCCCGCTGTGGCTGCTGTTTCCGCTCAGTTATGCCCTCCTGCTGCGAGAACGTCTGCCGTCGTGGGCTGATGTCGGCTTCCTGCTCGCTGCCGCCACCGTACTTGGCCTTGGCACGCTGGTGTTCGTCCGCGATTGGCGCGCGAGCCTCACCCGCTGGGCGCTCGCCGTCGGGGGAAGCCTGTACCTGGCCTTTACGCTGAGCTTCTATCTCTCGCTCTACTTCCTACACCGCCCCGATCCCAACCACCTGGGGTTCGGCTATGTGATCGCCGTCTTCGGCGCGATCTGGGTCGGCGACACGGCCGCCATGGTCGCCGGCCTGCGCTTCGGCCGGCACCGATTCTTTTCGCGCATCAGCCCCAAGAAGACCGTGGAAGGGGCGGTCGCGGAACTGCTCGCCAGCACGGTCTTCTTCGCGATCGTCGGCCTGTTCCTCAACATCAGCTTTCCCCACAACCTCATCATCGGGCTGTTGATCGGTGTCTTTGCGCAGGTCGGCGACCTGGTGGAATCGCAGATCAAGCGCACGGCAGGCGTCAAGGATGCGAGCCAGCTGATCCCGGGTCACGGTGGCGTCCTCGACCGTATTGATTCGCTCCTACTCGTGGGAGTGGTCGTGTACTATTACGTGACGTTTCTGCACCTCGCCTAGGCCGGTCGGGTGCATGACTCAGGTTGACAACGCGTTTCAGCTGATGCGGGAGCACCCCGCCCACCCTGACTAAAGCAATGAGATCCCCTCGTCCGTCGCCCCGACGCCTGGCGCTGCTCGGTGCGACCGGGTCGATTGGCCGGCAGGTCTGCGACCTCGTGGAGCGGCATCCCGACCGCTTCACGCTCCACGCGTTGATTGCCGGGAGTGACGGGGCGGCGCTGCAGGCGGTGGCTCGCCGCCATCCGGACGCCCACGCCCTGCTGGGCGCTCATCCCAACCCTGGCCGCACTCGAGGCCGGTAAGGATATCGCCCTCGCGACCAAAGAAGTCCTCGTGATGGCGGGTGAGCTGGTCCGCGAACGGATGCGGCGGTACGGGTCCCAGATCTTCCCCATCGACAGCGAGCACAGCGCCATCTGGCAATGCCTGTGGGGTGAGAAGGAGCGCGGCATTCGCCGCCTGATCCTGACCGGCTCGGGAGGTCCGTTCCTGCGGCGCCCGGCGGAAACGCTGGAAAGCGTGACCGTTGCCGAGGCGCTCGCCCATCCCCGCTGGAAGATGGGGCCGAAGATCAGCGTCGACTCGGCCACCATGATGAACAAGGGTCTCGAGGTGATCGAGGCGCACTTCCTCTTCGACGTCCCCTACACCGGCATCGATGTCATCGTGCACCCGCAGAGCGTGGTCCATTCGATGGTCGAGTTCGTCGACGGCAGCATCAAAGCGCAGCTCGGTGTTCCCGACATGCACCTGCCAATCGCCATCGCGCTCAGCTTTCCGGACCGGCTCGAAGGCGTGGCGCCGCCACCCGACCTCGCGGCCCTCGGCCAGCTCTCCTTCGAGGCCCTCGACGCGGTCCGCTACCCGGCCGTGGCGCTGGCCCGGGAAGCGGGAGAGCGAGGGGGAACCGCGCCCGCCGTGCTCAACGCGGCCAACGAGGAAGCCGTCGCGCTTTTCCTCCAGGGCCAGCGTCGCTTCGTCGACATCGTTCCCTCGGTCGCTCGCGCACTCGAGGCCGCGGAACCGGCGCCGGAATTGACCCTGGATGCCGTGATCGCCGCGGACGGTCGAGCGCGCGCCCATGTGCGGGCCTCTGCCAAGGGAGCCACCCGGCTCTGGAGCCAGCTGCCCGCATGAGCCCGGTGGTGCTCGTCCCGCTCGTCATCCTCATCTTCAGCCTCCTCGTGATCGTGCACGAGTCGGGTCACTTCATCACCGCCAAGCTCGCTGGCATCAAGGTGGAGCAGTTCAGCGTGGGATTCGGCCCCCAGCTCTTCGGCTGGACGCGCGGCGAGACGCTCTACGCCGTCCGGGCCATCCCCCTCGGTGGCTTCGTCAAGCTGGCGGGAATGGACGGCAGCATGGACGCTGGTCCTCGTAGCTTCAACGCGCACCCACTCTGGCAGCGTTTCGTGGTCATCGTCGCCGGCTCCGCCTTCAACCTCGCGCTGCCGGTCCTGATCTTCTTCGGCGTCTACACCACGGTCGGTGCGGCCGAGGTCCAAACGCCGATCGAGGTGAGCGCCGTCGACACCGGCACCCCGGCGAGCACCGCCGGGCTGCAAGCGGGTGACGTGATTCGCTCCGTCAACGGCCGCCCCATCAACAAGTTCGAAGACCTGCGAAGCACCCTCGATGCCGCCAGGGACACACTGGTGACGGTGGTCGTCGACCGTCACGGTCAGCCGGTGACCTTGACCGCGACACCGAAGCTCGACCCGGCTTCTGGCAGTTACATCCTCGGCTTCCATCCCGCCATTCATTCCTTCAAGCCGGGCCCGGTCGACGCGGCAGGACGGGCACTCCGCGACACCGGCGATTCCATCGCCGGCATCGTCGGCGGCATCTACCAGCTGGCGACGGACAAGAAACTGGGAGGCCTGCTGGGTCCGCGGGGACTCGAGGGCCCGGTCGGGATCGTGAAGACGACGGCCAGGGCCGCCCAGGCCGGGCCGCTGTCACTGGTCGCGGTGGTCGCGCTCTTGAGCCTCAGCCTGGGGCTGGCGAACATCCTGCCGTTCCCCGCCCTGGATGGTGGGCGCGCCGCCTTCCTGGTGATCGAATTGGTCCGCGGCCGGCCGGTCGATCCCGCTCGCGAGCAAGTCGTCCACTACGTCGGCCTCGCTCTATTGTTTGGTTTGATCGGACTGGTGACATATAACGATTTGCTGAGATGAAACCATGAAACCACGCCGTAAGTCGGTTCCGGTTCGCGTTGGCAACGTCGTCATCGGCGGCGCCGCCGAGATCGTCGTGCAGTCGATGACCAAGGCCGACACTCGAGATGTCAAAGCGACGCTCAACGAGATCGCGCGCCTCAAGGACGCGAACTGCCGCATCGTGCGGGTCGCCGTGCCGACGAGAGAGGCGGCCGTCGCGATGGTGGAAATCAAGAAGGCGTCGCCGCTGCCGATCATCGCCGACATTCACTACGATGCGCCGCTGGCGCTGATGGCGCTGGAGGCCGGCGTCGATGGGCTGCGGCTCAATCCCGGCAACATCAAGGATCCGGAAAAGGTCAAAGAGATCACCCGCCGGGCGAAGGAACGCGAAGTGCCGATCCGCATCGGCGTCAACGCGGGTTCACTCCCGGGTCGTCCCAAGGAAGGCGCCGGCGTGCGCCCGCCGACCGAGGAAGTCGTGGCCGCCATGGTCAACGCGGCGCTGGGCCATATCCACATCCTCGAATCGCTCGATTTCAACCTGATCAAGGTTTCGATGAAGGCCTCCGATCCGCCCACCATGATCGCCGCCAACCGGGCGATCGCGGACCAGATCTCTTACCCGCTGCACCTCGGCGTCACCGAGGCGGGTCCGCCGCGCACCGGCGCCGTGAAGAGCGCCGTCGGGATCGGCGTCCTGCTGGAGGAAGGCATCGGCGACACCATCCGCGTTTCTCTCGCCGGCGACTCGGTCGACGAGGTGGAGGTCGCCTACGGCATCGTCAACGCCCTCGCCGAAAAGCTGACCGGACCCAACCTGATCGCCTGCCCGATGTGCGGCCGGCTGGAGATCGACATGCTGCCAATGGTGGCCGAGGTGGAGAAGGCGCTGAAGAAGATCAAGCGGCCGATCAATGTCTCGGTGATGGGCTGCGTGGTGAATGGCCCTGGCGAGGGCCAGCACGCCGACATCGGCATCGCCGGTGGCAAGAACAAGGGCATCCTCTTCAAGCACGGCAAGATCGTCGGCACCTTTCCCGAAAAGGAACTGGTGCCCGCGCTGCTCCGCGAACTGGACGCGATCGCGAAAGAGGACGAGCAAAAGCTCGCGTCGTAGGTCCGTATACTCCTAAGCCACATGGCCGAGGAGGAAAAGCCAGAAACCGGGTTCGTCAAGGAGATTCGCAAACAGTCCCAGGATTTTCCGGGCTGGTACAACGACGTCGTCCGCAAGGCGCAGTTAGCGGACAATTCCCCCGTCGCCGGAACCATGATCATTCGCCCGTATGGCTACGCGCTGTGGGAAAACATCCGCGATCCGCTCGACGGTCTCATCAAGGAAACCGGGCACGAGAACTGGTACTTCCCGGCGCTGATTCCTCTCAGTTTCCTGCAGAAGGAGAAAGACCACGTCGCCGGCTTCGAACCCGAATTTCAACTCGTCACCAAAGGCGGCGGCAAGGATCTCGAGGAACCCCTCGTTTTGCGCCCGACCTCGGAGACGATGATCGCGACGGTGCTGCGCGATTACATTCAGTCCTATCGCGACCTGCCGGTACTCACCAACCAGTGGAACAACATCTTTCGCTGGGAGTTGCGCACGCGATTCTTCCTGCGCACCCGCGAGTTCCTCTGGCAGGAGGGCCATACCTTTCACGAGACCGCGGCGGAGGCCGAAGAAGAAGTCGCGAAGATGCTCGACTGCTATCGCCGCATCGCCGAGGAGTGGTGCGCCATCCCGGTCCTCACGGGTCGCAAGTCCGAGACCGAGAAGTTTGCGGGCGCCCAGTACTCGACCGCGATCGAGGGCATGATGATGGACGGTAAGGCGCTGCAGATGGGCACGTCGCACTACTTCGGCGAGAACTTCACGCGCGCTTACGACCTGACCTACACGGGGCGCACCAACGAGCGGCAGTACCCACATTCGACGAGCTGGGGCATGTCCACGCGCATGGTGGGGGCGGTCGTGATGGCACACGGCGACGACTCCGGCCTGCAACTGCCGCCCCGCATCGCTCCAGTGCAGGTCGTCATCATCCCGATCTTCCGCGGCGACGCCGAGCGGAGCCAGATCGAGGCCGCGCTCCAGCAGGTGCGTGCCGACCTGGAGGACATCCGCGTCAAGGTGGATTGGCGTGATGAGCGGCCTGGATTCAAGTTCAACGAGTGGGAGTTGAAGGGTGTTCCGCTGCGCATCGAGATCGGTCCGCGCGACCTGGCCAAGGGCGAGGCGACCGTGGTCCGTCGCCTGAACCGCGCCAAGCAAACCATCCCACTCGGTGAGCTGGGCGTGGCGATCCCGGCGCTGCTCGAGGAGGTCCAGGGGGCGCTCTTCAGGCGGGCTCGCGAATTCCGCGAGGCGCACACGGTCAGGGTGGATTCGCTGGACGCGCTGGTGCGCTTCTTCGAGACCTCCATCGGGTTCGCCGTCACCGCCTGGTGCGGCCGGGAGGACGACGAGCGCACGGTGAAGAAGCGGACGACGGCCACCACCCGGGTGATCCTGTCATCCCGACGGCCGGAACAGCCCTGCGCCGTCTGCGGCCGTCCGGCCACGGTGGAAGTGGCCTGGGGGATTGCCTACTGATTCATTCCCGGAAGTTCGGGGATAATTCCGCCATCAACGAAATAGGGACGCGGAGATGCAGTTTGCCGACCTTCTGACCCGGGTGAGCTATTTACCGCCGAAGGACATCGAGGTCCTTTCGCGGGCGTACGACGCTGCCGCCAGCGCCCACCACGACCAGAATCGCCTGTCGGGCGAGAAGTTCATCGAGCACCCGCTGAGCGTCGCCGCCATCCTGGCCGACCTCCAGCTGGATCGCGACACGCTGGCCGCGGCGATCCTCCACGACACGGTGGAGGACACCCACCTGACCATCTCCGACCTGGAGCAGAGCTTCGGGCCGACGGTCGGCAAGCTGGTGGCGGGCGTCACCAAGCTCGAGAAGATCTCCTTCCACAGCCCCGAGCAGGCGCAGGCGGAGAACGTCCGCAAGATGCTCGTCGCCATGGCCGAGGACGTCCGAGTGGTGTTGATGAAGCTGGCCGACCGGCTCCACAACATGCGGACGGTCGAGTCCCTGCCGGAGGTCCGGCGGCGCGCGATGGCCCAGGAAACGCTTGACATCTACGCCCCGCTGGCGCACCGCCTGGGCATGTGGAACATCAAGTGGGAGCTGGAAGACCTCTCCTTCGCCCAGCTGCATCCCGACGAGTACCGCGAGATCGTCAAGAAGATCGCCCGCAAGCGGAAGGAGCGGGAGACCGCCGTCAACGACATCAAGGAGATCCTGGAACGCGAGTTGACCAGCGTCGGCATCAAGGCCGATACGACGGGGCGGCCGAAGCACGTCTACAGCATCGCGAGCAAGCTCGCCATGGGAAAGGAGTTCGAGGATATCTACGACCTCTCGGCCATTCGGGTACTGACTGATTCCATCAAGGATTGCTACGGTGCCCTGGGTGTCATCCACTCGCTCTGGAAGCCGATTCCGGGCCGTTTCAAGGACTACATCGCGATGCCGAAGTCGAATGGGTACCAGTCGCTGCATACCACCGTGGTCAGCCACAGCGGCGAGCCGATGGAGATCCAGATTCGCACCCACGAGATGCACCGCACCGCGGAGTGGGGCGTGGCGGCCCACTGGACCTACAAGGAGGGCGGCAAGGACGACCGCAAGATGGACCAGCGCTTCGCCTGGCTGCGCCAGCTGATGGACTGGCAGAAGGAAGTGCTCGACGCCGAGAAGTTCGTCGACGCCGTGAAGGTCGACGTCTTTCGGGACGAGGTGTTCGTCTTCACCCCGAAGGGGGATGTGCTGGCCCTGCCGACGGGCGCGACGGCCGTGGATTTTGCCTACCGGATCCACACCGAGGTGGGGCACCGCTGCATCGGCGCCAAGGCCAACGGCCGGATGGTGCCGCTCGACTACCAGCTCCAGAACGGCGACATCCTCGAGGTCCTCACCTCCAAGGGACCGCACGGACCGAGCCGCGACTGGCTGGGCTTCGTCAAGACGGCGGGAGCCTCGCAGAAGATCCGCGTCTGGTTCAAGAAGGAGCGGCGCGAGGAGAACGTCACCAAGGGCAAGGAGCTGCTCGACAAGGAATTCCGGCGGATGCAGCAGCGGGCGCTCGCGTCCATCGGCGACGAGCGGGTGCTGGAGCTTGCCCGGGAGTTTCGCTTCACCGACCTCAACGATTTCTACGCCGCCATCGGATACGGCGACGTGAGCCCGCACTCGGTGCTCCTCAAGTACATGGCGGCCGGTGAGCCGCAGGCGGACGGGAATGGCGAGTTCCCGCTCATTCCGCTGGTGCCCCAGTTCAAGCCCACGGGCGAAATTCGCGTCAAAGGCGAGCGGGGCGTGCTCACCCAGATCGCGCAATGTTGCAAGCCGGTGCCGGGCGACCCGATCAGTGGCTACATCACCCGGGGCAAGGGAATCACGGTGCATCGAACGAGCTGCAAGAACATCATGAACGTCAGCAACCAGGAGCGCGTCGTCCCGGTCGATTGGGACACAGGCGGCCGCCAGCTCTACCCGGTCGGGATCAAGATCGAGGCCTGGGATCGAACTGGCCTGCTTCGGGATATCGCGACCGTGATCGCCGAGAGCAAGATCAACCTCACCGGCGCGGAAGTCCAGGTCTACGACGACAAGACGGCGGTGATCTCGACCACCGTCGAGATCAGTAGCCTCACCCAACTCAGCCGGCTGATGGAACGGCTGGAAACGGTCAAGGACGTCCACACCGTGGCCCGCGAAGGCAACCTGGCGCATAACTAAAGGCAGGCTCGCCGTTACCGCTTCGTCACGCTGAACGGTTCGGCGGCGGAGAAACGGTGGCCGTAACCCGGCCTGCCTAGCATCGAATTCCGATGGGTGCCTCGTCGAAGAGCTGGCGCGCGCTGGCGGGCTTCCTCGGCGTTGCCGCCGGGGTCGCCCTGCTGTTCACCCTGGTCGCGATGGTCGCGCTCCGACCCAAGGACGGCCTGGCCTGGGTATCGGTGCCCGATCTCGGCGCGGACCTGCGGGTCGACGCCGGGCTGCAGACCAAACCGCTAAAGGACACGGTCGTGGCGGCCGTGCTTCAAGACCGGGCGCTCGAGGGCACCACGGCAAGCGGCCTCTCTGTTGCCCCCGCGCTGGCCGTGACCCCGCAGCCAGCCGTGGCCATCAACACCTCGCCGGCCGCACGGCCGGTGACGACGCCGGCCCCTTCTCAACCCGGGCCAACGGCAACGCCTGATCCCGGACCGGGGCCAACTCCAACACCCACGGCGGCGCCAACCCCCACCCCGACTCCGGCGCCGACGCCGACACCCAGCCCGGCTCCGACGCCCGTCCCCACTCCGAGCCCGACCCCCGCGCCGACCCCCACGCCGCAGTTCGCGATCAAGTGGGCTGGCGAGCTGGTCACGAAATCAAAGAACGGCAACGGCGCCCGCTGCTCGCAGAGCACGGTCACGGCAGTCGGTGGCTTCACCACGAACGGGGTGGGCGGCACGGTCTCGTACCAGTGGGTGCGGGTCGATAACCAGGGTAACCGGACCAACGGCGCCTCCGGCACGATCCAGGTGGCCGCCGGCGATTCGAATCTGCACCAGGTCACCAGCGACATCTTCACCCCGGTACACAGTGGCTCGGATCAGTTGGTCTTCCTGACTCCCGCCTACTCTGTCCCGGCGCAGAGTTGGACCTGTGTTGGCTAGACCACGCCTCCGCCGCCCCTTGACCCTGCCCACCCTGAGGATCCGCACCCAGATCATCCTGCCGTTCCTGCTCCTGATGCTGATCCTGGGCGTGATCGGCACCTTCCTGACAACCAGCCTGGTCGCCACGTCGCTGGAGAACCGCATTGCCGACCAGCTCGTCCACTCGCAGGATGCCGCGCTGGACGCAGCGGTCAAGCTCCAGGGCCGCCAGGTGGCAGCGATCCGCTTGATCGCCAATACAGAGGGGATCGACCAGGCTGTCCGCGCGGGCGACGCCGCCGCGCTTCGCCGGCTGATCGTGCCCCTCGAAGTGAATAACCGCCTGGGCACTGTGATGATCTTCGACCCTAGTGGAAAGACCATCCTCGAAATCAGTCAGCCCGACGAGACAAACCCGGACGGCCTCGTCTTCCAGAGCGGGACCGATCTCTCGAGTGAGCCGGTGGTCCAGCCGGTGCTCAGGGGCGATTACGACGCGCTTGGGGACAAGTACATCGGCTACATCGGGTCGCCGCCGCGCACGCTGGCGGCGGCGGGTCCTGTCCTGCTCGGCGACCGGGTTGTCGGTGGAATCCTCGTGCAAGCGCCACTGGCCGGCGTGCTCACCGAGATGCAAACCAAGGCGCAGGCCGAGGTCGTCCTGCTCGACGCCGGTGGCCGCCTGCTGGGAAGCACGCTGCCCGGGATCAAGGGAGAGCTGATCGACGAGCACCTGCGCTCCTACCTGGCACTGGCATCGCCCGGCCGGGCCGCGTCGCGAAGCCTGTCGGTCGGCAGCCAGGAATACGAGTTTCAGTTCACCAACTTCTATCTACGGCAGAACCCTGCCGGCTTCCTCGCCGTCGCGGTCTCTCGGAAGAGCGTGATGCAGGCCGGCACGCAATCCGCGATCCAGATGACCACGCTCTTCGCGGGGGTCGTGCTGGTGCTGTTGCTGGTCGGCTACCTGCTGGCGCTGCGTCTGACCCGGCCCATCGAGGCGCTCGTGAGCGGGACGCAAGCGGTCGCGCGAGGCGACCTGACCAAGCGACTCGAGGTCAGGCGTCGAGACGAGCTGGGTGAGCTGGCGACTGCCTTCAACACCATGACCCAGGATCTGCAGGAGCGAACCCGATCCCTCAACGAGCAGATGCGCCGTCTCGCCGCCCTGTCGCAGACGAGCCAGGGCCTCGGCAAGGACTCAGAGCCGGGCGCCATGGCGGAAGCGATCCTCGGGGTCAGCCTGAAGGCGCTCGGGCTCGACACCGCCCTGTTGCTCGCCCGAAACGAGGCGAACGGGCTCGAAGTGCGTGCCACGGTCGGCGCCTCCGGCAAGGCAGCCGGTCAGCTGACGCGGGTGAGTCCGGTCACGCTGGCGGAAGGCTTTGCGGACGAAGCGACGGCCGGCGTCGAAATCGCTGAGACGCTGGCCAGCGATGTCCGACGCGCCCTCCGCCTTTTCGCCGAGCTCGCCGGTGTCGAGCGAGCCCTGGTGGTGCCCCTGATTCGCGGCGAGCGCAACGCCGGATACCTCGTCACGGGCCTGGCCCCGGGATACACGCTGCCCCAGCAGGATGTCGAGCTGCTGCAGACGATCGCCACCGAGATGGCGTTGATGATCGAGAACGCCGACCTTCGCAAGAAGGCCGAGCTGCAGTCCCATCGTCTCGACCAGGCCATCATCGCACTGGAGAAGATCTCGCAGGCATTGACGGCCGTGACGGTTGGAACCGACAACCTCTTGCGCGCGGTGGCGCATGCCACCTCCGAGATCCTCGACGTCCCGTATGCGTCCCTCCACCTGCGCAAGGCGGCCTGGCGGCAGCAGTTCTCCGATGTCATCGTGGGTGCCACGACTCGGCGCGAGCTCGCCGCCGTCCGCCAGGGCGGCGACGTCGCGACGCCACGCGTGGTGCGCCCCGAGCAGCTGGTGGAAATCGACCTCCTGGACGAGCGTGGCGAGCCGTTGCCGCTGGCGCGACGGATCGGGCTGCAGCGCACGGTCGCCGTCCCCATGTGCCTGGCGGGCGAGATCGTCGGTGTGCTCGCCGTCCACATGAAGGAGCCACGGCCGCTGGAACGAAGCGAAATCCGGGTGCTGCAAACACTGGCGAACCAGGCGGTGATCGCGATCGAGAATGCGGCAGCCTATGAGCGCACCAAGGAGCTGGCGACGACCGACGCCATGACCGGGGTCGCGAACCATCGTGAGCTCGAGACCTACCTCGACCGCGAGCTGCAGCGGGCACGCAAGACGAAAGAACCTCTTGCCATCATCATGTGCGACGTCGACCACTTCAAGGCCATCAACGACAGCGTCGGTCATCCCGCCGGTGACAAGGTGCTGCGCCACCTCACGCGACAGATCCTGCTGCCCGCGATCCGGCCCAAGGACCTCGTCGCCCGCTATGGCGGGGATGAGTTCGTGCTCGTGCTGCGGGGTGCGGACAGTCGGGCGGCGGTGGCGATCGCGGAACGGATCCGAAGGACGGTGGCCGGCCAGGCCGTCATGCTGGATGGCAAAGCGGTTTCCAATCTCTCGCTGAGCCTGGGCATCGCCGTCTTCCCGCGGGACGGCGACAGCCGGGAAGCCCTGGTGCAAGCCGCCGACCAGGCGCTCTACGTCGCCAAGCGGACGGGTCGCAACCGGGTGGTTCGCAGCGACGAGGCATCCTCCGAGACGCACCTGGCGAGCTAGCGCGGAAGCACGCAAAGCCATTCGCTAAGCTTCGTGACCATGGCGTCGATCGCGCAGCGTCCGCGCGGCACGCAGGACCTGTTGCCCGCGGACCAGCCGTACTGGGCGGCGCTTGAGGCTGCCGCCAAGAACGTGGCGGAACGGTTTGGCTACCAGCGGATCGAGACGCCGATCTTTGAAGCGACCGACCTGTTCGTCCGTGGCGTGGGCGAAGCGACCGACATCGTGAGCAAGGAGATGTTCACGTTCAGCGATCGCGGTGGCCGTTCGCTCACGCTGCGACCGGAGGGAACGGCCCCCATCGTACGCGCCTACTTCGATGCCGGCATGCAACTGCAGCCGCAGCCGGTGCGGCTCTACTACATGGGCCCCTATTTCCGTTCCGAACGCCCGCAGGCCGGGCGGTTCCACGAATTCCATCAGTTTGGGATCGAAACCATCGGCGATGCGAGCCCGCTCCTCGACGTCGAGGCGATCGTGCTCGGCTGGAACTGGTTTGCCGGGCTCGAGATTGCCGGCGTCACCCTTCACCTCAATAGCATTGGCGACGAGGTCTGCCGGCCGGCGTACCGCGAGCTGCTGCGCGACTACTTCCGGCCGCATCTGGCCAGGTTGAGCGAGGAGAGCCGGGCGCGGTTCGAGCGCAACCCGTTGCGGCTCTTCGATTCGAAGGATCCGCAGGACGAGGCGCTGAAGCGCGAGGCGCCGCGAATCGTCGATCACCTCTGCGCCCCCTGCGCCGAGGCGTTCCGCATCGTCAAGGAGGGACTGGCTGCCGAGGAGATTCCCTTCGAGCTCAATCCCAATCTCGTTCGCGGCCTCGACTACTACACTCGGACAGTCTTCGAGTACCAGCACGAAAGTCTCGGCGGGGCGCAGAATTCGCTGGGAGGCGGCGGCCGCTACGATGGCCTGGCCGCCGCGTTGGGCTATCGGTCGACCCCCGGGGTGGGTTTTGCGATGGGCATGGACCGGACCGCCATCGTGTTGAAACCGAGCGCGCCAGTCGCGCCACCCGTCCCCGATGTCTATGCGGTTGCGCTGGAGGCGAAGGATGAGCTGTATGTCTTCCACCTGGCGTCGACCTTGAGGGCACGCCGGATGCGTGTCGTCTTCGACCCGGGTCCGGCGCGGCTGGACGCGAAGCTGCGCAAAGCGGCGCGGCGCGGCGCCCGTCTGGCGCTCCTGGTCGGCCCCGAGGAGCGCGAGAAGCATCAGGTGGTGATTCGCGACATGCAGGAAAAGACCCAGACGAGCGTGGCGGAGCGCGACCTGCTGTCGACGATCAGCCAGATGTTGGGCGGCGCGTGAGTCTGACCCCGCGCACGCCCGCCGGCACGATTCGATCCGACCAGGTCGGACGCGACGTGGACCTGTACGGCTGGGTGCATCGGCGGCGCGACCTCGGTGGTCTGATCTTCATCGACCTGCGCGATCGAAGCGGGATCGTCCAGGTCAAGTTCGACCCGGTGAACGCCCAGGCGCACGTAGCCGGTGGCGAGCTTCGGCCGGAATGGGTGGTCCACCTAAAAGGCCCCGTGCAGCGGCGCCCACCCGGAACCGAAAACAAGGAGCTTCCGACCGGTGAAGTGGAGATCGAGGCGCGCGCCGTGACCATTCTCAACCGCGCCCAGCCACCCCCCTTCGCCGTCAATGACGACAGTCCGGTCGACGAGCAGGTGCGGCTTCGCTATCGCTACCTGGACCTGCGCCGGGCGCGGATGGCGCGCAACCTCCAGCTGCGGCACCGGCTGACAAAAGCGATCCGCGATTTCCTCGACGCCGAAGGGTTCCTCGAGATCGAAACCCCAGTGCTGATCCGGAGCACGCCAGAGGGCGCTCGCGACTTCCTGGTCCCCAGCCGGCTGAAGCCGGGTTACGTGTACGCACTGGCCCAGTCGCCCCAGCTCTACAAGCAATTGCTCATGGTGGCCGGCATGGATCGCTACTTCCAGATCGTCCGCTGCTATCGCGACGAGGACCAGCGTGCGGATCGGCAGCCGGAGTTCACCCAGCTGGACCTCGAAATGTCCTTCGTCAACGAAGACGATGTGCTCGACGTCGTCGAGCGCTGCTTCGCCCACGTCTGGCAGAAGGTGCTCGGTGTCACGGTGCCGATGCCGATCCGCCGCATCACGCACGCGGAAGCCATGCTGCGCTACGGCGTCGACAAGCCCGACCTGCGTTACGGCCTCGAGATCGAGGAGTTGTCGTCGATCTTCGACAAAACGGAATTCAAGATTTTTCGCCAGGCGCTCGACGCCGGCGGCGTCATCCGCGCGCTGCGGATCCCTCGAAGCGTCGGTGCAAAGGAGATCGAGGCGCTCACCGAGGTCGCCAGGGCCGAGGGGGCGAAGGGCCTGGCGTTCTGGCATCGGGAGGCGGAGGGGTGGCGCTCCCCAATCGCGAAGTTTTTCGGCGAGCGAGAGCTCGTCGAGTTGCAGGCCGCCACCAAGGCGGAGCCCGGCGACGTGGTCGTTGCCGTTGCCGACCAGGTCGGGATCGTGTCGGCCGCGCTGGGGGCGGTACGCAAGGCCGCCGCCCGAACGCTTGGCCTGGTGAAAGAGGGGGCTTTCGAATTCGTGTGGGTTACCGACTTTCCTCTCTTCGAGCGCAGCAAAGAAACCGGAGAGATCACCGCCGCTCACCACCCCTTTACTTCGCCCAGGCCCCAGGACCTCGAGCGGCTGGCCAGCGAGCCGCTCAAGGTGCAGGCCCGCGCCTACGACCTCGTGCTCAATGGCACCGAGCTCGGCTCGGGCAGCATCCGGATCCATGACCCCGAGTTGCAGCAGCGAGTTTTCCAGGGACTGGGCATCTCGCGCGAGGAGGCAGAACAACGTTTTGGATTTCTGCTGACGGCGTTCCGGTACGGCGCGCCGCCGCACGGCGGGTTCGCGTACGGCCTCGATCGGGTCGTCATGCTGGCGGCCGGCCAGGAAACGATCCGGGAAGTGATCGCCTTCCCCAAGAATCAGCAGGCCGAGGAGTTGATGACCGATGCGCCGGCGCCCGCCGATCCGAAACAACTCCGTGAACTCGGCCTCGAATTGGTCCGGCCGCCCCTGAAACGGCCGCAGTAACGTTTCGATCGAATCGGTGACCGGCCTTTTGCGGGCCTGTGACGGACCGCAAGATCAGCGCCATCTCGGGCGTAAGGTACGGAACTTACAGTAGGCGACATGAACGCCGCCCTCTTCACCAAATCGACGACTGGACTCATTCTCGCTTCCGGTTTGATCGCCGCCTCGAGTGTTCTCGGCCATGCGCAGGATGCGCCGGTGGCCCTGGGCACCCTGGCTACCTATCCGTTGAGCTCGGCGTATGCGACCGTTCCGACCGGCCAGGCAACCCTGGGCGGCCACACCTTTGACATGACCAGCGGAAACATGGTGAAGCTCGCCACGAATGCCTCGGCAAGTTTTGCGGGCTCGTACCAGAACCCCACGGCCGTCCACTTGCTGCTTAACTCGGCCAACACCTACAGCTGGTACGACGGCACTGCCGTCGGCACCGTCGTGCTGACCTTCAGCGATGGCACGACGCAAACCGCGACCCTCACCGTCGGCTCGAACCTGCGCGAGTGGAACCTCGGTGGCTACGGTTTCGTGAACACCGTCACCGATGTCACGGCGTCGACCACCACCCCGTACTCGACCCAGGTTTGGACGACCACGGTGCTGGGCGGCACGGGAGCTGCGGTTCTCGACATGCTGACCGTCCCCGTCACGAACGCGAACACGACGCTGACGAGCGTCCAGGTCACCAATAACAACCCGTTCGGCGGCGCCCTGTCGATCGACCTCTCCGGCCTGACCGTCGAGTTGGGAGCAGCGCCAGTCCCGACGCCGCAGCCTCAGGACTGCACCCGCCCGGGCAACTCGTGCAACACGCCCGCCGCGGATAACAGCCAGGCGTGGAAGTGGCAAGCGCCGGCTCCCGGAGCAACCGTCACGAATCCGAACGCGAAGAGCACCGCCAGCGCGACGATCAAACACAAGAGCCACTAGGCAACGCACCGTTCAAGAGGGGCTCGGCCAACCGGCCGGGCCTCTTTCGTTTTCCAGGACTCCGCAGGCTGATACACTCGCCTCGTTGCCTGTGCCGATCCCGCCGGTGTTCGTCCTGGCCGCGCTCGTGATCCTGCTGGGCACACAGCTCGCCTACGTGGTGGCGCCACGGGCGCCGCGCTACCTCGTCCGGCTTGGCCTGAGCACGCTGGCCGTCCTCCTCGGAGAAGCGCTTGGTATCGCCGGCGTTGGCGGCCGCCTGGCCCTCGGCGAGTTGCACCCGGTCAACGACCTGGTGGTGCTGGCCGCTGTCCAGTGGGCGGCCACCCGGTGGTCGCGGCGCGTCCAGGCCGTCTAACCCGTGTCGGCGACGTTTGACGCCTTCGCGAATGAGGTACAACTTGGGCAATATCCCGTGAGTGGGGAGCTCGAGAGGAGTTCGTAATGGTGTGGCAAGTCGGCGTGCTGCTGGTCGGCATTGGATTCCTTCTGTTCAGCATCTTTGCCTCCTTCATCCTCCTCAACACGACACGCAGCCTGCGGACGATCGAAGCCATCCTGTCTCTGACACTCGACGAAGCTCGGCTGGCGCTCCCCGAGCTGCGCCACAGCCTGCAGCAGGTCGATGACATGGTCAGCGGCGTCAACGACAAGTTCACCGCCGCCGACCGGGCGATGAATGCCACCGGTGCCGCTATCAGCGGTTGGCGCGATCGCGTGCGCGATGCGTTAGGCGGACTCGGGCGCCGCCGTCGATCACCCGCCGGTCAGCATCGGGAGGAAGCATGAGGGAACACCGACTCCGCCACCAGCCCGCGACCACCGGCCACGAGACGCCGACGACAAGTGCTTACGTCACTGAGTTGAAGCTCCCGGCGGTCGGCGATTACATCGTCGTCGCCAAGCGGGCCGCCGCCTCCCTGGGCCTGGTCGTCGGGTTTTCGGTCCAGGAAATCGACGATCTAAACATCGCAGTCACCCAGGCATGCGAGAGTGCCATCGCCGCCGCCACCCAGCAGTGGGGGAGTGGCAACGGGCAACTGAAGTTGGTCTTCAAGAGTCGTCCACGTCGGCTCGAGGTCGAGGTCCGCAGCGTGCCGCCGCGCGCGGTCGAGCAGCAGACCGTGCGCCGTGCCCAGCGCGAGGCGGACCTCGATTATGAAACCATTGGCTTGAACATGATCCGGCTCTTCGTCGATGAACTCCGCTACCAGGTGGACAACCAGACTGGAAGCATGCGGATGAGGATGGTCAAATACCTGATCGAGTAGACCGGCCAGCGGCTTCGCCGTCCACCGTCCGACCCAATCGAGAGCTCGTTCGGCGCCTGTTCCTCAAGTATCAGAAGACCAAAGATCCCGAGGTCCGCCAGCAACTCGTTGAGCTGTTCAACAACCTGGTGATCTTCCTAGCCAAGAAATTCAGCAACCGTGGCGAGCCGCTCGAGGATATCGTCCAGGTCGGTTACATCGGCCTGCTTGCGGCGATCGAGCGTTTCGAGCCGCAGCGCGGTCTGGAGTTTTCGACCTTCGCCACACCGACCATTGTTGGCGAAATCAAGCGGTATTTTCGCGACAAGAGCTGGGCAGTCAAGGTGCCACGCCGCCTCCAGGAAACGATGCAGCGTGCCGACGTCGCCTCGCAGCGGTTGCAAGCGAAACTCGGTCGCCAGCCGTCGGTGAACGAGATCGCCAAGGAGCTCGAGCTGCCGCCGGAAGATGTGTTGGAAGCGATGGAGGCAAGTCCCGCGCAGCGCACCATCCCATTCGAGTCGACCGGACCCGCGCCCAAGGATGACGACGGCCTCCAGCTAACCGAACGTCTCGGGCGAGAAGATGAGAACCTCGACAAGGTGGAATTGCAAGATCTGCTCGACCAGGCGATGCGCCACCTGACGCCGCGTGAGCGACGGATCATGTACCTGCGCTTCGTCGATGAGTTGCCCCAGGCCGAGGTCGCCAAGCGGCTCGGGATCTCCCAGATGCATGTCTCCCGCCTCCAGCGCGCAGCCGTCGAGCAACTGAAAAAAGAGTTGCCGGTATCGAGTTAGGCCCATAGGCGATCGGCGCGACCGACAGTAGGAATGAGAGAGGCCCGAGGGGGCTGAAGGGGAGGGTGTGCGGATGGGCAGCTACGTGCTGGGTTTCCAGGAGATCGACCAGACGCAGGTCGCAATCGTTGGCGGCAAGGGCGCGCACCTAGGGGAGCTTTCGCGGATCGAAGGCATTCGCGTGCCAGCTGGCTTCTGCGTGACGACGGACGGATTCCGGCGAATCATGGCGGAAGCGCCGTCCATCGACGAACGGCTCGATCGGCTGCCGCGCCTGAACCCGGACGACCGGGAGGCGATCCGCACGCTCAGCGCAGAGATCCGCCGGACCCTCGAAGGGATCGCCATCCCCGAGGATCTGGCGGCTGCGATCACCCGCTCGCTCGCCCGGCTCGGCGAGCGAGCCGCCTACGCCGTCCGCTCGAGCGCGACGGCAGAGGACCTGCCGACGGCCTCCTTCGCAGGCCAGCAGGACACGTACCTGAACATCGTGGGGCGGGCGGCGGTCCTCCAGCACATTAGCCGGTGCTGGGCCTCGCTTTTCACTGAGCGGGCCGTGACCTACCGCCTACGGAATGGATTCGACCACCGGAAGGTCTACATGGCCGTGGTCGTGCAGCAGATGGTCTTCCCGCATGCGGCCGGCATCCTGTTCACGGCCGACCCGGTCACGTCCAACCGGAAGGTCGCCTCCGTGGAGGCCACCTTCGGCCTCGGCGAGGCCCTGGTCTCCGGCCTGGTGAACGCCGACATGTACAAGGTGCGGGACAGCGAGGTCGTCGCCAAGGCGGTCGCCACCAAGCAGCTTGCCATCCACGCCTCGCCGGCAGGCGGGACCCAGGAAGAAGCGATCGACCCGGAGCGGCAGGAGCAGCCAGCACTGACGGATGCGCAGGTCGTGCGGCTCGCCCAGCTGGGACGGCGGATCGAAGCGCACTTCGGCCGCCCCCAGGACATCGAATGGTGCCTGGTCGATGATGAATTCCAGATCGTCCAGAGCCGGCCGATCACCACGCTGTTCCCTATTCCCGCGGCCGACGACCAAGAGAATCACGTCTACATCTCGGTCGGTCATCAGCAGATGATGACCGACCCTATGAAACCCCTCGGTCTCTCCTTCTGGCCGATGACGACCCCGCGGCCGATGTTCGAGGCCGGCGGGAGGCTGTTCGTCGACG
>WNGN01000129.1_pt1 | contig 42020 bp, 34 predicted proteins | sample 5400561 | NCBI WGS metagenome assembly WNGN01 (sample SAMN13153379, study PRJNA577476) | soil metagenome | isolation source: 115 cm soil or saprolite under Garry oak tree replicate 2 | place: USA:California | collected 2016-06-15 | reverse complement strand
GGGGGGCGGACCGCGGGCACGGCTCGTCGACTGGGACAAGGTGGGGGTGGGCCCGTTCAGCTACGACCTCTCGACGTTCCTGTTCCGCTTCCCGCCCGCTGAGCGGCCGTGGGTGCTGGAGTACTACCGCAAGGCCGTCACGCGCGCCGGGTGGCGGCTCGCCCCCGCGCGCGAGCTCCAGCTGCTCTTCGACACGGCCGAGCGCGCGCGCTACGCGAACCGGCTCATCTGGCCGGCCCTGGCGCTGCTGCAGGAGCGGGCCGACTGGGGATTCCCGGAGCTCGCAGAAGTAGAGCGCTGGTTTCGGGAGCTAGACCGATGCCCGTCCGCATGAGCAATCGTGGGCGCGGTCGCGTACTTCGACGCCAAGCAGGTCCTCGCCGGGATCCTGCGCGAGGCGCTGCCATGAGCGGACGGATCGGATTCCTCCTGCCCGGCTGGCCCGCATGACTCTTCGACCGTATCCCCCCTGGCTCCCGCTCGTGCTGCTGCTCGCGCCCCTGGTGTCACGCCCGGCCGCTGGCCAGGTGGGCGCGACCACCGACATCATCACGGGCACAGTCACGGGTCCCGATAGCCAACCCCTCGGTGGCGCCGTCGTCACCGCCACTTCCCTGGAAACGCGGGTGTCACGGCAGCGGACGACCGACGCGCGCGGGCGGTTCACTATCGTGTTCCCCGACGGGGGCGGGCGCTACGAGCTGACCGCACGCTACATCGGCATGGCCGCAGTCCAGGTCACCGTCGCCCGCCAGGCGGACGAAGACCGCATCGAGGCGAGCATCCGGATGGGGCTGTTCGCGGTGCCACTCGAGCCGGTCACCGTCAGCGCGCGGTCCCGCTCGCGCAGCGACGGCTCGGGGCCGGGCTCCAGCGAACGCAATTACAACCCGGAGCAACTCGCGCGCCTCCCGATCAACGCCTCCGACCTGAATACCGTGGCGACCTTGCAGCCCGGGGTCCTCGGGATTCGGGAGAGCGACTCGACCGTGACGGCGTTCTCCGTCGCCGGGCAGCGACCCACCGCCAACAACGTGACGCTCGATGGCTTGTCCTACGGCTCGGGGAGCGTGCCGCAGGACGCCGTCCGCTCGATCCGGGTCGTCACCAACGCGTACGACGTGGCCCGCGGCCAGTTCTCGGGCGGGCTCGTGGCCTCGACCACGCGCGGCGGCACCAACGTCCCGCAAGCCTCGTTCACCTATGCGCTGCGCGATCGCTCGCTCGCCTGGGGGGAAACCACGGCATCGCCCTTCGGCCAGGGTGCCACGCAGAACCAGCTGGGTGGCGGCATGGGCGGCCCGATCGTCCCCAACAAGCTCTTCGTATTCGGCGCACTCCAGGGACGCTGGCGCGCGCAGGCCCTGCCCTCGCTCACCACCGCCGATCCCGGCACGCTCGCGCGGCTCGGCGTGAGCCCCGATTCCGCCGCGCGTTTTCTCGCGCTCGCCGCCGCGACGGGAGTCCCGGTGACGCTCCCCAACTTCCCCGACGACCGCAGCACGAACACCACCCTCGCCCTGCTGCGCCTCGATTGGCAGGCGAGCGACGTTCACACCATCACGCTGCGTCTCGACGGCAGTTGGGAGTCCCAGGAGCCCACGCGCGTCGGCACGCTCACCCTGCCCACCACCGGGGGGACGCGCACCACGCTCGCGGGCGGCGTGATGGCCTCGCTTACCTCGTACTTCGGTGGGCGCTTCATCAACGAGCTCCGCGGGTATGTGGCGCAGCAGCGCCGGGATGCGCGTGCCTTCCTCGCGCTGCCGGCTGCGGTCGTGGACGTCGCATCGGATCTGCAGAACGGCGGTCACGGCGTGGCAGCGCTGGCGTTCGGCGGCAGCTTCGGGCTCCCCCAGCACACCCACAACCGCAGCCTCGAGATCGCCGACGAGTTCTCCTGGTTGCCGGGCCGCACGGCACATCGCCTGAAGCTCGGCATCGACGTGATCGGGACACGCGTAGACGAGAGCCAGACAGCGAACCAGTTGGGCACGTTCACCTACCCGTCGCTCGCGGCCCTCGCAGCGGACAGCCCCGCCACGTTCACCCGCACGCTCGCACCCCGCGCTCAGGCAGGTACCGCCTGGAACGGGGCGGCGTACTTCGGCGACTCGTGGCGCGTGGGTGGCGGGCTGCAGCTGATCTACGGCGCGCGGCTCGAGGTGAGCCGCTTTGACGGCGCCCCGCCCTACAACCGCGCGGTCGATTCCCTGTTCGCGGTGCGCACCGATCGCATCCCGAGCGAGGTGCATGTTTCGCCGCGCGTCGGATTCACCTGGCAGGTGGGGGGTTGGCCCAAGGGGTCCACCTTCCTGCGCGGCGGGCTCGGCGACTTCCGCAGCCTCACGCCGACCTCGCTCTACGCGGCCGCGCTGGCCGCACCGGGACTCGCGAACGCGGAAACCGAACTCATGTGCGTCGGATCGGCGGTGCCCATACCCGATTGGTCGGGCTACGCCCAGGACCCGTCCACCATCCCATCGCAGTGCACGGGCGCAGCTGCGGTGACCGTCGCTCCCCATCCCAACGTGACGGCCTTCGCTCCCGACTTCGGCGCACCCCGCGCCCGGCGCGGGTCGCTCGCGCTGCTGCATCGCTTCGGCAGCAGTTACTACTGGGTGACGCTGGAAGGAAGCTACGCCCGCGGCGTGAGCCAGTACGGCTTCCGCGACCTGAACCTGGTCGCGACCCCGCGGTTCGCGCTCGGCGACGAAGCCGGCCGTCCCGTGTATGTGCCGGCCGACTCCATCGTCCCGGCCACGGGCGCGGTCAGCTCCGCCGCCTCGCGTGCCCATCCGGAGTTCGGGCGGGTCCTGCTGATGGGCTCCGATCTCCAGTCCGACACCAAGCAGCTCACGCTGTCGCTGACCGGAGCGACGGCATGGGGCGCGGCGTTCCGCCTCGCATATACGCTCACGCGCGCCCGTGACCAGTCGTCATTCTCGTGTTGTACGGCCTCCGCTGGCTTCGCCTCGCCGACCACAGGTGGTGACCCAGACGCGCGCGAGTGGAGCCGCAGCAGTCTCGACCGACGTCACGCACTTGTGGGCACCGTGACGCTCCCCATCACGCGGGCGCTCGACGTCAGCGCGATCGGCAGCGTCACCTCGGGGGTCCCCTTCACGCCCGTCGTCGGGTCGGACATCAACGGGGACGGCGCGCACAACGACCGTGCTTTCGTCTTCGATCCCGCCACGTCGACGGACGCCGCCGTCGCGAACGGAATGCGTACGCTCCTCGCCGCGGCGACGTCCGCGGTGCGCGGCTGTCTGCGAAGCCAGTTGGGCCGCATCGCCGCGCGCAACTCGTGCAGCGGCCCATGGCAGCCCTCGCTCGACCTGCAGCTCAACTGGCGACCGGCGTGGTTCGGGCTCGACCGGCGGCTCACGATGTCGCTGCTGACGGTGAATCTGCTCGGCGGGCTCGACGAATGGCTCCACGGCGGAGCGCACCTGCATGGCTGGGGCTACGCCACCGCGCCCGACCCCGTGCTTCTGTACGCGCGCGGCTTCGACCCCGCCACCAACCGATTCCGCTACGAGGTGAACGGCCGGTTCGGGACCACCGCCAGCGCCAGCAGCGGTGTCACCGTGCCCGTCCAGATCGCATTCCAGGGACACCTCGCGATCGGCCCCCTCCGACTCCGGGCGCGCCCCAGCCCGGGCGCGCGCCCTGGTCTGGGCGCGGACGGCCCGGTGCCGCAGGATGTCGCCGCCCGGTTCGCGGAGCTCCTCGCCAATCCGGTCGTGGTCATCCTGGGCTTGCGCGATTCGCTGGGTTTCTCCTCCGAGCAGGTCGCCCGGCTGCAAGTAGTCTCCGACTCGCTCGATACGGGCAACCGCCCCATTGCGGATTCGCTGCAGGTCGAGGCGCGGCGAGCGGGCGACGGGGTCGATCCGACCGCCCTGCTGCGACGCTTCGGACCCAAGCTGAGCGAGGGACAGGAGAACATTCGGCGGGCGCTCGAGCGCGCGCGCGCCATCCTCACCGCCGAGCAGTGGAGCAAGCTCCCCGACGCGCTCAAGTCCCCCGCGCGGGGAGCGAGCGACTAGCGCGGCGCCCACTCACAACGCCGTCAGCCCGCTCACGTCCTCCGGGCGCCGCAGGTGCACGTGCGCCACCCTCCGTCCCTTCGCGAGCAGCGCGCGGACGTCCCCAACCGCCTGGGCGCGCTTCAGCTGGCCGAAGGTGACACCCATCTCGGGGATCTCCACGTCGACGGCGTCGTCGGTGGTGAGCACGAGAAACAAGCCGGTGCCGGGACCGCCCTTGTGGAGTTGGCCCGTGGAGTGCAGATACCGCGGGCCGAAGCCGAGCGTCGTCGCGATGCCAAGCCGGGCCGCCCACGCGGCGCGCAGCGCTCCGAGCGCGGCCGCGACGTCCGGGCGCGGGGGCAGGTAGGCGAGGATCGCGAGGTAGTCGCCCGGGCGAGCGGTGCGCGCCAGCTCCGCCGGCGCGAGCGTCGCACCCGCGTCACCGGCGCCGGACCGGTCCCGGGCAAGCTCGTCACGCGCAAACGCTTTCGCCGCCTCCACGTCGGGCTGATCGAAGGCGTTCACGTCCAGCTCGTTGCACAGCTCCCACGTGGCGAACTCCCACTTCAGGAACTCCGCGCCGAGATCGAGCGGGTCTTCGGAGAATTCCGACACGATCTGGGTGTCCGGGCGCCGCTCCGCGGCCGGGTCGTCGACGAGCGGGACCACGCCCCGTCCCGCCTTCCCCGAGCTCTCCGCCACGAGCTGCTCCACCCACGCGGCGATCGCCGCCACGCGCGCGGGCGGGCGGAGCACGAGCTTGTCGCGCCCGGCGAGGGCGGCGCGAGCCAGCGCCACGCCCCAGGCCTTGGCGCGCGCGACGTCCACCGCGAGGGCCCGCTCCAGCAGCACGCCGCCGTCCGCGCCGATCAGCGCGGCCGGCAGCATGCCGACCACCGTGAGCGCGGCATAGCGTCCGCCCACGTCCGGCGGGTGGGGAAAGATGGCGCGGAGCCGGCCCTCCCGCGCGAGCGCCTCGAGCGGCGTTCCGGGATCCGTGACAACGACGACCTGCTCGGGCCGGGCCCGGGCGGCGAAATACCGGTACAGTGCCAGCGTCTCGACCGTGGTCCCCGACTTGCTGACGACGAGAAACAGCGTGCGGTCGCGCGGTGCCGTGCCTTCGGCGTCGAGCACCGCGGCCGGATCGGTGCTGTCGAGCACGTGGAGCGACGTCGCTCCGTACACCCGTGCCACCACCTCGGCCGTCAGGCTCGAGCCGCCCATGCCGCAGACGACGACGTGCGTGAGCCCGTCGCGCCGCGCCGCGTCCGCGAAGGCAACGAGCGCCCTCCACTGCGCGAGCGACGCGCGGGGTGCCTGGATCCAGCCGAGCCGCTCCATCAGGCGGCGAAACATAACCGCCCTCGCCAGCACGGGGGGTGCGGATTAGCTTAGGCTCGGAGGTCGCAGTGATCCCACTCAGCCGGCAGGCCCGCCTCCTCGTCGCGATCGCGGCCGTCTCCTTCGCGGCGATCGTTGTGGTGTCGCTCGTCGTGCGGGCCGACCCGCAGACGCGCGGGCTGGTCGCCGGTCATTCCATCACCTGGAGCGCGCTCTACGCCGCCGTCTGCTGCGGCATCGCCTGGCGACGCCTGCGCGGGCGCCCGGCGCAGGGGACGTGGCTTTGGGTGGGGGCTGGCTGCGTCGCGATCCTGTTGGGCCAGGCGGTGTGGAGTTACTACCGCTTCGTGCTGCACGTCCGGCTGCCATACCCCTCGCTGGGAGACGTCGCCTACCTCGGCGGCTACGTGTGTTTCGGCCTGGCGGTCGTGAGGCTCCTACGCGCCGAGCCGCGGCGCCGTCCCGACGCTGAGATGATCCTCGACACGGCGCTCGTCACGTTTACGGCCGGCACCGTGACTTACGAGTTCCTCCTCGCCCCGCTGCTGGCGGCCGGGGGCACGGTGTCGGCGATTCTCACCAGCATCGCGTGGGCCAGCGGGGGCGTTGCGGTCCTCTGGCTGATCCTCGTGCAGATGCTCCGGCGTGCGCGTTTCCCGCTCGCGACGGCCGGTCCGATCATGGCGGGATTGGCCCTCAGTTGCGTCGCGAACGTTCTGTACGCCGCGGGCGCCCTTGGTGGGACGGTCCGGGGCGGAGGAGCATTGCACCTCGGCTGGGACGCCGGTCTCCTGCTCCTCGGCACGGCCGCGGCCGTGACGCCGGAGCGCACGGACCCGGGAGACCACGCCGTCTCGACGACCTCTTACTACGTCGCTCGCATCATTGCGGTGGCGATCGGCCTGGTCGGGATCTTGGCCGTCGCCGTGGCCGCCGCCGTCCGACCTGAGCCGTCCGCGGTCACCGCCGTGCTGGTCGGCGCCGGCATCGTCCTCCTCGCCGTGCGCTTCGCGTACCTGCTGCGCGTCGATCGCCGTTACGCCGAGCTACTGGAGCAAGAGGTGGCCAACCAGACGCGCTCCCTGATGGACTCGCTCGCCGCCGCCGCGACCGCGGAGCGCAACCTGCGCCTCGTGATGGAGTCCGTTCCGGACGCCATCACGGTGCTGGATCGCGAGGGCCGGGTGACCGAGCTCAACCCCCCCGCGCGCGCGATGATGGCGCGGCAGGACGAGCTCCAGCCGGGGAGCGCGTTCGACTCCTTGGACGCCGACGCTGCCAAGATCGTGCGTGCCAAGCTCGCCGCCGCGTTCCAGGGAGAGGTGCAACGTTTCGACCTCCCCTTCCTCCGCGGAGACGGCACGAAGGGCTACAGCACCGTGGTGTACGCCCCCGTCCGTGAAAGCGGCCGGGTAACGCGTGTGCTCGCCCTGGCGCGGGACGTGACCGACCAGAAACGCACCGAGTCGCAGCTCCAGCAGGCGGAGAAGCTCGCAGCCATGGGGCAGCTCGTCAGCGGCGTCGCGCACGAGATCAACAACCCCGCGGCCATCATTTCCGGCTTCGCCCAAACGCTGCTGCTCGACGAGCTGAAGCCCGAGCACCGCGAGATGGTGCAAATGGTCTACGACGAGGCCACCCGCATCGGGCGGATCACGTCCAACCTGCTCGCCTTCGCCCGCGCCGGGAGCAGGCAGCGCTCCCTGGTGGACGTGAACGACCTGGTGCGCCGTACCTTCGCCTTGCGGTCCTACCACCTGTCGACACTCAACATCACGGTCCTGCTCGAGCTCGACCCGCTGGATCCGAAGATCTGGGCCGACGCCTCGGAGCTGCAGCAACTGCTCCTCAACCTCCTCATCAACGCCGAGCAGGCGCTGATGACGATCGAGCGAACCCGCACCATCATCGTCCGAAGCGGCGCCAACGAGACGGAGGTGCGTCTGGAAGTGGCAGATTCGGGGCCCGGCATCGGTGCCGACATCCACGGCAGGATCTTCGACCCGTTCTTCACCACGAAGCCGGAGGGGCTCGGGACCGGCCTCGGCCTCTCGATCTGCTACGGCATCGCGCGGGAGCACGGCGGGCGCATCTGGGTCGAGTCGGAGCCAGGCAAGGGGGCGACATTCATCCTGACCATCCCGCGCGACCCGCGGCAAGAGGGTCGGCAGGTGACCGCGCCGCCCCTGCCCCCCAAGCCCGCGACTGCCCCGCTCGCGGTGCTCGTCATCGACGACGAGACGGCGCTGCGGAACGCCCTGCTCCGGTTCCTGCAGCGGCGAGGCATCCAGGGCGAGGGTGTGAGCGACGGGGCCGAGGCGCTCCGCGTGCTCAAGGAGCGCGACTTCCACGTGATCATCTCCGACGTCCGCATGCCGGGGATGGCCGGCCGTGAGTTCATCCAGCGCCTGCGCCGCGACCGCCCGGAGCTCGTGGCGCGCCTCATCTTCAGCACTGGTGACACCTTCGCCCCGGACACGGCTGCCCTGCTCCAGGAGGTCGGCGTGCCGACCGTCACGAAGCCGTTCGACTTCGCCGCGCTGGAACGGGTGGTCCGGGAGGTCGCCGCCCAAGGCGCCCGCCCGCAGGCTTCGGCCTAGCCCCCTATCGACAGCCCGCTGACACCGTCAGCTTTTTTGACGCTCCGAACCTCGCACGGAACGCCGCACCGCATCGAGGCTAACCAATCCCCGTACGGTGACTGTCAGATTCTTTGACGTTGAGCCCCCGCCGCAGCTGCCCAACCATCCGACTGTAAGACATTATGAAGTAATGGTTTATGTAATACTCTAACCAGGCACGGTCCCTGCCTTACTAGCGCGCGGAACGCAGCACCGAACCCGCATCCAGGAGTAACACCGTGTCCGCTCTTCGCGTCCGTCGCTTCGCGGTACTGAGCCTCCTCGGCGCCGTCGTTTGGCCCGCAGCGGCAAGTGCGCAGAGCTGCGCCGCCACGGCCTGCCGCGCGACCAACGTGGTGCGCGCGACGGTCGGCACGATCATGCGGCTCACGGTGAACGGCTCCACCACCATCGTCGCCTCGCCGAGCCCGGCAGCGTACGCCGCGGGCCAGGACGCAGTCGCCGGTCCGACGGCCGTCGTGAAGTCGAACGGCCGCTGGAAGCTCCAGATCAGCGCCGCCGAGCCGACGTGGGATGCGGCCGACGCCGCGGCACGCGCGGACAAGCCGGCCTCGGACCTGCAGTGGAGCACCCTGCCGAGCGGCCAGTACACGAGCGTCGCCACGACGCCTTCCGACGTAGCCGAAGGCGGTGCCACGGCCGGGACCCCGCTCCCGCTCCACTACCGCGCCCAGTTCGACCACGCCTCGGACGCCCCCGGGACCTATACGCTGGTCGTGAGGCTCACCCTCCTGGGCGCCTGATCTAGTCGCGGGTTCCGGAAGTGACAGGCGCGCCCGGTGACCCGGGCGCGCCGTTTTTCTCCCGGGGTGTTTACGGCGAGACGATGGTGAACACCACGATCAGCGAGTAGGAGCCGGGGGTGTCCACTGTCCAGTTGTAGAGTGTGTGGTAATGGAAGTCCGTGGTGGCGACCGCCGCGGCTGCGCCGCTCACGGCCGTCACCGGGACGGTCGTGAGTGCCGTGAACGGACCGCCGGCCGCCGTGCTCCACTCGAGATCCGCCGCAGGCTTGTTGGGCCGCGCGGCAACACCGGGCTGGGTGCTCGTGGCCGTCCACGTAGGCGCCGCCGCGCTGAGCTGGAGCCGCCAGGCGCGATTCGAACTCACGACCGCCGTCGGGCCCTGGTTCGCCACAAACCCGGCGTCGTAGTCGCTGAGGGCCGGCCCGGCAAGCATCGTCGTGGTGGAGCTGAGCGTGAGCTGTAGGACGAGGCCGACCGTCAGCGTGGTGCTGGTGGTAGCCGTGCAGGTCCCGGCCGGGATGGGAGCCGTGCACGCCTGCCCCCGGGCGGCCGCCGGCAGCGTGAGCGCCGCACTCAGCGCGAGCGCCATTCCGCGCACGTAGCCGTTCACGGTCCGCTGTGCCGCGCGCTCTTGAACGTCCCGGACGCGATCGGGCCGCTGGACCCGGACTCGACCCAGGTGCCGTTGGTGATCGAGTCCATCGTCACCCCCATCTTCACCGTGCCCAGGTGACGCCGTGCAGCAGTCTCCACGGTGAACAAGGCACTGAAGTCGACGGAAGCGGCGTCCAGCGCGCAGCCGGTCACGGGCCCACTCAATGGGTGCGAGCCTGAGCCGTCCATTTGCGTGACGTCGAGCGTGCCCGTGAAGGCCTGGCCCGCCTGACTGGTGATCGTCAACGTCCCACTCAACGTCGCTGGCGGGGCCGACTGATCACCTTCATAGGTCCAGGTCCCGAGCAGGTCCACCGGCGCCAGTCCCGTGCCGCAGGGCGACACCGGGGCCGCGCAGCCCCACACGAGCGCGGCGAGCATGGCGCAGCGGCCGCGTGTCACGGGGTGCTCCCGCTGGAGCCGTTCCCCGGGCTTCCAGGCCGGCTACCATCCCGCATGCGGATCCGGCGGGGGTAGACCGGGATCTTGAGGCGCGGCGCCGTGCCTCCGATCTCGACCGTGAAGGCGGGAATGGGGCCGCGCGGCTGCAGCGGCTCCGACAGACCGGTGAGATCGACCTCCAGCTCGTAGCGGCCCGGGGGGAGCGCGTGAAACGTGGCGAGCCCGGCGCTGTCCACCTGGGCGGTCCAGAGATCGCCGTGCGCGTCGCGGGCGCGTACGAGGGCGCTGTGGAAATCGACCTTGGGCAGGCGCCCGTCGTCCCCAGGTATCGGGAGGAGCTCGACCTCCATCGGGCTCGTCGGAATCACGCCGATGTCACCGCGCCTCGCGCCGGCCGGGGGCAGCGCCGCGGCGTTGACCACGAGGCCGAACGGCAACGAGGTCTCGTCGAGCCGCGCCGGGGCGTCGGTGTGATCGTAGAAGCGGAACCTGCCTGACCGGTCGGTCACGACCGACTCGGCGCCGCGGCGCACGACCGCGCCCAGCACCCCCGGCTCGTCGGGATCGCGGCGCCCGTTGGCGTTGCGGTCTTCGTAGACGACGCCCTGCACGGCCGGACGCAAGGCTGCGAGCGGCACCTGCACGGCGCGCTCGATCTTGAGCGCCGCGATCCAGCGCGACGTGCCCCCGGCGTCCACGACGAAGGGATTGCGCTCGACGTCTGCCGTGAGCAACAGCCCGAGCCCGAGCGGCGTGGTGAGGCCGAGCCGGACGAGGCTCGCGGCGGGCCGATCGCCGAACCACCCATACCGCTGGACCGCGGCGTTGAGCAGCACGACGCCGCCCGGCCGGAGCGGCACGCGGTCTGCCTGCAGCCCAACGATGTACTGGCGCGGTAGCAGGCCCGTGCCGGCGCCGTTCTGCTCCACGCTGCCGCTCAACTGGAAGTTGCCCCGGCCGCTGGCCCACCCCACCAGGCCGCGGTAGGTCGCGCGTCCGGCTTCCACGGTCGAGGCGAGTCCGCTTGGGGTCGCGGCGGTGCGCGCCGCCCGCCCGATCGACGTCGCACCCGACAGGTAAACGCTGCCGAGCCGCGAGTCCACGACCACGCCGACCATCCGCTCGGCGTTGCCGAAGGCGCCGCTCGCGCCGGTGGCATCGAACGACGTGCCGCGGGCTTCAATGCCGGCCGTGGTGTTGCTGTCGACTGCGATCTGAGGGGAGAGCGACCAGCCGCTCGAATGCAGCCGGCTGAACGCGGGGTTCTCGTCATCCGACCGCCAGTAGCCGCCGGAGAGGAGGACGCCGCCCGCCAGCGCCCGCGTGCCGAAGCCGCTCAGCTCGTTGCGAACGCGAGCGAACGCGCCGCTGCCGCCCGGCGCGTGGACGTACCGCAGGAACAGGTGGTCGGCGTCCGCCTCGCGGCGCACTTCCATGAGCCATCCCAAGCCCTCCCCCGCCGCGAAGCGGCGATTCGCCAGCTCGGCCGCCACGGTCGTGCCGCCGCCAATGGGCGCGCTGCCCCCGAGGGCGATGGCCTGGAGGCGCCGCGTCCCCCCCTGCGCGTCCTCGAGATCCGTGGCCGCGGCGTTGACCCAGCCCCCGCCCACACGCCAGCCCAGCTGCGTGCCCAACAGGCGGCCGCCATTCCCGGGGCCCCCCACCACCGGCCGCCCGGCGAGGGCGGCGAGGCGCCAGCGCTCGAAGCCGCCCGCGAACGAGGCTCCCTTCCCCCACAGGTTGACGCCGGTCAGGTCCGAAAACACGACGCCCGTCGTGCCCCCGGTGGCCTGCCAGCGGGCGCTGGCGAGCGACACATAGGGCGCGCCGAGGAAATAGCCCACGCGACCGAGGCCGCGCGTGTCGACGTGGCGCGAGTCGAGCTCCTGAACCAGTCGGCCGTTCACCCGCAGCCCATCGCTGAGCTGACCGTCCAGCGACAGCCCGATGGCGGCGCTCGCCGCCCCCGTATCCCCCACGACGGTGGCGACGCCCGCCGTGAGCCGGGGCGCGTAGGCCGCCACCAAGGCCGCGGGATCGACGACCTCGATGACGGCGTCGGCGCGGGTGCGCTCGCCGCCCGAGCCGCGTACGACCAGCCGCAGGCGCGCGGCGCCGGTAGCCGTCCCTTCGGGGACCGTGACCGAGATGCTCCCTTGCGCGGTGCCGTCCGGCTCGAGCACGTAGCGCGGCGTCGGCCCCTGCACCTGCCAGCCGCTCGGCGCGGTGAGCCCGACGTCCAGGGAGTCCGGTCCATTGCCCGTGTTCGTCAGCAGGTAACCGAGCTCAAAAGTCGTCCCGCGATGCACCGCCAAGAGACCCCGCGTCAGTCTCACGCCGGCACCCGGGACCCGTGCCACGTCGAGCTCCACCGGCACGTCGACCACCGCACCGCCCGCGACCGACAGCCGCACGCGCGCGACGGGCGTCACCCCCGCCCGCGCCCGAGCCGGAAGGCCCGCCGTGAAGACCACGACGCGCACCTCGCCCCGCGCGGGCGGGAGGGCGCCCCTCAGCGCGCCGAGAAGGGTGACCGGGCCCGCAGCGACGATCTCGAACTGGACCTCGCGGTCCGCGGGCAAAGCAGCCGGAACGGGAACGGTGACGATCCGGAAGCTCCGGGGCTCCGCCGCCACGCGCACGGTGGACGCGGCCTCGACGGAGCTCGGGGAGCCCGGGCGCAGCGTGTCCACGCCCAGGGTCCCGGTGGGCGTCTGGGCGCGTGCGGCGGTAGCCCAGCCAGCACTGAAGGCGGTGATCAGCAGTCCCGAACGTCTCACGGCGTGGTCACGGTCAGCGTGAATACGATCGGCGCCGTGTAGGTCGCCGGCGGATCGCTCGCCCAGTTCAAGAGGATGCGGAGGAACACCTGGTTCGACCACGGGTCATTCAGCGTGTTCTTACGCACCGGCCGCGACTCCACCGCGGCATCCGTGGTGGTCATGGCATTCCAGGCGACGAGGTCGGCGCGCCGCCACTCGAGGTCGCCGATCGGCTTGCCGCCGCCCAGCGTGGCCGAACTGGACCGGATCGCCACGGTGGTCGTCCGGTTGGCGGACCCGCCGGCCAGCGTGATCGTGAAGAGAATGCCGATCGGATTGACGACGACACCGGCGTTGTAGTCCGCGACCGTTGGCGACGCAAGAAAGACGTTCGGTGTCTGGGTCAGCGTCATGGTGACCTGCGCCGCCGCCCCGCGCCCGAGCGCGAGGAGCGCCGCGACTGCGGCGACTACTCCGCCACCACGCCGCGCGACCACGCTCAGGGCGTCTCGAAGGGAATCTGGGCGCCGGCGATGTCGGCCCCGCCGTAGTCCAGGAGCGCCAGCGCCACGTAGCGTCCCGCACGGAGCTTCGGGGCCGGCACGGCGACCGTACGGCGCGCGCCCGGGAGCACGGGAAACTCCGACACGTCGGCCGTCGCGGCCACGGAGTTATCCAGGCGCCGGAACTCGATGCGACCCCGTACCCACAACGGCAGGCCGCCGCTGTTGCGAAACGTTACGTCGAGCCGCTTCCCGCCCGGATCCCCCGCAGGCTTGCCGGAGGAGGCCTGGCGCCCGCGCTCGGCGAGCTCGTCGATCATCCCATCCTTCGCGAGCCCGGCCGGCAGGCCGTAAATCTTCACGCCCAGACGGGTCACGTACGCCAACTGGCGGCCGCCGCCGGTGGGCGTCGCCCCGCTCTCCACGAACACGATGCTCCAACAGGCCGCGCTGAGCGTGTCGGCGCCGTCGAGCGCCACGCGCACGCCCTGCGAAGTGTGGGGCGCAAGCCGCACACTAAGGGGGAAGACGCGGAGCACGCGCGCGCACGACCGCGGCAGGGTGCCGTTCGGATAGAAGCGATGCTCCCCGTCTTCGCGCCGATCCCAATCGGAGAGGTACACCCTGGCCTCCGCCACGCTGTCGCCTTCGTTCGACACGTTGATCGACGCGATGCCACGCCCCACCGTGCGGGGCTCGAGGAAGATCTCGGCCTGATCGACGGCCAGCTGGGCACCCGCGGGCGTCGGGGCTAGGCCCGCAAGCACAAACGCGGCGAGCTCGAACCACCGCACTCGCCGCGTTGCCCAGTGCCGCCCCAGATGAGCGTGCACCATGTTGGAAACTCCTGTGCTTACTTCACGGAGCCGTCAGCGTGTACACGACGACCAGGGAGTAGTCACCCGGGACGTCCGCCGCGTACGACCAAACCGTGCGGTACGAGAACGCGCTCGACGCGCTGCCGGTCGCGTTCTGTGAGGCGCCGAAGACGTTGGTCGCACCCGTGTTCAAGGATGCGAGGGACCCGGCACCCACCTTCCACTGTAAGTCCGCCGCGCCTTTGTTGGCACGCCCACCGTTCGTCCCGGTCCACGTCGCCGCCTGCGAGGCGATCGTCAAGTTCCACGGCCGGTTGGACTTAACGGTTGCCGTGGGGCCCGCGTCGTCCTGGAACCCGGCGTCGAACGCCGCTTCAACGGGGTTCGTCAGGGTCGTTGTGGCCGAGTTCAGCGTCAGTCGCATGACGCTGGGGACGCTGACCGACGCCGTGTTGTTCACGGAGCAGTTGTTCCCCGTGCACGACTGCGCGGCGGCCTGCGTTGTGATCGTCGCGGCGAAGAGCATCGCCGCGGCCAGTGAGAAGCCCTTGTACGTCATTGCGTACCGCCTCCTAAGAAGTCCCGAGCACAGCGCGTCGGGGTACCGGCCTGCCTTGTCAACTATCTGGATGCCGTCCGGCACCCAGCCACGCCCCACGGGAGCAACCGCTGTGCCCGAACTGTCGACCGTTCAATCGGGTGTCAAAAAGTTTGACTACATCCCCGGCTGAACGGCACGCGAATGTAGGAGAATGAGTTACGAAGCACAATAGATTCCATCACGTCTAGTTTCTTTACAGGTATCCTGCATCCCCCGACGGGCCGACTTTGTGAACTAATGCACAAGCCCAGAGCCGACGCAGCCTGCGAGTAGCATCACTATAACAACAGTGTCGCTAGTGCCGCTCAGTTCAGCCCGACTCTCTGGCGCAGCTGCAGGGGATCAACGGAATGGAGTGCCTGATCGGGACCGAGAGTAGAGACGCGAGCGAAGCGCGTCAACGACGCGGAGGGATCACCCGCGCGATCGTCAGGCGGGTCCCGACCCGCCCCGCCGGCGGCGATCCGGCAGCAGCCGTCGCACGGCACCCGAGCGGCGCACCCGCACGCGGCGTTCGACGCCGGCGCGGCGACGCCCGCCCTGGCGCCGCTCTACGGCCACCGCGGTCGCCACCTGGCGGCGGTCCGCACCGGACCGGCGATCGACGCCCGAGCGGCGATCCGTCAGGTTCCGGCGATCCGGAAGCGCCCGCCGGTCGGGCAGAGGGTCGTAAACGATGGGCCGATTCCTCGAAGGGAGGACGTCGGCCTTAACGTACGTCGGCGTGAGCGCCCCGGCTAGTGCGCGCGCAGGCGCACGTCGATGTCGGCCACGACGTCTTCGGCCCGGTCGCGCCGCACCCAGCCCCTGTGTTTCCCACGATCATGCACTTCGCGGATGCTGCGCACCAGGACGCGCTCACGCTCCGGGGTCACGAAGATGCGCACGACCTCGTCGTTCCCCCGACGCGCCCACACGATGCGGTTCGGCCCGCTGTTCTCCACGCGATACACGACATAGCCGCGCTGCACGAGCACTTCGCGCGTGACGACGATCACGCGGTCGGGCGGCACGACATACATGTGGTCGGCCGGCTCGGCGTATACGACCTCGGCCCGCGTGTACACACCCGGGCCGCAGGCGGCGACCACCATCAGCAACGGAAACAGGCGCTTCATCGGTCGCTCCAGATCAGAGGCCTCCATAAGACTCTGGTAACCGCCGGTTCGTTCCCCGGCAGGGAAGACGGGACGTGACGCGCGTCACACGGTCGGGAGGCGCTATGTTTGGGCGCCCATGGACAACCTCGCGCACACGCTCGTCGGCGCCGCCTTGGGCCGGGCCATCGCCGGCCACCGCATCCGCGGCGCCGGCCTGGTCGGCGCAGTCGCGGGCAACGCCCCCGACTGGACCGAGCTGCTCGCCGCCCCGGGAGTCGGGCCACCCCGCTCCGGTCTGACCTACCTCGAGTGGCACCGCGGGATTACGCATTCGCTGCTCGGCGCCGCGATCGAGATCGCCGCGCTCACGCTCCTCGTGGGGCTCGGCGAGCTGTGGTGGTCGCGCCGCCGGGGCCGGCCCGCGGCGCCCTGGCCATGGCTCGCCCTGTGCATGGTGGCGGCCGTGCTCAGTCACCTCTATCTCGACTGGCAGGGGTCGTACGGCCTGCGGCCGTTCCTCCCCTGGAGCGGGCGTTGGTACTACGCTGACTGGGTGGCGATCGTCGATCCCGTGTTCTGGCTCGCGCCGCTCGTGGCACTGCTGTTGGGCGAGCGGCGTCACTGGCGGCCGGCGCTCGTTGGCCTCCTGCCTCTCGGCGGTGTAGCCTGGCTCGTCCTCTCGCGCGGGGGCGAGGCCGTAGCCGGATGGGTGCGGCTTCTGACCCTCGGGGCGTGCGGGCTCGCCGTGGTGGGGTGGGTGCGCCACTGGTTCGGCGTCGCGGGACGGCGCCGGGCGGCGGGATATGGACTGCTGACGCTCGGCCTCTACGTCGCCGCCAACGCCGTCGCCAGCCAGCCGGGGAAGGCGCACGCGCGCGAGGCCGCGCAGCGTCGCTTCGGGCCGGGGGCGGAGTGGGCCGCTCTGACGGTGATCGGTCAGCCGTTCCACTGGACGCCCCTGTACGCCAGCGCCGATTCGGTAGCCGAGCCCGATTGGGCCGTTGCGCGGCACCTCGACGATCCGGCCGTTGCGCGGGCACTGCGCGATACGCCGCAAGGCCGAGCCATGGCGCAGTTCGCCCGCTTCCTCACGGCGGAGGTGGATTCGAGTGGGCCGGGGGTGGTCGTCTATCTACGGGATGCGCGCTACGCGCGAGCGGCGCGGGATGGCTGGGGCGTGGTCGCCGTCAGGATGGATCGCGCTCCGTGAACGTCAGCCCCGAGCCGCGGCGGTCGCGGAGCCGGCGGCGCGGCAGCCGGCGGCGGCGCTCACCGTCGCGGCGTTCCCGGCCGAGCCGCCGCTCGACCTCCGCCCAGTCGACAGCGAACCGCCGCTCGGCCAGCCGGCGCTCAAAGCCGCGACGGCGATCGGGCACGACACGCCGCTCGATGCGATGACGTTGCTCGAGAGTCACTCCCTAATCTGGGCACGGCGCAGCGGCCGTGCCAGCGGTGGGCGCGCCCCCCGACGGTGATGCCCGAGAGTAGATTGGTCGCTGCGTGACGCAGATCACACCGCCCGCCGGCCTGCTCGAGGACGTCGCACGCGCGCTCGAGCCGGCCTTCCGTCTCGACCGCCTCGTGGCGCTGTCCCCGGAGCGCGCGCTGTATCACGCGTGGGACCGCGTGCTCAAACGGTTCGTGGCGTTGCGCGTGCATCTCGCGCCCGACGCTCCGGGCCGCTCGTGGTTCGTCCGGGAGACCGAAACGCTCGCCGCGCTGGACCACCCCGCCATCCGGCACGCCTACGCGGCCGCGGTGGTCGGGAGCTTCGCGTATCGCACCGCCAACTGGATCGACGGCGAGAGTCTCGCCGAGGCCTTGGGACGCGGTCCCCGGCCGATTCCCACCGTGCACGGGCTCGTGCGGGAACTGCTCGGCGCGCTCGAGCACGCGCACGCGCGCGGCGTCATCATGCGGCGCATCGTCCCGACGACCCTCATGCTGGACGTCTCCGGCCGCCCGGTGATCACCGATCTGCGCTATGCGAACTGGTGTCTCCCACACGTGCCGCCCGCCGACGCCGCGGGCGGCGGGCCGTTCGTCGCGCCGGAGATTCGGGACGGGGCGGTGGGGGAGCCGGCGAGCGACGTGTACGCGGTGGGCGCGCTCGTGTATCACGCGCTCACGGGCCAGGAGCCCGACCCGGAGCCGGAGCAGATCCTCCCACCGAGCCGCGCGCGGCCCGCCGTGCCGGCGGCGCTGGAGCGCGTGATCCTCCGGGCGCTCGCCCGCCGCCCGGAGGACCGCTACTACACGGCCACCGAGATGTTCGAAGACTTCGTGAGCGACGCGGGCACCTTCCACGAGCCCGCGGTGGCGCCGCAAGTCGCCGAGTCGGGGTTCGAGCGTCGGCTGCGGCGGGCCCTGGGGGACGACTACGAGCTGCTGGAGGAGATCGGCGCCGGTGGCTTCGGCCGCGTGTACCGCGTGCGCGACCTGGGACTGGAGCGGGACGTTGCGATGAAGGTGCTGCACCCCGCGCTCACGGCGGACCTCGGAGTGCTGGAGCGGTTCCGGCGCGAGGCACAGCTGGCGGCGCGGCTGCGGCATCCCAACATCGTCGGCATTTACGACATCATGGGGCGCGCGGGTCTGCAGTGGTACACCATGGAGCTCGTCCCCGGCCCGAACCTCGCGCAGCTGGTGCAGCAACAGGGACCGCTCTCGGTGGACCGGGCGAACCGCCTGGTCGGCGAGGCGCTGTCGGCCCTGGAGCACGCCCACGGCCGCGGTCTCGTGCACCGCGACCTCAAGCCCGAGAACATGCTGACCGAGCCCGACGGCCGACTTCGGATCACGGACTTCGGGCTCGCCCTGGCCCTGCGCGGCGGGGCGCGCTTCGGCGGCGCGACCTCGCGCAGCGGAACGCCCCAGTTCGCGGCGCCGGAGCAGCTCCTGGGCGAGCGGGTCGACCAGCGCGCGGACCTGTACTCGCTCGGCGCCGTGGCCTACTTCGCCTTGCTCGGCTGGGCCCCCTTCCAAGGGGCGACGCCGGAGGCTGTCCTCGCCCGCCAGACGACCGACGAGGCTCCCGCCCTGCACGAGATACGCCCCGAAGTGCCCAGGGAGCTCGAGACGGTGCTGCGGCGGGCCGTGCTGAGCGACCCGGCGGCCCGCTATCAGAGCGCCCAGGAGTTCCGGGAGGCGCTCCGCACCTGGGGTGGATTACTGCGGCGGCTGCGCGTGCTCCTGCAGGGGACCTGAGGCCGACGGGCGGGTACAGATAGGGGACCTCTCCCTCGGAGGCTCCCATGCAGCTGTACGTTCGCTTCTTCGTAGCCGCCTTCGGACTCACCGCCAGCGCGTGCGGCAGCTCGAGCCCGACGAGCTCCGGCGGGAACCCGTCGCCCGCTGGCCCGGTGGCGGACGTCAGCATGACAGACAACAACGGCCAGGCGCCCTATGCGTTTTCGCAAGACCCGCTGAGCATCAAGGTCGGCACCAGCGTGCGGTGGACCAACACCGGCAAGACGTCGCATACTGCGACCAGCGATGCGACTCCGCAGCCGGTCTGGAACAGTGGTACCGTCGCACCGGCCGGAACCACCACTTGCACACCCGGTGACCCTTATTGCACGCCTGGGACCACCCCGGCAGGGACCTACGTGTCGCCGCCATTCAACACCGCGGGCACGTATCAGTACCACTGCCAGTTTCACGGGTCGCTGGGGATGACGGGCACGATCAACGTGATGCCTTAGGTTAACGCCAGCCGGAACTAACCCAACCCCCGGGGTACACTCGTGGTCTGCTCTCGGCGTGCCCGACACCCTTCTACTTCTCCGGAGACGACCCATGCGCATGTGTGTCCGGTTCCTCGTGTCGGCCTTCATCTTCACCGCGACCGCGTGTGGCAGCTCGCCCACAACCTACGGCGGAGGCACCAACCCTCCAGCTAGTTGTGCGGGCTCTGGAGCGAGCGTGACCATTGACGCGACCGGCTCATTCACGTTCAGCCCCGCGAGCCCGCCCGCGATCGTGGCGGGGCAAAAGGTCTGCTGGGTGAACAACAGCGGCTTCGCCCACACCGTTTCCTCAGGTACAGCGCAGACCATGCCCTCGGACGACGGAATGTTCACCGGTGGCGCCTTGCCGAACGGCAGCACGGTTGTGGTGACCTTTGCTACGGCGGGTTCCTATCCCTTCCACTGCAATGTCCATCTACCGCCGACGTACAACATGACGGGAACGATCACCGTCAACCCGTGATCAGCGCCAGCGGAAGATCCTCAGCGCCACGGCGAAGGAGAGCGCGCCCCAGGCTGTGACGACACCGAGCGGCGCGCCGAGATGCACCAGCGGCGCGCCGTCGATCATCACCGCCCGCAGCGCGTCGTTCAGCGCGGTGAGGGGGAGGGCCCGCACGAGGGGCTGCATCGCGTCAGGGAAGCGGGCGTAGGAGAAGAACGTCCCCGACAGGATCCACATCGGCAGCATCACCAGGTTCATCAGGCCGGAGACGGCCTCGATCGTGCGAGCCCGGCTGGCGACGAGCATCCCGAGTCCCGCGAACGAGAGCGAGCCGAGAATGGTGATCGCGGCGAGCGCGGCGACCGAGCCCCGCACGCCCACGTCAAAGATCCACCATCCGAAGCCGACGAGCGCGGCCACCTCGACGAACAGGAACGTCAGGCGCGACAGCACGAAAGACAGGAGGTAGTGACTCTTGCGCATCGGCGTCGCCATGAGGCGCTTCAGCAGCCTCTTGGTCCGGGCCTGGACCACGGAGAAGCCCACGCCCCACAACCCGCTGCCCATGAGGTTCATACCGAGCAGCCCGGGGATCAGGAAGTCGATGTAGCGGGAGCCCGGCTCGGTGACCCGCTCGTCGCGCGCGAGCAGGGGACCGGCTCCGCCCCGCGCGCGCTGCAGCGTCTCGTCCACCTCCAGCCGCGCAAGGCGGCTCTCGGTGCGCGTCGAGTCGTACCGGTAGACGAGCGGGTCGCCCGGCACGACCAGCAGCGCGATGTGCCCGGTGCGGAGCGCGACGCGTGCCGCACCCGTGTCGAGCACGCCGGCGGCGAGGGCGGGAGAGCGGTCCAGGGTCGCGGCGAGCGCGCTGTCACCCGCCGCCCTCACGACGCCCACCTTGAGCTCGCCCGGCCCGCGGTTCTTGAACGCGATGCCGAGGGCGAAGGCCAGCACGATCGGGAACCCGAACACCCAGAAGATCGCCTCCGGCTCCCGATAGAACTCGCGCATGCGCGCGAGCGTGAGCTGCACGAGGGGATGGTCACGCATCGCGCAGCTGCCGCCCCGTGAGCGACACGAACACGTCCTCGAGCGTCGCGTGATGCGTGGCGAGCATCGAGAGCTCCGCGCCGCGGCGCTCGAGCAGCGCCAGCAGCGCCGGTACGGCGCGGTGCACGGCCGTCACCGTGAGCGCGCAGCGGTCCGGCGCCGGGCGCACGGCCTGAACACCGGGCAGCACGGCGAGCTCGTCCACGGTGGGCGCGCGGCCGGCTCCGTCCGCCAGCGCGAACTCGACCACGTGCTCCGCGCCGAGCGAGGCGATGAGCTGGCGTGGCGTCCCCAGCGCGATCATCTGGCCGTGGTCCATGATCGCCACGCGGTCGCACAGGCGCTCGGCCTCTTCCATGTAATGGGTGGTCAGGAGCACGCTGCCGCCCCGAGCCCGGAAGGCGGTGACGACGTCCCACAGCTGGCGACGGGACTGCGGGTCGAGACCCGTGGTCGGCTCGTCGAGAAACAGGAACTCGGGACGGCTCACCAGAGCGCACGCGACGGCGAGGCGCTGCTTCTGCCCACCCGACAGCTTGTTCACCCAGGACCCGCGCTTTTCCTCGAGCTCCACCAGCGTCAGCACGTCATCCACGGGCTGCGAATCGCGGTAGAAGCTGCGGAACAGGCGGAGCGTCTCCTCGACGGTGAGTTTGTCGGCGAGCTGGGTCTCCTGCAGCTGGATCCCCAGCCGCTGCCGCAGCGCGCGGTCGTGGCCCGTGCCCCAGCGCATTCCCAGCACCTCGACCTCGCCGGCGTCCGGGAGAGTCAACCCCTCGAGGATCTCGATGGTGGTCGTCTTGCCGGCTCCGTTGGGTCCGAGCAGGCCGAAGCACTCACCCGTCTCGACCGTGAGGTCGAGCCCGGCGACGGCGACCACGTCGCCGTAGCGCTTCGTGAGACCGCTGCAACGAATCGCGGGCATTACTGGCGAGGCTGCTGCGGGCCCTTTCTCTCCGGGTGCAACGCGGCCTTGAGCTCGTGATCGAGCTGGGCCTGGATGTTGTTCACGGCGTCCCTGAGACCGCGGATCTTCATGTTCAGGTTGCCCGACCGTGTGGCCAGCACCGACATGGAGCCCGCGACGTCCGCGATGGTACTCACGTTTGCCGCCACCGCTCGGTGGCGCAGCTGAGACATCTCCCGGGCGATCGTGTGGCAAATGTTGTCAGCGATCTTCGGCTGATTGCGGTTGGCCTCGAGCTCCGAGACCAGCCGCTGAACGTGCTCGGCGGACTTGATGAACTGCTGGATCTGCTCGGCGCGCTGCGCCTGCTCGGCACTCAGTTTCTCGGCCATGGGTCCCTCAGTGCGGCGGTTCCAGCGCCTCGGTCAACGCGTGCCCGTCGAGCGGCTCGGCGGCGGCGATTTGGAGGAGCCAGGCCAGGGTCGGGGCGATGTCCACGGTCGCGACCTGGCTCTCGTACACGCCGCGCCGCACACCGCGCCCCCACAGGATGACGGGTACGTGCGCGTCGAAGTCCGTCGGTTGACCGTGCATCGCGATCGGCAAATTCTCGGTTCCCCACACGGAGTAGGGCTTGAGCGTGACCACGAGCTCGACCCCCTCGTCGGGCGGGACCTCGTGCCGCCAGCGCCGCACCACGGGATCGGACGTCTCCCGTCCCTCGAGCTCCGCCGGACGGTCGACCCGCGCGACTCCCGGCAGCGCGCGCAACCGATTCTTCACGTCGGCGACCACGCTGTCCACGTCGATCCCCTTGGCCGCGAGCGCAGCGCGGTCCGGAGCGAGCAGCATCCCCGTGTCGAAAATCAACCAGTCCTCGCCCCCGACCCGCGCGTCGAGCGACGCGTTCACCGCCCCGACCAGCGTGTCGGCGAAGACGCGCGTCGCGTCCCGGCGCACGTCGCGCCGCGAGCGCTCCGGGAACGGCGTCACGCCGTGGTCGGCGGTGAGCACGACGAGGACGTTGTCCGGCCCGTAGCGCACGAACAGCTGCTCCAGGAACCACGCCAGATAGCGGTCCAGCCTGACTACCTGGTCGTGGATCTCGCGGGAATCGGGTCCGAACGCGTGCCCGATCGCGTCCGTGGTCGAGAGGCTCACGGCGAGGAGGTCCGTCCCGCCGCGGGGGCCGAGCCCGAGCGCGCGCACCCCCTCGAGCGCGAATGCGAGGGTGAGCGAGTCCATGCTCGGCACGCCGACGTAGGCCGCCGCAGCCGCCGCGCTGTCCACAGGCAGCTCGTGTGGGAAGGTGAAGTCGTGTCCCAGGTTCTCGTAGGGCACGCTGTCGGGCTCGGGATACGCCGATGCCGGCAAGAGCAGGGTCCAGGCGCGCCCTGCGGCCCGGAAGGGGATGCGGCGCGCGTTGAACGCCCGGACCCAGGCGGGCAGCGAGTCCGCGTAATACCGGCTCGTGGTGAAGATGCCCCCCTGATACCAGTAGACCTGCTGCTTCGCCCGGCCCACCGGCAGGATCGCGCCGCGGTCCTTGCGGGACACGGACAGCGCGCGGGCGCTCGGCTCCGCCGCCTTGAGCCAATCGAAGAACGCGGTCCCACGGAAGCGTGCGGGCGACGCGCCGAGGCCCGGAACGTCGAGCAGCGGGGCGGCCGGGTCGCTCACGCCGATGACGTTGCTGATGATGCCCGTGTGCGCCGGCCAGCGGCCCGAGAGAATCGTGGAATGACCGGGCGCCGTCTCCGTCACGGCGTGGTCCTGATAGGCGTCGGCAAAGTAAGCGCCCTGGCGCAGCAGCCGGCCCAACCCGCCCGTGAGCTGCGAGCGGTAGCGGTCCAGGTAGTCCGGCCGGAGCTGGTCCACCGTGATGACCAGAACGAGCCTGGGCTTGGGAGCGGGCGCCACGCCCGTCAGGACCAAGAGGAGCGTTCGAATCATGGGCGAAAGGTAGTCAGGCGGTGGCCGCCACTGGAGCCTCCCGCCGCTCTCGGAACGCGAGCAGTCCCGCCACTGCCACGATGGCCGCGGCCAGCAGAAACGGAACGCCGTGGCCCAGCCCCTCGAAGACGAGCGTCGCTCCAACCGGACCCACGATGCTCACGATCCCGCGAAACGTCTGCTGTGCGCCCATGACCAGGCCGAGCTCGTGCTTGGCGGAGCGCTGGCTCACCAGCGAGGTGGACGCCGGGAAGAGCAGCGCGGTCCCGACCGGCACCAGAATCAGGAACACGATGAAGAGCGCCAGTGCCGGCGCTCCCGGAACCCACGCGGCGGGCAACGGCATCAGCGCGAGGCCGAGCCCGAGCAGCACCGTACCGATCTGCATCGTGCGCACTTCTCCGAACCGTTCGTTGAACCATCCCACCAGCCAGACGCGCATCACCACGCCCACGATCCCGAAGATCGGGAAGAAGTAGCCGATCGTGTCCTCGGTGACGGCGTACGTGTCCTTCAGATACAGCGCCAGCACGCCAATCACAACGTTGAGCGCCAACATCCCGACGACATAGATCCAGATCACCCGATGTGCTGGCGTCGCGGGGTGTCTCACGATCTCCCACAGCGCCTGCCCCACCGAGCGAGCTTCCGCGGGCGGCACTTGCGGCCCGCTGGGACTCGTCCCATGGCCATGCGACACACGCGACTCCGGGAGCCACTTCCAAGCGAAGTAGACGTTGATCATCACGAGCACGGCCGCGACCACACCAGGAACCTCGGTACCGAAGCGGTGCGCGACCGAGCCCATGATCGGCCCGATGACCACGCCCGCACTCGTGGCCGCTGACAGCCACCCCAGTGCCTTCGCCCGCTCCGCGGGCGCCATCGTGTCCGCCACGTACGCCTGAGCGACTCCGGTGGTCCCGCCCCCGAGTCCCTGGACTATGCGGGACGCGAAGAGGAGCCACAGCGTGTTCGCAAACCCGAAGATCAGGTACGCGAAGGCGGACGCTCCCAACCCGATAATCATGGCCGGCCGCCGACCGTAGCGATCCGAGAACTTCCCCCAGACGGGCGACGACACGAGCTGTGCGACCGCGAAGGAGGCGATCAGCGGTCCCACCATCCATTCCGGCGCGTGTAAGCGCAGCGCGTAGAACGCCATCAGCGGGGCGACGAGCATGAGGCCCAGCAAGTCCACGAAGCAGACGGCCATGAGCACCGCCAATCGCTTCATCGTCTCGCTCCCACCGCGAGCACCAGCGCGCTCAGCCCCATGAGGATCACCCCGAACGCCGCCGCCACGCCCAGCTCCGAAAGGCGCAGGCTCGACATGATCTCGATCGAGATCGGCCGGTTGTCGTAGGTGTAGAGGACGATCGCCGTCACGAAGTCTCCCAGGGCGGCGACGAAGGCGAGGCTCGCGCCGGCCGCGAGCGCGGGCCTGAGGAGGGGCAGCGTCACGCGGCGGAAGGCGGCCCAGCGCCCCGCGCCGAGACTCGCCGCCGCCTCCTCCAGCGCCGGGTCCAGCTGGCGGAACCCCGCCAGGACCGCGCGCCCCGTGAGCGGCAGGTTTCGCACCAGCAGCCCGAGCGGCAAGAGCACCACGGTGCCCACGAGCACCCAGCGGAGCGCCCAGGGGTGCTGCACGCTGAAGGTCGTGGCCAGGGCCACCGCGAAGACGGTCCCGGGCAACGCCCACGGCAGCGCGAGCAGGCCCTCGATGGGTCCACGCCAGGGGATCCTCCCGGGACGGCGGCGGCCCACCAGCGCGCCCGCGACGAGCGCCAGGGCCACCGCGGCGCCCGTGCTCGCGGCCGCCATCCACAACGAGTTGACGAGCGGCCGCAGCCGCTCCGGCTCGCCGAACAGGCGCTGGTAGTTGACGACGCTCAGGACCGGCGGCACGGCCTCCGTGGTCCACGTGCCGTAGGGGACGAGCGAGACCAAGCCCAGCGTGAGGTGCGGCAGGAGCAGCAGCAGCGCCAGCAGCCACCCGGCTGCCGTGGCGAGGGCGCGCCCGCCGACGCTCTGGATGGGCCGGCGGCGCGGCGCCGTCCCCTTCCCCAGCGCGACGAGGATGTCGTCGCCCTCCGTGTGGCGCAGGATCAGCAGGCCGCCGAGCGCCACGCCGGCGAGCGCCACCGTCTCGACCATGGCGAGGGGCAGCTCGCCGTTCAGCTTGGTGGCGACGATCTGGGTGGTCATCACGCGGAAGCCGCCGCCGAACACGTAGGGCGCGCTGAAGGAGCCGAGGGCGGTCATGAACACGAGCAGCGCCGCGCCCGCGAGCGCCGGCCGGATGAGCGGCAGCGTCACGCGCCGGAGCGTCTCCCAGCGGCCGGCACCGAGGGCCTGGGCCGCCTCGAGCATCGAGGCATCGAGCTTGGCCAGGCCGGCCCGCGTGAAGAGATAGAAGTAGACGTACATCGAGTACGCGTGCACCAGCAGAATCGCGCCGGCCCCCTGCAAGCGCCACGGCGCGCGCTCGAGACCGAGCACATGCTGCACCGCCCGCGCGACGAACCCGGACTCCCCGTACAAGAAGAGGAAAGCGATCACGCCCACGAACGGCGGCAGCACGGCGGGCAGGGCGATGACCGAGCCCAGGGTCTTGCGGCCGGGGAAGTCGAGCCACTCGAAGAGGAACGCGAGCGGCACGCCGACGGCCGCGGCGAGCGCCACGCTCGCGAGCGAGATCCACAGGCTCGCCCACAGGGCATGCCACTCGCCGCCGCGCGACAGGAAAACCGCGATGGCGTCCCCGCGCGCCGCCTCCGCCACGACGACCAGAATCGGGTAGAGCACGAGCCAGGCCAGCAGCAGGGTGAGCAGGGCGCCGGGAAGGCCGCGGCGGTTGCCGGAGTTCACTCGCGCTCCTCGGCGAACGTCAGCACCCGTGTCGCCTCGACGAAGACGCGATCGCCCACGCGCGCCGCGCCGGGCGCGGCGACCACCTCGAAGCGCTCCCCGCGGTCCCCGTCCACGAGGTAGAACGCGGCGGCACCGGTGTAGCGCCGCTCCTTCACCACGCCCGGGATCCCGATCTCGGAGAAGCGAAAGGCCTCGGGGCGCACCACGACGATCTGCCCGTCCGCCCCTCCGAGCGCGTGCGCCGCCGCGCCGCGGAACACGTTGGCGCGGCCGACGAAGGTGGCGACGAAGAGGCTCGCCGGGCGCTCGTACAGATCGTCCGGGGTCCCGACCTGGTCGAGCCGCCCCGCGGCGAGCACCGCGACGCGGTCGCCCAGGTCGAAGGCCTCCTCCTGCTCGTGGGTCACGAAGAGGGTCGTGATCCCGACGCGCTTGATGAGCTGGCGCAGCTCGCGGCGCGTGCGCTCGCGCAGCGCCGGGTCGAGGTTCGACAGGGGCTCGTCGAGCAATAGCACGCGCGGCTCGGGAGCGAGCGCGCGCGCCAGCGCCACGCGCTGCTGCTGCCCGCCCGACAGCTCCTGCACCCGGCGCCGCTCGAAGCCCGCGAGATCGACGAGCGCCAACACCGCGGCGACCTGCCGCTCGACCGTCACCCGTCCCCCCGGCTTCTTGCCGCGCAAGCCGAACGCGACGTTCTCGCCTACGTCGAGGTGCGGAAATAAGGCGTAGTGCTGAAACACCATGCCGCAGCGCCGCCGCGCGGGCGAGAGCCCGCCGACATCCGCTCCGTCGATGATCATGCGGCCCGCGTCCGCCTGCTCGAAGCCCGCCAGCAGCCGCAGCAGCGTCGTCTTGCCGCTGCCGCTCGGCCCCAGCAGCGCGAGTACCTCGCCGCGCTCGACCTCGAGCGTGACCCCGTCCGCCGCCACCGCGGTATCGAATCGCTTCGACACGCCGTCGAGCCGCACGAACGGCGTCATCGCCCCTTCCCTCGCACATGCTCGTCCCAATAGCGCATCCACTCGGCCCCGCGCTCGGCGAGCAGATCCCAATCGACGTCCGCGACCTTCATCGAGCGCCGTACGTCCCGCGCCCAGGCGGGCAGCGAGTCGGCGGACAGGTCGAGCCGCGCGGGCAAGCGGTAGGCCTCGCGCGTCGCGAGCAGCTGGGCCTCGACCGACCCCACGTATTCGACGAACGCCCGGGCCGCGTCGCGGTGTCGCGCACCGCGCACTACGGCGACCGCATCCTCGATCACGGGCGTGCCACTCGTCGGAAACACGTAGCCGAGCGGCAAGCCGTCCCGGCGGTTGAGCAGGATGTCGGGCAGGTCCCACATCGTGACGAGCCCTTCCTGGCGCGCGATCTTCTGGTCGAGCAAGGGCCCGTTGAGCACGTACTCCTTCGTCTGCGCGTCGAGCCGCCGCAGCCACTGGAACCCGGCGGCCGTGTCGCCTGTCGCCTTGAGGCCGCGCTCGATCACCATCCCCCACACCGCGCGCATCGTCCCGCTGGCGAGGGGGTCGCGGATCAGCACCTTGCCCCTCCAGCGCGGATCGAGCAGGTCGTCCCAGTCCTGCGGCGCGTCCTGCGGCTTGAGCGCCCGCTCGGCGTACACGATCGCCACGGGGGTCTCATAGACGGCGAAGTAGAGATCGCCCCGTCCGCGGCCGTGGGGATTGATCGCCCCCACCCAAGAGGGGCGGTACGGCTCGAGCAGCGAGTCGGCCGCCGCGCGCGCGAAGATCGTCGCCGGACCCCCGAACCAAACGTCCGCCTGCGGATTCGCCCGCTCCGAGCGCACGCGGTCGTACACCTCCTGCGACCCCATGTCGAGCCAGCGCACGTCCACGCCCGGGTGCAGCTGCTCGAAGCGGCGCTCGAGCAGGGTGAGCAGATCTCGGCCATGAGGGGAATAGATGACGAGCGGCGTGCGGCCGTCCGACGAGCAGCCGGTGACGATGAGGGCGCAGAGCGCCAAGTACCAAAAGGCGTGGGGAGTGGGGAGTGGTTCAATCCGGCGCGAGCCGCGGGTGCGCTTCGCACCGTGAGGGACCACTCCCCACTCCCCACGGTGTTCTCGGTTACCGAGCATTCCGTTTGTTCAGCGCTAACAGATTGGCAAAGAGCCGATAGGCACCGGGGACGCCGGCGGGCAGCTGTCTGAAAAAGCTCAGTCCCGTGTACACGTACGTCCCCTTCCCGAGCCGGGCCACGAGCAGCCCTCCCTGGAGCGGGGGTTCGCCGGGATCGTGGGTCTCGAGCAGCGGCGTGTAGACGGCGTCCCAGTCGTGCGCGAAATACAGCCCGCGCTCCTGAACCCAGCCGTGCCAGTCGTCCGCGGCGATCTCGTTCGGTACATGGAAAACCGGGTGTTTCGGATCGAGCGGCGTGACTGGCGCGGCCTCGTCCGTCACCCGGTCGTGCGGCCGGGCGATGGACATCGGATACGGGGCGAAGCCCCCGTCGACGAACGGGTATTGCTGGTACTGCACGATGACGAGGCCGCCCCCCCTGGCGTAGTCGAGCAGCCGGCCGTTCGCCGCGACCAGCGCGGGCTCGGTCTCGTAGGCGCGGCTCCCGATGACGATCGCGTCGTAGCGGGACAGGTCGCCCCGGGCGACGGAGTCCGGGGGGAGGAGATCGATCGGCACACCGACCGCCTCCAGCGCCTCGGGGACCCGGTCGGACGCGCCGCGCACGTAGCCGACGCGCGCGACCCTGGGGAGCGCGAGCCGCGCCGCGCGCAGTTGCGCCACCGACGCACGCTCCACGGGCCGCGGCCGGATGTGGGGGTAGTCGATCACGACGAGCGCGCCCTCCGACAGCCGACCGTCGGATCCTCGGGCGGCCGCGCCGAGCTGGAATGCGCCCGGCCGCACGCCGCGGGGCAGCGTGAGAGAGACGGCGAAGCTGCGTGTCTCGTCTTCCCGCTGGAAGGAGAGGCTCTCCGCCGCGAGGCGGGGCCAACCCGCGGGCGGCGTCGCCACGACCTCGGCGCGGGCGGGGCCGCGGCCGCGGTTCGTCACGGTGAGCGTGAAGCGGCGCGCCCCGCTCCCGGCGCCGCTCGTCGGCCACACCACGAGGCCCGGGCTCACCGCGACATCGAAGGCACGCGTGACGAAGAGTGGGCGCCGCACCTCGCCGATCGCCTGATCGCGGAAGCGATACACGACTTCGCGGGACAGCGTCACGGGCGCTCCCGCGATCACGACACGCGCCGTCGCCGCGAGCAGGGGCGGCGCGAACGGGAGCCCACGCCAGGCGGCGGGCACGCCGGTCCAGTCGTACAAGGCGCCCGCGAGCGGACGGCGCAGGAAGTAGGGTTGCGAGCGCGGGGCGTCCGGGGCCACGGTGACGGCGAAGCGGCGCGTCGCGACCGCTCCGGGGGCGACGGGTGAGGCCGCGGCGTCGAGCCGGTCCACCCCCCACCCCGGCGGGCCCGCCAGTTCGAGGCCGTCGAGCCGGATCGTCGAGTCCCCCGCGTTCCACATGGTCGCCTCGATCTGGATCCGCTCCCCCCCCACGACGATGCCGTCATCCGCGACGCCGTCGAGCGACACGCCGGCCGCGGCCGCGAGCGCGACCTCGAGCGGGGCGCGCTGCCCCGAGTCCGCGGGAGCGGTCCCCAGCGCGTATAGCGCCCGAGCGAGTAGCGGCACGATCGCCGCGGGGCGGGACGGGTTGAGGAGCGCCCGCGCCGTGTCGACGAGCGCCACGAAGCGGGCTTGGCCGTGCAGTACCGTATCCACGCCCGCGAACAGGCCGTCCCCTTCCCCCCTTCCTCCTTCCCTGGTCTCTATCAGCCCCAGTCGGATCACGCTCGGGCCGGGGCGCTGCAGTTGGCCCATGTCCTGCGAGCGGTGCCGGCTGCGGCCCGCCATGGCGAGCTGGTGATAGGATTGGCCAGTGACCGGGTCGAGCGCGCCGCCCTGCAGCAGCAGGGTCGTCCCCGCCGTGTCGAAGCGGGTGGTGCGATACAGCTTCACGGGCCCCCAGCTCGAGTCCTTGAGGATCTCGAACGCCTGGCGCGCGACGATCCCCGCGACCTGATGCTGGCCGTGGCCGTCGCGCGGCGTGCCCGAGAAGATCGACACCACGATCTGCGGCCGGAACCGCCGGATCACGTCCAGCACGTCGGCCAGCAGCGAGTCGCGCGGCCAGAACCGAAACGTTTCCTCGGCCGTCTTGGAGTAGCCGAAATCGAACGCGCGGGTGAAGAACTGGCGGGCGCCGTCGAGCTGGCGAGCGGCGAGGAGCTCCTCGGTGCGGATGATTCCAAGCTCGGGGCCGAGCTCCGGGCCGATCAGGTTCTGGCCGCCCTCCCCGCGCGAGAGCGACAGGTAGGCGGCCTGCACGCCCATGCCACGGGACAGGAACGCGAGGAGCTCCGTGTCCTCATCGTCGGGGTGGGCGCCGATCACGAGCACGCGCTTGTTCGCGCCCAGCTGGCCCAAGGCGCCCGTCAACGCCGCGACGCCGCCGGTGCCGGGCGGGGCGAGCTGCCCCAGGCCGGTGCCGACGGCGCCGATACAGAGCGAGAGGCTACACCAGAGCGCGCGCCGCACTATTTCGAAAGATACACGACCCCGCCTTTCATAACGAACCGCACGCGCTCGAGTTCCGTGATGTCCTTGAGCGGGTCTCCCTGCACCGCGACGAGGTCCGCGTAGCGCCCGGGCGCGACGGCGCCGATCTGGTCCTCCTGCCCGAGCAGCTCCGCGGCGACCGCGGTGGCCGTCTTGATCGCCTGCAGCGGCGTCATGCCGTACTGGACGTAGTAGGCGAACTCCTTCGCCTGGTTGAGCTCGGTCCAGGGAAAACCGCCCACGTCCGTGCCGAAGACGATCTTGACGCCTTTCTGCACTCCGCGCTGGAAGGCGCGCTTCTGAGCGGCGATCATCGGGCCCCACACCCCGCCCCGCGGGCCCGCGACGTAGTAGGCGACCGTGACGGTGGGCGCCCAGTAGACGCCCTTCGCGCGCGCCTCGTCGAGCAGCGCGTCCGTGAACCCATCTCCGTGCTCGATCGAGTTCACGCCGGCCCGCAGCGCGGCGGCGATCCCGTCCGCCCCGATCGCGTGCGCCGCGACCTTCCGGCCGAGCCGGTGCGCCTCGTCCACGATCGCCTTCGCTTCCTCGTCGGTGAAGTTGACCCAGCTGTGCAGCACGCTGTCGGCCCCGAAATAGTAGCGGCGATCGGAGTAGTACTTGATCCAGTCGGCGCCGTGCGCCACCTGTTGGCGCACCGCGAGGCGCGCTCCCTCCACGCCGTCCACCGGCTGCACGCCGTGCGGCAACTCGAGCTCCCAGTTCGTCCCGACGATGGGATACATCCCCGTGGGCGCCATGGCGCGCGTGGCGGCGAAGATGCGCGGGCCGGGAATCTCGCCCCGGCTCACGGCGAGCTTCACGTCCACGTCGGCGTACATCGCGCCCTCGGTCTCGAGGTCGCGGATCGCGGTGAAGCCGTGCTCCAGCGCGATGCGCGCGTTGCGCGCCGCGAGGATCGCCCGGTAGGGTGTCGACTGATAGAGGAGTTGCTGGTCGTACGACTCGGAGGTCGGGTCCCCCTGCAGCAGCAGGTGCGTATGGGTATCGATGAACCCCGGCAGCACGGTCAGGCCGGCGAGGTCGACGACCGTGGCGTTCTTCGCCTGCCCCTGCACCCGGGCCAGCGGCCCGACGGCGACGATGCGTTCGCCTTCCACGAGGATACCGACGTTCGCCTGCGGCGCGTCCGACCGCCCGTCGATCAGACGGCCGGCTTTCACGAGGGTCTGCCGGGACGGCGGAGTGCCCTGCGACGGGGCCCGGGCGGCGATGCAGATCCACAGGGCGGCCAGCCCGAACGGTCTCATGGACGGTCCTCCTTCACGACCACCCCGCCCTTCATCACGAACGCCACCTTCTCGAGCGTCGTGACGTCGCCGAGCGGATCGCCGTGCACGGCGATCACGTCGGCGTAGCGGCCCGGCTCGAGCGAGCCGACCCGGTCCGACCACCCCATCAGGTCGGCCGCGTTCACGGTGGCGGCCTGGATCGCCTGCATCGGGGTCAGCCCCCAGCGAACCATATGGGCGAACTGTTTGGCGTTCCAGCCGTGCGGATACACGCCGGCGTCCGTGCCGAACGCGATCTTCACGCCGGCCCGCACCGCGCGCTGGAAGTTCTCGCGCTGCGCGCGACCGACCAGACGCTCCTTGTCGATGGTCTTCTGGGGATACCCGAGGCGCGCATATTCGGCGAGGATGTAGTCGTCGTTGTAGACATCCGCGACGAGGTACGTGCCCTTCTCCTTCATGAGGCGGATCCCTTCGTCGTCGAGCAGCGAGCCGTGCTCGATCGAGGCGACGCCCGCCCGCACGGCCCGCTTGATGGCCTCCGCGCCGTGCGCATGGGCAGCCACCTTCTTGCCCCACATCGCGGCCTCCGCGACGAGCGCGTTCAGCTCTTCCTGGGTGTACTGGGGCGCGCCCACCGATTCCTCTTCCGACAGCACGCCGGCGCTCGCGAGCACCTTGATGAGGTCGGCGCCGTACTTGATCTCCCAGCGCACCTTGCTGCGGATCTCGTCCATGCCGTTGGCGATGCCGCTGAACTGCTCGAACCGGAGGTAGGGCGAAAACCCGTTCACGTCGCCGTGCCCGCCGGTGGCGCTGAGGGGCATGGTCGAGACCTGCATGCGCGGCCCCGCCACGTCGCCCCGGTCGATCGCGTTGCGCAGCGCGACGTCCACGAACTCGTCCGCACCGACGTTGCGGACCGTGGTGAACCCCGCCTCGAGGGTGCGCCGGGCATAGACGTGCGCGACGACCGCCTCGTCGATCGGGCTGCGGCGGAACAGCTGCTCGTAGTAGTCGCCCGGATCGCTGGTGATGTGGGTGTGGCAATCGATCAGGCCGGGGAGCACGGTGGCCGCTCCGAGGTCGATCACGCGGGCGCCGGGGGCGGCGTGGGCGGCGACGGTCGCCGCGGGGCCCGTCTCCTTGACCCGGTCCCCCTCGACCAGGATCGCCTGGTTCGCTAACACGGTGCCGGCCTTGGGATCGATGAGGCGTCCCGCCTTGATGAGGACCTGCGGGCGCGTCGCCTGCTGGGCGGTTCCCGAGAGGAACAGCGTGGCGCCGAGGAGCGCGGCGAGGCCGGGGACGCGGCAGCACGACGGTCGCATTGCGTGGCTCCGGGTGAGGGCGAGGCGAATCTCCCTGCGGCCGGGCGGCTGTCAAGCCGGGCACGCCGGGCTCCCGCGGTGTAGATTTACCGCAGCATGACCACCACGGCCGCCGAGCCGAAACGCACGGTCAGCGCCGATGAGGCGCGCGAGGTCGCCGAAGCGGCGCGCGAGCAGGAGTGGGCCGCGCCGAGCTTCGTCCGCGACCTGTTCCTCGGCAAGCTGCGGATGGACCTGATCCACCCCTACCCCGAGCAGGATCCCGAAGAGATCAGGCGGGCGCAGCCGTTCCTCGAGCAGCTCGAGCGCTTGCTGCGTGAGACGGTCGACTCCGACCGCATCGACCGCGAAGGCGAGATTCCCGACGCCGTAGTCCAGGGGCTGCGCGCCCTCGGCGCCTTCGGGATCAAGATCCCACGGGAGTACGGCGGCCTGGGCCTGTCACAGCTCTCCTACATGAAGGCGATCGAGCTCGTGTCCTCCGTGGACGGCTCGCTCACCGCGCTGCTCTCGGCCCACCAGTCCATCGGTGTTCCTCAGCCGCTCAAGATGTTCGGGACCGAGGCGCAGAAGCAGCGCTACTTGCCGCGCCTGGCGCAGGGGGCGATCTCGGCGTTCGCGCTCACCGAGCCGGGCGTGGGGTCGGACCCCGCCGCGATGGAGACCACCGCGGTGCCGAGCGAGGACGGGAAATCCTGGATCCTGAACGGCGAGAAGCTGTGGTGCACCAACGGCACCAAGGCCGAGCTGATGGTGGTGATGGCGCGGACGCCGTCCAAGTTCGCGGGCGGGAAGGAGCGGCGGCAGATCACGGCCTTCATCGTGGAGACGGGCTGGCCCGGCGTCGAGGTGGCCCATCGCTGCCACTTCATGGGCCTGAAGGCGATCTACAACGGCGTGATCCGCTTCTCCAATGTGCGCGTCCCCAAGGACAACGTGCTGTGGGAGCCGGGCAAGGGCCTGAAGCTCGCGCTGATCACCCTCAACACCGGGCGGCTCACGCTGCCCATCACGTCGGTCGCCGCGGGGAAGCGCTGCCTCGAGATCGCGCGCGAGTGGGCGGGCGAGCGGGTGCAGTGGGGTCGGCCCATCGGCAAGCACGACGCGATCGCCCAGAAGATCGGCACGATGGCCGCGAACACGTTCGCCATGGAGGCGGTGGCCGAGCTGTGCGGCGCGATGGCGGACCGCGGCGGCTACGACATCCGCCTCGAGGCGGCGATCGCGAAGCTGTACAACTCCGAAGTGGGCTGGCGCATCATCGACGACACCGTGCAGATCCGCGGCGGCCGGGGATACGAGACGGCGGACTCGTTGCGGGCCCGTGGCGAGAAGCCGATCCCGGTGGAGCGCATCATGCGGGACTTCCGCATCAACCTGATTTTCGAGGGCTCATCGGAGATCATGCATCTCTTCATCGCGCGCGAGGCGGTGGACAAGCATCTCCAGGTGGCGGGCGACGTCGTGCTGCCCGACAAGTCGCTGGGCACGCGGTTGCGGGGCGTCGTGCGCTCGGCGCTGTTCTACGGCTGGTGGTATCCGGGCCGCTGGCTGGGCTGGAGCGCGTGGCCGCGCTACGCCGAGTTCGGGGCCCTCGCCCGGCACGTGCGGTTCGTGGAGCGGAACGCCCGGCGTCTCGCGCGCGGGGTGTTCCACTCGATGCTGCGATTCGGCCCCAAGCTCGAGTTCCGCCAGGCCGTGCTGTTCCGACTGGTGGACGTGGCGGGCGAGCTGTTCGCCATGGCGGCGACCTGCGCCCGCGCGCGCCTGCTCGCGGCGCGTGATCCCGTCGGCGGCGGGCACGCGGTGCAGATGGCCGATCTGTTCTGCCGCCAGGCGCGCGGCCGCGTGCGCGCGAAGTTCAAGGGCCTGTGGCGCAACGAGGACGTGCCCACCTACCGTGTGGCGCAGGAGGTGCTCGACGGGAAACACCTGTGGCTCGAACAAGGGATGGTGAGACTCGACAGCTAGACGGTTAGGCAGTTAGACGGCTAGAAGCCACTTCGGTCGCGCGTTTCCCCCAACTCACCGCCACTATTCGCCTCTCACGCCGCCTGGTGCGCGATCATGATCGAGCGGAGTCGCTCCGGCGTGTCCCCCATGGCGTCGCCGTAGGGCGAGGGATGCCCTTCGGCGCCCACCACCACGCTCGGGCACACGAAGTCGTAGCGGCGCGCGCGGATCCGGTCCGCGGCCGCCTCGGAGGCGACCGGCGTGGCGATCACGACGTGCTTCGCGCCGAGCTGCTCGGCCGCCTTCGCCGCCGCGAGCACCCTCCAGGGCCACACCACCTGGCCGTCCACGATGATCCCGACGCGGCCGACCAGCCGCTTCACCGGCCGCTCGGTACGGTACAGGATCAGGTCTTGTCGCACGCGCGCCCGGGACTCGTCGATCGCCGCCTCCAGCTTGCCCATCAGGGCACCGCTCGGCAGGAAGTCGGGGTCCAGCTCGGACGGCGCCGACTCGGCGACGGCTCCGATCGGCGCGAGGTTCGACCCGAGCTTGATGAACGCGGCGACGAGGACGTCGAACTGCGCGCCCATCGCCGTGGCGGCGTTGGCCGCGATCTCCACGCCCTCCGGCGTGATGCCGAGGAGAATGGAGTTCGTGTACCCGCGCGCGGCGAGCTGCTGACCGAGCAGCGCGCCGGCGCTCGAGCGCGTGGGATAGAGGCTGTCGCGGTGTGGCGAGGACGAGTGCGTCATGTCACACGAAGATAAAGGGATTGAGAGAAGCGGAAAGTAGTTATCTTTCGCGAGCCATTTCCCAGGAAATCGCAGTGCCCAAGGACACGCTCACGGTCACCGACAACCGCACCGGGAAGCAGTACGAGGTCCCGATCCAGGACGGGGCCATCCGGGCCGTCGATCTCCGCCAGATCAAGACGGCGGCCGACGACCCGGGGCTCCTCACCTACGACCCGGGGTTCCTCAACACGGCGGCATGCCGGAGCGCGGTGAGCTACATCGACGGCGATAAGGGCATCCTGCGCTATCGCGGCTACCCCATCGAGCAGCTCGCCGAGAAGAGCACCTTCCTCGAGACGGCGTACCTGTTGCTCCACGGCGAACTGCCGTCGGCGCCGGAGCTCGACTCGTGGGTCTACAACGTCACGCACCACACGATCGTCCACGAGAGCATCAAGAAATTCATCGACGGGTTCCACCACGACGCCCACCCGATGGGGATGTTCGTGAGCACCGTAGCGGCGCTGTCGACCTTCTACCCGGAAGCGAAGCACATCCAGGACGAGAGCTCGCGGCAGAATCAGATCTTCCGTCTCATCGCGAAGACCCCGACCCTGGCCGCGTTCGCCTACCGGCACTCGGTGGGAATGCCGTACGCCTACCCAGACAACGATCTGTCCTACACCGGCAACTTTCTGAACATGATGTTCAAGGCGACCGAGGTGAAGTACACGCCGCCCAAGACCCTCGAGCACGCGCTGGACGTGTTGCTGATCCTCCACGCCGACCACGAGCAGAACTGCTCCACCAGCGCGATGCGCGGGGTGGGCTCGTCGCACGCGGATCCCTATTCGGCGATGGCGGCCGCCGCCGCGGCGCTATACGGCCCGTTGCACGGGGGGGCGAACGAGGAAGTGCTGCGGATGCTGCGGGGGATCGGCTCGAAGGACAACATCCCGGCCTACATCGAGCGCGTGAAGCACGGGGAGTTCCGGCTGATGGGGTTCGGGCACCGCATCTACAAGAACTACGACCCCCGCGCCAAGCTCATCAAGCGAGTGGCCGAGGAAGTCTTCGACGTGACCGGCAAGAACCCGCTGATCGACATCGCCGTGGAGCTCGAGCGGATCGCGCTGCAGGACGACTACTTCGTGAGTCGCAAGCTCTACCCCAACGTCGACTTCTACTCGGGGATCATCTACGAGGCGATGAAGTTTCCGATGGACATGTTCCCGGTGCTGTTCGCCATCGGCCGCACGCCGGGGTGGCTCGCGCAGTGGCAGGAGATGTTGCTCGACAAGGAGCAACGCATCGCGCGGCCACGCCAGATTTACACTGGACCGGAGCAGCGGGATTACGTGGCGATTGAACAACGGGGGTAAGGCGTCTAACGCCGCCGGCGGGCACCCACTCTCGCCCGGACGGATCGCGCCGGGCGAGCGACCTCGACGTGCAGCGGCCTCGGCTGCAGCGGCGCCACCGACGGCTCGAACCCCGGGATCACTTCCCGCGGAAACGTCTGCCCAATCAGCTTTTCCACGTCGGCCATCAGGAGCCATTCGTCGGGTGAGATCAGCGTGAGCGCGAGCCCGCGCGCCCCGGCGCGCGCGGTGCGGCCCACGCGATGCACGTACACCTCGGGATCGGCCGGCACGTCGTAGTTCACGACCATGCGGATGCCGTCCACGTCGATGCCGCGTGCCGCGATGTCGGTTGCGACGAGCACGTCCGCCGCCCCGTTGCGGAACGCGTCGAGCGTCCGCTGCCGCTGGCTCTGCGCCTTGTCGCCGTGCAGCGCGTGAGCGGGGATGCCCTCCCGCTTCAGGAACGTCACGAGCTTGTCGGCACCGTACTTGGTCCGCGTGAACACGAGCGTCTGACCGGCGGGCTTCGCCTGCAGGATGCGGGCGAGTACGTCCCGCTTCCGGAGCTTGTCCACCGCGACGATCACGTGCTCGATCCCCTCGGCGGGCCTGGCGCGACGCCCGATCTCGACCGAGGCGTGGCCATTGAGCGCCGTGCGAGCGAGCGCGTCCACGTCCCGCGAGATCGTCGCCGAGAAGAGCATCGTCTGACGCTTGTCGGGGAGGGCGCCGAGGATGCGGCGCACGTCGGGCGCGAAGCCCATGTCGAGCATCCGGTCGGCCTCGTCGAGCACCAGGATCTCGAGCTTCGAATAATCGACGTGCCCGCGCTCCATGTGATCGAGCAGCCGGCCGGGCGTCGCGACCACGATGTCCACGCCGCGCGCGAGCGCCCGGGTTTGCGGCTCCATCCCCACGCCGCCGTAGATCGCCGCGGCGCTCAGGTGGAGGTGCCGCCCGTACGCGCGAGCGCTCTGCAGCACCTGCTCGGCGAGCTCACGCGTCGGGACGAGAATCAGCGCCCGCAAGGCGTGACGCTCGCCGGGCGCCAGGCGCTGGAGAATCGGCAGCATGAACGCGGCCGTCTTGCCCGTCCCCGTCTGGGCGGACCCGATGAGATCCCGGCCGCCGAGGGCGAGCGGAATGGCTTCCTGTTGAATCGGGGTTGGCTCGGTGTAACCTTCGTCGGCCACGGCCCGCACGAGCTCGGGGGCCAGCCCCAGTGAAGCAAATGGCATACTGCTCCCTTCAACGACGTCCCGAAAGGACGTCACGTGAAATCGTCACGAGAGCATCGTGATATCACGCTCCCTCGTAACGCCGTCTCGTGACGTCTTTCTCGTGACGCCCGTACGCGACGGTTTCTTCGGTTTTTGAACCTGAGGAAGGAGACCGGGCGTGTGTTCAGCGCCGATGCCCGCTCCTGAGCGGGACCGTCCTACGGAAGGATGCCAGCTCGCGGTTCAGGGACTACGCGCTGCAAGCTAACAGGGTGAGCGCGGAAAGAACAGGGGGTACGCGCGTTGCGCGCGAATTCTCCTTGACGTCGCTCGGCCACGCGTCTATGCTTGAGCCGAGCGATCGCACGGCGGCAGGCCGTGCACTGCAATCCAGAGACTGACGCCGAGGACCTGGGCTGCCGCCCGGGTCCTCGTTCGTTGTGGGAGGCGCAATGGAAGTCACGCTGGGCGAGAACGACCGCCTGGAGAACGTCCTCAAGAAGTTCCGCCGCCAGATCACCAAGGCGGGACTGTTCCAGGACATGAAGCGCAAACGCTTCTACGAGAGCCCCGGCGCGCAGCGACGGCGCAAGGACAAAGCAGCCGAACGGCGCAAGCTGAAGAGCCTGCGCCGCCGGCCGGAGCGCTAAATCGCGAGGGCCCGCTTCTGGCGCGGGGCGGGCTCCTGCGACCGCAGCACGATGCGCATCGCCTGGGTGTCGAGATCGAGATCCCACGCAGCGACGCGCGGCCGCACGAAATCCTCGTAAATCTCGAGCGTGAGCACGTCGGGGCTGGCGTCGAGGAACTCGAGTAGGCGCATCCGGACGTCGAGATAGTTGCACCCCTCCCGGGTCGCGGCGACCCGGATCCCCACTTCATCGTCCAGCTGGCGGCGCACGAACCCCTGCGCCACCTCGAGCAGGCGCCCGGCGATGAGCAGCTCGAGCGCCGCGCCCCGCGTGTTCCCCAGCCGCCGGGCGAGGGTGCGTGCCTTGACCGGCTCGCACAGGTCGAGCAGCGCCCGGCGCACCGTCGGGTGCAGGCGCCGCCGACGCGCGCCCAAGGATTCCCGCTCCGCGCGCGCACAGGTGGGCAGGTCGTTGCGATGCAACCGCAGAAACTTGGTCATCCGGTCGTACACGTCCGTCCGTCCGGGGGCGGGCGGCCGGCGCCGGCCGGCGAGCAGGTCGGCGATGTAGGTCTCCGAGACCTGGACCGCGGCCGCGAGCTCGCGCGGCGTGCGCTTCAGCTCGCGCAGACGCCGACGCATCAACAACCCCACCTTGACCGGTTGCTTCAACGGTGTAGCAGCCGCCATGCGGCAGGCTCCCTTCGGCTGGAGACAAGAAGGCCCACGGGGTGCCTCAGCGGAGCGCACCCGCGGGCCGGGGGAGGAAATATCGCTAAATCGAGCCTGAATTGGTAGCCTCGCGACCCGTTCCCCTCGATTTTCCAAGCAGAACCAAGCTTCCCACCAGGATGATCACGGCGAAGCAGAACCATTGGATGGCATAGGACAGATGGGGACCGTCGTCGAGCGGGGGTGGAGGCCAGCGGATGAGGCCGGGCGCTAGGGGGCGGTCGCGGCCCGTAGAGGACGGTAACTGCTGCAGTATGAAGGGCAGCACCGGATAAGGGAGCGAATCTCGGAGTGCCACCGGATTCACGTCGCCGCGGCCGCGCGGCGCCCGAAATCCCAGCCCTAGGACGTCCGTGGTGTCCGGCTCGCGGTACGCCTGCTCGTCCACGTGCGCCGCGTCCGGCGAGGGCGCCCACCCGCGATCCACGAACACCGCCGAGCCGTCCGCGAGGCGGAGCGGGGTCACGAGGGCGACCCCCGGCACGCCTTCATACGAGCGTGCGCGCCACAGCCGCTGGTGCGCGTAGTCGTAGCAGCCCGCGGCGTGGACCCGGCGACTCGCGGCCGAATCGGCCGGGAGCCCGGCACGTGCCTCCACGGCCGGCCGCTCGCCGGCGGCCCGGACCTCGGCATTGCGGGCCCGTCGCTGCTGCAGGCGGTCGAGCTGCCACACGCCCAGCCGCACGCACCCGGCCGCGACGGTCACGGCGATGACGAGGCCCACCACGTCCCGAACCCGCGGCATCACCGGGGTCGCGCCAGCAGCGCCACCTTCGCGGCGCGGCTCAGCCGCTTCAGCGCCGCTTCCCGTCGGAGCGCCGCCGAGCGAGAGGGCTGGCGCTCCGTGTACACGAGACGCAGCGGCCGGCGGGCGCGCGTGTAGGCGCTCGCCGTCCCGGCCCGGTGGCGCGCCAGGCGGCGCCGCAGATCGTTGGTGATCCCCGTGTACAGCGAGCCGTCGCGACAGCGCAGCAGGTAGACCGTCCAGCTCACTCCAGCTTCGCGTCCAACGTGATCTGGGGGACGCCGGCGAGCGCCTTCGACACGGGGCAGCCGCGCTTCGCCTCTTCGGCGGCCTTCTGGAACGCCGCCTGGTCGAGCCCGGCTACCCTGCCCCGGACGGCGAGCTCGATTGCAAGCGGCGGACGTCTCGACGCGGCTCGCCGGCTTGCCGAGCTTCTCCAGCCCCGCCGACAGCGCCATGCTGAAGCAGGCGGCGTGCGCAGCGGCGATCAGCTCCTCGGGGTTCGTGCCCTTGGCGCCCTCGAAGCGGGTGGCGAAGGTGTAGGGCCCGCTGAACGCCCCGCTGCCGGCCTTGAAGCTGCCCCTGCCGTCCTTGAGCTTACCTTCCCAAACAGCCGACGCGCGACTCGTAGGCATGACTGCGTCTCCGTGAGCGGTGGAGCGTAATCTGGCGGGGCCGCCGACCGGGCGCTACGCTTGTTCCCGACGCCCGAGGAGGGTTCGCCCCATGGCCACGAGGAAGAAGACGACGCGCCGTGCGGCGCCGCGGAAAACGCGCGCCCGGCAGCCCCAGCGCCGGCAGCCCGAGTCGCTGCGCCTGCGCTCGTTGGCGGTATCGCTCACCGTCAGCGATCTGGAGCGCAGCATCGCCTGGTACCG
>WNGN01000128.1_pt1 | contig 42137 bp, 61 predicted proteins | sample 5400561 | NCBI WGS metagenome assembly WNGN01 (sample SAMN13153379, study PRJNA577476) | soil metagenome | isolation source: 115 cm soil or saprolite under Garry oak tree replicate 2 | place: USA:California | collected 2016-06-15 | reverse complement strand
AATGCGAATATTCTCTCCGAAGGAGAGAAGTCATTTATACTTGGCATAATTTTATATCTCTTTATATAATTCTTTCATTGTTAATAAATCTACGTTTAAAATATTTATAAGTCCAATTACCATTCCAAGCGTAACGCCATTGCTTGGTTTAAGATCACTTCGTGTTACTAAAATAGTATATTTAATTGATGCGTCTAAATCTTCCAATGAACAGGCAGAAGTCAATTTAACTTTAATGCTTTGAAGTAAATGAAGTAAAGTCTCTACTTCAATAATGATTTCAGACATTGTGTTTTTCCCTTTCAGCTTCGCTGAAAACTTCCTTTTCTAGTATCTCCGTTAACTCAGTTAGCTTCGCTGTCTTTTTGTTCTTTGAACAAAAAGAACAAGTTGGATGCAAAATACCTCGAACTTTCTGACCAGCTTTAAGCTGCTTTTGCATAAGCAAAAAGGGATTTTTACACTTATGGCATATTGCACGTTTGCCGACTAAAAATTCACGCTTTGCATAATGTGAACAGTCAGGATGTAAGCATCTATATATCTCGATATTAGATACTGAGCGTTCATATTCATGCAAATGAAAATAACTTTCTTCCTTATTCATCATTGCTTCGCACCATCTTCTTTTTCTTTTTCCATTGTATTTAAATTTATAGGGTGCCTATAGCCTTCAAAATCTATATACATTACATTTAAATTATGTCGAGTGCACCAAACTTGAAGACCAATTTTTGTAAAACCTATATCTAATTGTGCATATTCGCGTGGAGATTTATTTTCTGGTAAACTTTTTAAACATTCTTTACAATGAATATAACTTGTGATCTCTAGTTGATTTGAAATATTATGTTTCATTCTTATTTTCCTCATCTATGCATCTAATAACATCACTTAAAATACCATGAAGTTGTTCTTGCATTTGACGTAATTCAGACATAATTTTAAGAACTTGATCGATGAATTATATCAGTAAAAGTTTCGAGAGTTTTAATGTTGTTCATAGATTTAATAGGGGTGCCACGGCGCTACTTTTTCGTACTTGAACGCTTTGATATTCTTTTTCAGAGTTTCACTTTCTAGCTCGTCTATATGTGTGTAAACACATGGATTAGAATTAAATGCGCCCGCACAGCGGTCCCAATTAAATTTAAATTCGTTTTTATTTAACACTGTGTAAGCTATTTCATTAAATATATCCAACATTTTTTCTTCCCATCTTTTAAGCATAAACGTTGGGAAGTGAATCAATTGCCTTCTAAAAGTATCTCGCTGGACTTCTTTCTGAAGTCCAAAGTAATTTATCATGCCATATTTATAGCCAGTGGCCCAAGCATAAGTTAAAAACTGCGGCGTGTAATTATATAGATTCGTGACACGCTCTTGTGTTTTGTGGTCTACCCACAAAATTTCATGTTGGTTAGTTTCGCTAATTAGGTCTATTCGACCTTCTACTATAAATAGAAACTTTTCGTCTTCAAAAAGAATTTTACTAAATCCCACCTCGGTAGAGGATTCCATCTTGCTATTTTTAAAAACTCTGAAATCGTCATTATTATAACGAGTTACGTAATCGTAAATTCGCTTCTCAATGAATTTTTCAAATTCATCGCTTAAGCCTGCCGCGGCACATAATTTAACTTTTTTTGTAAAAAGTAAACTCATCGCTGCAGCGTCATAATTACTTAGCGTTGGAAATTGGGCTCGAATTGAATAATATGAATCTAAAATTGTATGAATCAAAGAGCCCTTTCGGATGGACTCGGATGGGCCACCGACTACGCGGAGATTCTCTATATATGCGTACTTCCACGCCATAGGACAATTTAAGTAAGTTGAGATTTGTGAAGCATCGAGTGTGAGGATGAACTTTTTATTATTTTGTTCCATTTGAATTATTTTTAATGATTTTTTCAAAAAGCTCCAAGCTTTTTGAAAAAGCTAGTTTACGCTCAGGTATAAAGTTGGTCCCTAATGCTAAGTTTTTTAGTTTATCAAATTTATCTATATCTTTTTCAACTACGTCGAAAAGATTAAGACGTGATTTCTCTAATAGAATCTTCTCGATTAACGAGAAAGCTAAAATTAGATTCGTGCCACTTGGTATTCGGTCAAATAATTTAAGGCGCTCATCTAGCGAGCGTTCTAATTGTTCTAGTTTATTCACTTATAAAGCCTTTTATTTTATTTTCTAATTCTTTAACATTTTCAATTTTATTCAATTCGATAAAATTGAAACTGTTGTCCACTACCGTGCCAAGTTTTGTTAGAAATTCTGGGACAGGAGGATTCCCAATATATATTATATCTATCTTTAAGCCTTTACTAGCTTCTAACGCCGTTTCGGCGTTATTGGGGCGGCCATCCGTTACTAAAAGACAGTAACTGCAGCCTTTATTTTTAATCGTGTTAAAAGCCTCCGACAAGTTGGTACTTCCTGTCGGAAGACCAATATTCGTTACTTCGTTACACGAATCGTTAAACTCAAAGAGTTTAATTCTATTTAGTTCTAATTTGCTTAGTATTTCGTTAACTATTACGTATTTAGCTTTGCCGATTTCCGTCGTTTCATACATTGATCCTGATGTGTCGACTAACAAGCATTTACCGCTACGCGATAAATTTAGCTTTTCTTTTAGATTTAATTTGTTACTTTCTGTATGACGTTTAATTAAATTACTCATAATTTCCTAAAGATGTTTAGATAGGACGGTTTCTGCAAACTCTTTCAAAAATTCTAGGCTCTGCTCGCTATCGCCTACGGCGCCAATACCTAATTCACCTAAAATATTTCGCTTTTCATAGACTTTTTGATGAAAAAATTCATCTATTGTGTTTACTGCTATTGGATATGTAATAGTCACTGCATGTTGTTGGCCGTCACGATGGAAGCGGCTCTCGAATTGTTCTTCGTCGGCACTACTCCATTGTCGTTCTAATACTAATGCATTGGCACAACTTTGAAGGTTTAAACCGACACCGCCCGCTAGCGCGTTTATTACTAAAAGACGTGACTTTTGATTATTAAAATCATTAACTATTCGGTCCTTACGGACCGTAGAGTCTTCACCGCTTAGTTTAAGCGGATTAAGATTTCGCGCAGCGAAAGCTTGGTATAATGTATCTCGCACGGAGTGATGATGAATGCCGATAGCCAAACTTTCGTCAGTGCTTTCTAAAAAATCCTCTGTCCACTCTATCGCAAATTTAATCTTAGCAACGCCCGTGATAGCTCTTAACTGTGCCAACCAACCTAAAATGTCGTTTGATTTTACTGCTTTTCCATTTTCACGTAGAAAGTTACGAAACAAGTCAAGAGTTGAATTATAGCTCTTTTTGATGATAGGATCATCAATTTCAATTAATTGAAAGTCACGAGTTAATGCTGGCAAATTGGTTAAAACTTCATGCTTCTCACGACGGATAATGTAGTTGCTAGTTATTTCATGGAACTTATTTAAGTAGACTGGATTAATTCGTGTGTATTGGTCTTTTTCGTTTTGAATTAACCATGTGCGACGAAACGCGTCGCGAGAATAAAATCTTCCAGGGTCTAAGAGGTTTAAAATCGTGAAGTATTCATCGGCGCGGTTCTTAATCGGCGTACCGCTAAGCGCGATTCTATATTCAATTTTGCTTTCACTTATTAATTCAAGTAACGCTCGTGTGCGTAAAGCACTCGGATCTTTAAAATGTTGGACTTCATCTATTACGATAGCTTTTAAATTTAACTTATTTAAAGCTTCTTTCACGCCCTTCCTTGATAAGAAGTCCATACTTATGATGTATAATTTAAAACCGGGTAAGATGTGTTTTCTATCTGTTATTGCCATGATGGAAAATACACCGTTGTCATCTTGTGTTAGTGCCCAGTCGTGAAGTTCGCGCGCCCATTGGAAAGTTGTCGTTGGTTTTACAACTACTAAAGTTGGAAAAACTAATTGTTTCGATCGTTTTAGAACGATCGAGGCTTGGATTGTTTTTCCAGTGCCCATAGCGTCAGCAATCAGTGCTTTCAGCCCTGTTTTTTCTACAAAAACTACACCGTCTTGCTGATAGTCATATGCTTTCTTCGTTTTGTCAAACGACAAGAAAGATTCATGAACAGTGTCTTTAATTTCTTGTTTTTGTGGTTCGCATTGTACTGTAATGCGAAGCTTAAATTCCAAGTGTCCACAACTATAAACAAAAATGTCTTTTTCGCCTACGGCAAATTGACTTTGGATACTAACAGGTTTACTGCACGTAGGGCAGATTTGATGCAGGATTGCCATAATTAAATTCCGTAATCTGGTAGATTCCAATAATCAGGTTTAGGGCCGGACCACACTTCAGGAATTAGCTTAGTATAAACTATTTTCTCGAGTGTCTGAAATTGTCTTAGAGCAGCGCCATGAAAAGCCTTACGTTTTTTTAAGACATTCTCATAATCTTCAAGGCGGCAAGCTAAATGAAATCCAATGAATTTTAATTCTTTATCGGTTAATTGTTCCATATTTCACCTCGTGAGAAGCTCATTAATGTAAATAGTGCTTACAATGAGAAAGAAAACAAAATACTCAAATCTTGATTCTTGAAATTTATATCTTCTAGTTTTCACTTGGTTGTTCCAATTTAAGTATTTCTGTTCCACACTCAGGACAATTATTTGGCATAGTATTAAAAATAAATTCTTCTTCACATTCTAAGCATCGCCATGTTTTATCGTATTTAGTTTCATTCTTTTACTCCTGTTTGTTTTGCATATATTACAGCGTCCTCATAGCTACATTTCATTGATTTTTGTAATTTTGCTACTATTTTCTGAAATGGAGTTAACATTTTACCATTCTGCTTCGCAGTCTGCTGCGCAGTTTCAAACTTTCTTATTCGCTCCCGCGTTTTCTCAATTAGTTCTTTCTTAATTTGATTTTTGCTAATCTTTTTATTACAAATGTCTGACATTTCTTCCATGATCTTCTGACAAATTGTAATAAAGACTAGTAGGGTTTCGGGAGAGCTTTGGTCCCAATAAGGACGGCGGGCGATGCAAAACTCTTTAGCTGTAGTAACGATATTGAATGTACGGTCACTTACTAATTTATCCATCTGATGTGGACTAAGCAAAAAGATACGAAACATTCCTAAAAGCTGGTTTTTTTGCTCAATAGTAGTCGTGGCGTCTTCAAATTTTAGTTTCCAGTAATCTACGCTTGCGCGTAGCTTACATTCGTTATTATCGCATACACTGTTATTTGGTTCGTCGCACTGCTCGCTATGCTCGCAGTGGAGAATTTTAGTTTTGCAATAATAGCATTCTTGGTAATGTTCCATTAATGACCTCTTGTTTTTCTTACAGATTCGCGGCTCACCATTACGTCAACAATGTTGACTGGCGCGTCGCTTTCCACTGAGAGGCGGCATTGTGATTTGTTACTTTCCTCTCTCACGAAAAGGTTTTTGTCACAATCTTTTTGTTTAAATGTTCTGTAAGAAAATGCCAGTTTTGCGCTCAATACTCGCTCGGCGGGGACCGCAGTCCAGGCTGCCGGAGGCATGGGTACGGAGCGCACTGTGTAGAGGACTGGCATGGGAGCATTAGAGCACTGATTGAGTGTGCTGTCAAGTCCTAAATTTCATTTAGAATCAGTGACTTAGAACGAAATGGCACTAAAGTAGGTTTGTTGAAAAAAACTACCCCCCCTCTCCCCCTGCTTAGGGCTCCTGCCGGACCTTGATTCGACAGGACTTAGAGCGGACCATCGTCCGCTGCGCGGCCGCCGCTCGTTCATTTCTCGCGTAGTTATTTTTTGGCGGTCCTTTGTTTTCAATAAGTTAGTTTTCAGTTTTCTATTATATATAAACTAAAATATATATAAAATTATCTAAACCATTGAAAACACTAGACCACTCTCAAATAGGGCTCAAATGACGAGGGGGGGGGTAGTTTTTTTCTACGGGGTATCTTTATCATTAAAATTACGTAATTCAATGATTTTAAAGGCTTTATTTTACTTGACAGCGCGCTGAATCAGTGGTATAGGGGGTATGAAAGGGGTCCAAACTGAGTTTGGCCCGTACCCCCATGGTCGTTTTTTGGCGGTGTTAGCACTACGAAATTCAGTGTTTTTTGCGTCTAAACTATGATTTTTTTTTGAATTGAGGATAAAAAATGTCAATTTTACGCCGTCCACGCATTCGCAATAAATACACACGCGGTTTTTACAACGCAACGATGTTTATTTGTCCAATTTGCTATGAAACACATAAAGCATTGAGAACTCGTGCTACTGTAAAGATTACGTACTGTTTTAAGCAGGCTAAAATGTTTCATATTACGGACCATGTAACGAAGAATTGTAACTTTGATAATTGTGAATATATGAAAATGAAAAAGCTTTTAGGCCCATTCGTATTTCATTACGAAGATTAAAGACCGCAATGTTATAAGTAACATTTGATGTACCAAAACGTTTTGTTTCGTACGATACTCATTTTTTTTGTCCATCCATAAAGATCGCGCAATTTGATGATGATTTGCGCGATGCCGAAGGTACCGTTTGATGTACCAGCTATGTGTCAGTAGGACAAAGTAGTTGACACGAAGTGGCACTAAAGTCCTCTTGACGCGCATCATTATATATGTATAATCGACAGTATGGTCATGGTTCAAAATTCACGAAAGGGGAAAAATATGAGTAGTCCTGCTCCCGCGCAGTCTACCGGACTTCCTGAGAAGGAAATTACGAAGAAATTCAAGATCTTTGACGTTGATAGCTTCAGCATCAAAGAAGAGACAAAGACGTTTAAGTTTCAGCCCGCAGCGACAAGCGAAGAGGCCATTAAACGCCTTGGCAACGATGAGAAAGTGCTTGTCGAAGCATTGAATGAAGTTTTGGAACACCGTACGATTATTGCGAACCGTCCTGCGGGCGTTAGTAAGAAAGCGGTCCTCGACTTCATTAAAGGTTGGCGCAATGCGGAGCCGTATCGTAGCATGGTCAAAAAGAACAAAGGCGACGAAGGCTGGAAGACAGAATATAATGCTCAGACGGATTCAATCTTTGCCGCAATCAAAAACATTCCGCCGATGGTTGAGTTAATTAAAAACCTGCCATCTGGCGGCGATGAAGAGGAAACTGAAGAATAGTTCGTAAAACAAAGTTTAGGGCCGCATCGTGTTAATCCATGGTGCGGCCTTTTTGTTTTATAGCGATGTTTAATTTGAACCTGAAGAAAGTTGTCGTTAGACAAAGAAAGACCGCGTCCTGGGCATTCTGGCGCGGTCTAAAGATTAATCAAAAGATTTTACTTGCACTTCCATTCTACGACCTCCTCTTCGTGTTCTGGCGAGTAATAGGACGGCACGATTTTTTTGCCGACTACGATCTTTTCACAAACTTGCTCACGCTCGATGTTTACACTTACCTCAACGTGTTCAGAAAATTTGCGCGTGACGCTACATGAATAATTGTCATACTTCTTTTCGATGCTTCCGGCTCCGCCGACTAAAGTGGCAGCGAGTCGTGAAAATTCGTCTTTGTCACTGGCGTATAGAGTATAGTGAATCGAGTAAGGACAGAGATTCAATTCGGGTTCCTCACTCAAAAATTCTTTAAGTGCTGTCAAACCTTCAATTAGATTGTCAATTTTTTCGATCGCTTCATTTTCGTTTTTCATTGTTTTTCCTCTCCATTCATCCAAGCTACTAGTTTTTGATGTAGCTCATTAATTTCTCGTATCTCAGTAGGTTCTTCATTAGCGAGTCGAATTGCTTTCACATATAGCATACGTTCAATATTTCTGATACGTTCCGGTACTTTATTTTTCATTGTTTTTTCTCCTAATTGAAAAAGAGTCTCAAGATTGCCGCATCAATTAAGATCGCAGCGAAGCAAGTCAAGATCACGAGCACGTCACCAATGTCCAGGTTCATATCTAACCTCCTGACCCTATTCTAGTCTTATATAAACTTCTGTCTATAGCACCATAAAGATATTTAGTTTTAAAACTTTAGTTTAAACTTTAGTTCCAGCTTTAGCTGGAAGGGAATCCCCGCTTTTAAAGCTAAAACCAAATTCCTAGTTACCAGTAATTCTTACATACATAAAACTCATACATTTATACTTACAAATATTTATACATAAAAGAATTTGCGAAGCAAATTGCACCAAATACGGTCACGCGAAAATTTGCCCGCTTCGCGTCCGAACTCTGGCCTAAAGTATTGAAATAGCTTAAGATAAAAATCTATTGACAGTGCCGCCACCTTCGTGCCACCCTACGGGTGCCGCGTCGTAGTGTGTCAAACAGCGATGATAAAAGGTGCGAATGAAATGAGCATTGAAGAAGCGCAAAAACGCATAGCTAACTCTCCATTAAAGCTATTACAAGACGCCATAGGCGAGGTGCGAAGCAATATGAACAAAGAAAACATAAACTGGCTCGAAAATGAAGCTCTCGTAGAGAGACTCGCCGCGGCGGCCCATATCTTTTGGGTCGATAAAAAAGTTCAAAACGATAAAGATTATGCTCCAATAATTGATGTGAGTAAATCATATAACGAATTGAATCTGCAAAGTCAAGAGTTTTACAAATTAATGATTAAGAAGATTCCAGAGCTTCTTTATTTAGCTGGATTCACCATAGTGCCATTAATAGAAAGTTCAAAATGCGCCGCCGCAGGCGGCGACTAGTTTCGCCTTCGGCCAATGGCCGAATTTAGTGTCGTGAAATGGAAGCTATTGAAACAATAATTAGAGTTTTAATTATTTTAGTGGGAATTACAATTCTTTTAACAGTAGTTAGAATAAAAATAATTGATTTAATTAAATTTCCGTCCCGCCGAAGGCGGGGGAGCGAATAGTTTCAACTTCACTTAAGACCGCCGTAGGCGGCGAATAATTTTAACTTAGTTTTAACTTAGTTTCAATTTAGTTTTATCTTAGTTTCCATAGTAATTAATTTATGCCCGCCGCCCGAAGGGCGGGCGGTGAAGAGTTTCCGTAACGATTAACTTAAATTAAGCTTGAATTAAAATCATTTCGTTCAATACCGCGGACGCCAAAGGCGTCTCGCGGTCAAGACAAGAAAATTCGTTAATACAAAATAATGAAAGATGCGAACGAAGTGAGCAACTTTGATGCTAATTTAGACGCCGCGCTGGCCGCCGCCGGGATAAAAAACAAAGATTCATCTGATGAAGTGCGAAGTATCCTAACGCCGGAAGACGCCGCGCAGCAGATTCGTAATTTAATGATCTATGCCGAAAATGAATCTGTGCGTTTACGCGCAGCGGAGCTGAGTTTAAAAATAAGTGGCTTTAATTTTGGCGAAGACGCCAAAATTGTAAATGATAATAAGTCAATAACGATTAATATAATAGATAAAAATGGGACCGACGAAGTCGGGCTCTTTGATTTACTTTTACCGCGTAGCGCAGCATCGTTTAGCACAGCACAGCACAACATAGATAAGTTAAATTCCGCCGAAGGCGGCGAAGAGTGATGATTTGTGGTAATTATGGATGTATTTAGTAGAAATTTTAGCCGCGCCCCCGAAGGGGGCGGTGGAGAGCATTAATTTCGTGTCACTTCGTGTCACTTCGTGTCATGTCGTTTAGTGTCGTTTAGCTAAATTTACGGGGTAAGTTATGTCTACAGTTGAAATTAAATCTGAAGTTCGCGAAGCGAAGTCGATTTTAGATGAAATCTTTAAAGGCCATAACGCTTTTATTCTTTATTTCCGTCAAGGAAACCGCCCTCCGATGTCTAAAGTCTTTATGAACAAGGGAAATTTACACAATGCAATAGAACGTGCGAAGCAGCATTGCGCCGTGATGGATTATAAATTTTGCGGAGTCTACTCATTTATAGTTGATTTAGACGAACAAGAAAAGATTCGTGAAAATGAGTTAGGAGTTCATATCTAAGCTTCGCTTAGCACAGCACAGCTTAATTTGAAATTCACGAAGTGAATTTGGAGTTCACGAAGTGAGCTTCGTCGGCCGTCTAGTTCATTATAAAGTAAAAGATAATTGTTTAGCAGCAATTATCACAAAAGATATGAAAACTACAGATTTGTCGATGACGCTAGTTGTCTTTACGGCGGATGGCGTTGATTTTGATATGAAAACAGCTACTTATGATCCGTTAGGAGTGACCGAAGGTCACTGGCATTATTTAGATGCTCACAAATAGTTTTCGCCGGAGGCGAAAAAATGAATGGACGAAACTCCGTAATTCACCGCGCCTTTGAATTTATAAAAATTCTTAACGAATCTAGATATGGAGTTACTAGACATGAACTCGCGCAGCGATTTGAAATTTCTGAAAAAACGGTACAGCGTTGGCTTACGTCTTTAAATGAAACTCAATTTCCAGTTATTATGATTTATGATAATCACACTCCTCGCTATAGATTTCTAAAACAAACAGATTTTTCGCAGGAAACTAAAAATGGAACGAAACTTTGAATCTGAGATTCGAAGATTAGCAGATTTCTTACGTAGTAATTTCGGTGATGAAATCACCGAAGGTGAACTTGTTATAGATAATACAATTCAAATATTAAATAACAGCAAAATATATAAAGACGAAAGCCGTAGGCTCTCGAATTGGTTTATGAAAAATTGGTCAGACGAAGTTCGGGACGGTAGCGCCGTTGATAATGCGATAAGACTTTTAGCTTCATATAAGAAAATACGTGATGGACGAGAAGCGGCGTAATATAATATAGTTAGGAATTTACGAAGTAAATTGAATCTTTTAACTCAGAACGTTTTAGATCATTTTGTGAAATATGAAGGTAAAGTACCGCATTTTTACTTAGACCCTTCGGGTCTAGTAACCATTGGTATAGGTTGTCGCGTAGCGACAATTCATGAAGCGCTTCAACTTGATTTTTTATATAAAGATAGTAAACTTCCCGCGGAGCGCGATTCAATTCGCAACGATTTTATTATTGTAAGTCAATCTATTTCGGGTCAGGATACTTCGTATTACGATTTATTAACTAACCTCTTCTTATCAGAAGAGGATATTGTTAAGTTATTTATAGTTAAATATCTTGAAAAACTTCATTACACTAAGACCTATTTCGCTGATTTTGATAGCTTTAGTGACAACATTAAGTTGGCACTGCTAGATATGACGTTTAATCTAGGTGTGACGGGTTTAATTATGAAATTTCCAAAGTTTACTAAAGCTTTGCAACGCAAAGATTGGATGGCGGCGGCCGCCGAATGTGATCGTCACGGAATTAGCGCGGAGCGAAATAGTTTCGTACGAAATACTTTCTTAAATGAGGCTTAATTTTGATTTTTGGAGGAATTAAAAATAAGATTATGAAAGACATTATTATGGGAGTAATCCGTCATTTCCTTACTTCATTTGGTGGAGGTTTAATTGTTAAAGGACTTCTGACTGCCGCACAGTTTAATGAAATATTAGGCGCGGCAATGGCTTTAATAGGACTAATTTGGTCAGTACTGGACAAGGCAAATCGTTTACCCCAGTCTACTATAAAATAGTTTCGTTATGAATATTAATTTTGAATTTCGTAACATCGAACAAAAGAAATTCTTCTATTCTACGGCTCGAAATTCCTGTTTTTCGGGCGGTTTTGGTAACGGTAAAACTTTCTCAGGCTGTCAACGGCAATTTTTAATGCAAATAACTTATCCAGGTTATGTAAGTTTATTTGCACGTCAAACTTATAAAGATTTACGTTCAACAACACAAAAGACTTATTTTAAGATATGTCCGCCGTCGTTTATCGAACGTCATAGTGATCAGGAAGGCATTACAGTATTAAAAAATGGCTCCGTTTGTATGTGGCTTCATCTTGATGCTTTCGATGAAAAGTCTCTGCGCGGCCTTGAAATTAATTCCGCTTTAATAGATCAAGTAGAAGAAATTGAAGAAGCCATATATTTAGTTCTCGATTTTCGTGTCGGACGGTGGGATAAAGCAATGGTTCCGCAGAAACTTAAAGATGCTTTTTTCCAACGCACTGGAAAAAGGTGGCCATGTAATGACTACGGCGGAGATCGGGTTCCAAATTTTATGGACATACTTTGTAACCCGGAATCAGAATTTTCATGGATCTATAAACGCTATCATCCTCTTTCTATCGAAAGAAAAAATAATCATTTTTATATCGAAAGGGCTACTGACGAAAGTTTAAATGATCCTTTAACTATTGTCAACGCTAAAGATCGTGACGAGGAATGGGTTAATAAGTATTATTACGGAAAGTGGGGCGTCTCTTCGAGTCAAATTCATAGAATCCTGCCGGATTCCATATTAAGTCCAGATTTAGATTTTATTAAGAATCTACTTAATAAGGCAGCACTCTTTAGAGTGCTGGATCATGGCGAGTCAGCACCTACGTGTTGTTTATTTGTCACCGCCATTAACAACATTCACGTAATATTCGCAGAATATTATATAGCAAACGAAGTCATTTCGACGCATCGCCGCAACATTAATGATCTTACAAATTATTTCATCTCATTAACTAATAGCCGAAAATTCGAAGAATTTTCGGACTACGCTGACCCGGCGATTTTTAAACAAACTTTACAAAAATACGGTGGATTTTGGTCCGTTGCTAAAGAATATAGTGATGACGATATTGATGCTCCGCCCGTATTTTGGGCGCCCGCTGACAATAATGAATTTGCGACTCGCAATAGAATAAATGAATTGCTTCGCATTTCACAGAAATTCGTACATCCAATTACTAAAATTAGTCCGGCGCCAGCGCTTTATTTTATTAAATTTGATGCAAATTTGTGGCCCTATGGATGTAAGAATACCATAATTCAGGTTCAAAGCCAGCGGCGTGAAGTTTTGAGTTCTGAAAATGGACGAACTATTTATAGCGATGCACGAAATAAAAACGTTACAGATCATGCGTATGATTGCGTACGGTATTATGTCGCACAGCACAATTCATCTTTGATTGAACCCGTTAGGGTTCCACCAAAACGCAGTTTTACAAGCATGCTTAAATCTACTAAATTTTATAAGGAAATCACGCAGTGATTATTAGCCCTTGGACTATAAAAATCGCTAACGCAAATAAGTATTACGATGCTTGGTCTACGCGATTTAAATGTAAGCGACTTCAAGACTATTATGAAGGTTTTCAATGGGCCGCTTTGGGTAATCTTTCGCGCAGCGACTTTTATAGACCTTACACTTTAAATGTCGTATATTCTTCAATCAAAGCTAAACTCGCCAATATCATTATTCAAAACTTACAGTTCCTAGTTTCCCCCCGACCGGGACGGTCGGACTGGAACCAAGAGTTTGCGATGCGTAGCGCACTTTTAAAACAAGATGTTTTAAATACTATTACACAAAATCCATCTACGGATGTTAATGAAGATATAAAACTTGCTGCGTTAGATTCATTTTTTAGATTTGGTATTCTTGAAATTGGTTATAGCGCGGAGTGGTTAAATCCGTCGGCAAAGCCGCCGCTCATGGCTTCGCATGAAGACTCGTCAGTGTCTCCTGACAATGACGAAGTTATTAAAAAACCAATTCCAATTCCTATATCTGAACAAATTTACTTTAAACATATTTCCGCGAAGCGATTTAGAGTTTCGACATCAGATTCAAATAAGTTAAAACATTGCTCTTGGTGTGGCTATTATGAATACATGTATAGAAGTGTTTTAGAAAATACTAAAGATATAGACTTCCCCAAAAACTTGCGTAGCAAATATTATCCCGCCGACACGGCGACTGGGGATATTTATTTCAATAAAGACCGAGATTTATCTCCCGATGTAGCGCGAGCGTTAGCGAGCGGCGAAGTTTGTAAAGTTTGGAAAATATATGACAATATTTCTAATAAATTTCTTCTTCTATTAGAAGACGAGAATTTCGAAGAAATCTATGAGGCGCCTTTTGAGCGGCTTCCGTTTGCAACGCATCGTTTTGATTTGCGCCTAGAAGGTTGGTATCCAATACCGCCGGTCTTTCAATGGTTAAGTCCACAAGACGAAATAAATGAGTCGCGTGAACAAATGCGACGTTACCGTCGTCGCTTTACTCGAAAGTTCGAGTATACAAAAGGCTCCATAGTTCCAGATGAATTAGAGAAGTTTAAGAATGAAATAGACGGCGAGATAATTGAGACAAAAAATCCCGCTGTTAATGGCCCTGCAATTCGTGCCATTAACAATCCTGAAATTGGGATTAGTATTGAGCATGGATTAATTACCGCAAAAGATGACTTTGATATTGTCGCTGGCAATGTTGTCGCGCGGGGCCGCGCCAGCGATCGCCAAACTGCTACCGCAGTTAACAAACTGGCTCAAGTCGAAGAAATACGACAAAGTATTGAACAAATAGATTTCTTAAAATTTATTTCTGCCGCAGGTAGAGAAGCTCTGCTTCTGGCAGGCGAACGCCTGTCCGAAGGCATTTGGATTAAGTTTACTAAAGATCCTGGTGATGAACAATCTATTTTACAAGAACTTCAAGTAAATTTACCGATATTTAAATATATCACGTCATCGGATGTTGAGGATGGCTACGATTTCGATGTCACTATCGACGTAATAAATGCGACGCCGGCCCAGCAAGCTGAACAAGAACAGATATTTATTAAATTCTTAACACTTTTGACTAATTTTCCGATGATTTCTCTATCTCCATTACTTATACGTGAATGCGCATTTAAAATTGGTTATCGTAATGAACGTATTATTCAAGAATTTCAACGGGCTGCTTTACTTACCCAAATGGAGAAAGCCTCGCAAATGCAGAATCCATCTCTACTTCAAACAGCAATGCCTGGAGGATTAAATAATCAGCAAACTCAACAAAAAACTAATGGTCGAGCAGAAGGGGCATTTACACGAGCTTTACCTAATTCAGAAGACCAAATACGCTCACAATTATTGCAACAACTTTCTGGGAATGCCTAGGAATGGCTTATTTATATTTAACTAATTCATTTGAGAAAATTTTAATTAATGACGAAGATAAAGAAAGATGTTTAAACCATTCTTGGCACAAAGTAACTAATGATAGTGGAAGCGCAATAATTACATCCGATATTAATGGAATAACTACGTCTTTAGGAAGATATATTTTAAATTATAATGGACCATTAGATATAGACCATCGAGATCGAAATTATTTAAATAATCAAAAAAATAATCTTAGAATTGCAACAAGGCAACAAAATTTAGCAAATCAACCTTATTATATAAATAATACAAGTGGTTACAAGGGTGTAACTTGGCATAAGAAGAGTAAAAAATGGTATGCTCAAATAAAAGTTAATAGACAACATATTCATTTAGGTACATTTCATGATATTAAATTAGCCGCTAAAGCCTACAATGACGCCGCCGTGAAATATTTTGGTGAATTTGCATGGTTAAATAAAATAGATTAATATGAAGCAACCATTTTATCAAGATTTAACTAGCCTTAGTGAAGACGAACGAATTCATTTAATTGGACGTCACGTTACTAAATATAACAAAGTTGTTAGTTTCTTAGTCGAATCTGATTTCGTCGAACCTGGCAAAGCCGATAGATATATTACTAAACTTTTAGCTTTATTTCCTGACATAGAAATTCTAAATAAAAGTGAGGCTCTGATTGATAATGTTTGTTTAATTAAAGTAGGCCCAAAGGAGAAAAAATCATGCCCGAATTCTTAGAGAAGAAACTTAAAGCTCGTTACGGCGCTAATTCAGATATTCCGTATAAAATAATGAATGCAAAGGGTTACATGAAAGGTTCGAAGGAGACAAAAGCAGGGGCCGCCGCGCAGCGGAAACATGAAGCCGACAGGGGAAATTTGCGAAGCAAATTGCGAAATAAGGTATTCAGCGCATTTAAGAATAAATAATTATGCCAGAAGGATTTAGTTCCACTCAAACTAATTTACTTAATAATATTCGTAATACTTTAAGTTCTATTATTGGTCCTAATTGGATTTCTGGTGATCTTCCAAATCCTTATTCCAAAAATTCTGAAGAAAAAAGAAGAGCTTATGAAGCATTAGCTTCTTCTGGAATGCAGGCTTTCAGTGGAATTGTTCCATTTAATAAAATAGGTACAACAGCCGCACATTTTGATATTTCAGAAGCTATGAATAAATTATTGGAATTAAAAGGTTACGGCGGATCAGATATTACTGGAAATATAGCTAGAGCAAAGATAATGAACGATATCTTTATGGGACGAAATTGGACTAAGATACATGATATTACAGATTCTAATCTTTTAGAATTAGGCAAAATATATAAAAATATATCTAATCTTACTAATATAGAGCCTAGAATAACTGTCGGTAATCAGTCATTTTCAGTAGAATCTTTATTTCCGCCATCCTCTTCAGAGCCTCCTAAATGGTATGGTCCAATGAAAGAAAAAACTAATATATTACCATTTAAACCTAAAGAATGATTTTCGTTTCTTGGTTAACTTCGTTTAGCTTAGTTAAGAAAGTGAGAAAATTATGGCTGAAGAAAAAAATTCGGACACGACGGGCCTCGATTCTAAGATTGAAAAAGCTTCTGAAGAAATAGAAAAGGAAATAGAAAAGTCGCCGGAAGGCGACGAAAAAGAAGAGAAAAAAGACGACGAAGTCGAAAAAGAAGTTGAAGAAAAAGAAGAACTTTCCGATGAGGAGATTAAGAATGCTAAGAATCTCTTTAAGCTCTTAAAGAATCCTCTGACGGCTAAAGAAACTTTAACTATGATGGTCCGGGCTGCGGGCTTGACGCCAGAATCTACTAAGCAAGAAGAAAAAGCTACAACTAAAACGATTAAAGATATTGTTAAAGAGAAATTAGGCAAAGACTATGAATTTCTCTCCGAGAAACTTTCTGACGTTTTAGAAGATGTCGTGACGAAAGTCACGAACGAACGAGTCTCGAAAGTCGAGTCCGAAATTGCGGCTCAAAAAGACGAAAATTTAAAAGAAAAGATTGCTGCTGCGCAGCAAAAAGTAATTAGTGAATACCGAGAAGTTTCTGATGCTGTTTTACGCGAAGCGGATAGAATTTTAAGTGAGCAAGAATTAATACCGGGAAAAAATTCTACTCCTGAGAAATTTTTTAAGACTCTCATTATGACCGCTGCGGCGAATAAAAACGTAAATTTAATAAAAAAGACTTCAGCTTCGTCTGACCAAGATTCGCGACGCGAAAAGAACGCTCGCGATGTCAATGCACTTTTAAGTTCAGGTCGGGTTACTTCGAGCGAAGCGAAGAAGTCAACTCAAGTCAAAAACTTAGATGATGCCATCCGTGAAGCCTCACGGATGATTGAAGAGAGTCTAAAATGAAAACCAAACAAGAGTTAAAAGTTCTGCGAAATAGAGCTATAAAAAGTTCTATTTCGTGGATTCCAGCATTAGTTGGGATCATTCTTTACTATATTCACGGGCGCCCATGTTTTTTATTCGCCACTATTACGTTTGGCGATACCGCCGCGCCGTCCGATATTGCGATATACTTTGATGCTTTGTTTTCTCAGTCTTTAGCTTTGTATCGTAAGGAACTTACTGATAATATTGGAACATCTAATGCTTTTTTCAATAAATTGATTAAGTCAGATATGTACGAATCCGCCCCTGGCGGTACTGATATACGGGAACCTTTAATGTACGCACTTTCTCCGATGGAAAGCTATGATGGTTATGATGAACTTTCTACCGCAACGACAGACGGCGTCACGGAAGCTATTTATTTGTGGCGTCAACTTGCTGTTCCTGTTTCTTATTCGATGAAAGAATTGAAACAAAACAAGCAGAGAATACTAGACTTGGTAAAAACCAAGATGAAACAAATGGAAATGGGTTTTCAAGAAGGATTTGCGACTCATTTCATGCAAGGTTCTGGCGACGGCGCTTTGGCTACGCCAAAAGTTAATTTAGCTAATGGTTCATCTTCTATTGATCCAATAGCTAAAATGATTGCGTACGATCCTACGGCGTCAGCTTTGATTGGAAACATTAATCAATCTACGTCTACATGGTGGCGGAATAGACAAAAAGAATCTGCCGCTACGACTTATGATGGTTTTCTCAAAGAATGGATGAACATTTACAATAGTTGTGCATTAGGCACCGGTGGGCCGCCGGACCTTTGTATTTGTGATCAAATAACTTACGAATTGGCATCGTTTGCACTGTACCAAAGGTACAGGCAAACTAGCTCTGCTATGGATTTTCCATTCACAAATATAAAGATTCCTTTTGGTGCAAACAATTCACTTCTCGTTTTAGATGAGAAAATACCTGATGCTTATGGAAATTTGACTAGCACGGCTACGCATGGAACAATGTATTTGATTAATACAAAGTTCTTTAAAATGCGTTATGAAGAATCATCTGATTTTGAGATGCTAACTGACGAAAATGGTAAGAAGTTTGCAAAACCAATAAATCAGGACTCACGAGTCGGACATGCGGCTTGGATGGGAAATATCTCCTGCAATAACCGGCGTAAGTTAGGGGTATTTGGAAAAATAGCAAGAACATTAACATAATTAGGTTTCTCCGAAGGAGAAAATTCCGAAATTTATTCGGCGGCGTGCCGCATCAGTCAATAAAGCGTTTGGCGTTGAAACATGACTACGCTGAAGATTTTCTCCTTCGGAGACTCGGCTAAAAAGACAAATTTAGCTCGAAACTAAAAGTTTCGACTTTTAAGGAAGACAAACCTAAAAGGAGAAAGAGATGAGATTCAAGTATTCAGGCTCAAAAAAAGATGTAGGAATAGTCACAATTAAAAATGCTGATACCATTACAATCAAAGGCGGCGCTCCTGTCGCTTTAGCGGCAAATGCTACGGATGATGGTTTAGCTGTCGTTTCTGTTAACAATTTTGCGGCTGCAAAGAATGGTTTCTTTTTTGGTTTTGCAACTTCTGATATTGCTGCTGGATCTTTTGGTGAAGCACAAGTTTTTGGATATTTTGATTATGCGCGAGTTCGTACTGCGACAAGAAGCGATTCGGCGGCAGTTTGGGCGAGTTATCCCGCAGGAGTTTTAGGAGATTGGTTAGGTTTATGTACTGGAACAGGTGGCGCGGCAGGAAGTATTGCGGCAGATCAAGCTGTTTCAAGATTAGCGGCGGGTGCTGCACTTTCTGTTTCTGGATTGTGGCCGATTGTTTTAGGTTCTGCTTATGCTTCTGCAACGACGCAGGCGTCATCTTTAGCTGGCGGTTTAATTACAGATGCTAGCGCAACTGCTTCAATTAGTGCGATGAAGATACTTGTAAGATCATTTTAGCTTCCTCCTTTCAGTAACGTGAAGTCAGAGAGCAGTATGCTTATTTTTTACTTCGTAAAAATATGAGAGTAATGACTTTAGTCAATACACTTACTTCTGTATCTTCATTCGTCTATGCGAATCATGTGGAATATTTTGTTTACACTGCGAAGCAGCGACCGGACATTGAATTTATATTCTATACTCCACACCGATCTACAATCGACAATGCAAGAAATATGGCGGCGAAGCTGGCCATGCAATATGAATGTGAATATTTAATGTTCATAGATGACGACGTCTTGATTCCACGAGATGCATTGCTTAAATTGCTTGATGCAAAGAAAGACATCTGCTCTGGTTTAGTAATTATTAGAGGCTATCCATTTAATTGTATGTTATTTAAGTGGTTAGATGAAACTACTAAACGAGATTTAACATATTATAACGACCTCCCAAAAGGAGAAGATGGAAATTTAGAATTATTAGTGCCATGTGCTGCCGTAGGCTTTTCATGTTGTTTGATACGTACTGAAATATTATTTGATCTGCCCGAACCGTATTTTGTTACTGGACGTACTAATACTGAAGATGTTTATTTCTGCATGAAAATTCGTGATCTGACTCCCGTCCCATCTATTTTTTGTCGGACGGATGTACGATGCGGTCATTTATTAAATCCTGAACCTATTGAATATGAAACTATAGAAAAGTTTAAGGAATTTTATAAACCTACAGTTGAAGAAAATAAGAAATTTAAACGTGACCAAGAATATATTGATAAATGCTTAGCAAAGCTAGGTTAAAGTGAATTTAATAGAATTATTTAATCAAAGTGATAATAGCGTTAATCTCGCAGAGCATATTGCCGTAGGCAAAGACGCTACTATTGATGGTAATGATATTTTTGGAAGTATTTCTTCTTTTCAAATCATAAATATTAAGGAAATTATTACAAATCAAGTATCTTTATCTGATTTTATTTGTGCTGAGAATATTCTATTATATTTAAATACTGATAATGCAATAGATTATTCTTCTACAAAATTTGTTGGTTTAGGTACTACTGTAAAAAGTCTTGACACTTCTGTAGGAAATATAAGTAGATTAATTGGAAATGCTGTAACTGTTGAAAATACTGCTAATAATTTAGTAGATAGATTGATTGGAAGTCAAATTACAGTAAAAAATGATGGAACGGGTCTTACAAATACAATAATAGGATTAGCTTTAGATATTGATAGGTATGATTCAAATATTAATGATGAAGTAATTAACATAAAGGGTATAGATTTATATTGTTTTATTGATGCAAATTTAAAAGTAACTAATTTACATGGAATTCATATTGAACCATGGGATTTAGATGGTGCTATTATTACAAATTTACGTGAAATATTTGCAGCTGATTGTTTAGCTAAAGCTACATATCCATATTTTTTATGGTTTGACGCTCCAGGTGTTTTTAATATTGATGCAAATGGTGCGATAAATCATTATAATCCAGCTATAACTAAATATGTTGCTGGTGCGGCAATTTATGAGAAAATTATTCAACAATGGAACGATAGTGTAGCTGAAATTGGAACACAAAAAGGCTCTACGGGAACATTACGTAAAGTTAGACTTATTGGCGCGGGCGTTGAAGTTAAAGATGGCTCGACTTGGAAAGACATTGAAGCAGCAAATTTTGTTATGCAATCTTCAGCTTTACGAACGAATACTGTAGATGCTGCAACCGGAAGGTTGCAGGCTTATGATGTTGACGGCGCGGTGTATGTAGATTTTATTACATTGACAAATGGCAATACTCCAACTTGTATCATTAAAGCAACAGATTTTAAAGCAAGTGATGGAACGTCAGGAGCCACTTTCACTATTACGATTCCTGCCGTTGGCACCATTACAGTTAAAAATGGTTTAATTACTGCTTCAACTTTAGGAGCGTAAAAATTAAATGACTGAGGAGCAGCATTTAACTCAAATGACCGCTTCGCTAATCTTAGGTTTGGCGAAAGCCAATGCTCAGTTAGACTTGCTTAAAGAAGAAAATAAAAATCTAAAAATTGAACTAGATAGACTTAAAAATGGAGACAAAAATTAAGCTAAACTTCGGCGCGGGAGATACAAAACTTGATGGTTTCGTTAACATTGATATGAATATCTCAGTTAAGCCTGACTTAATAACTGATATTAGATTACATTGTTTACCATTTCAAGACGCTTCATGTGAAGTTATTCATTTTCTACATTGTTTAGAACATATCGAACTTAAGTTTTGGCCTTTCGTCTTCGACGAGTTCTATCGTCTTTTAATGCCTAATGGCGTTCTTCTCTTAGCTTTTCCCAATTTTGAAATTTGTTCTACTTATTTCTTAGAAAATTATAGAGGAATGCGCGAGTTTTGGCGCAATACTTTATATGGGCGGCAACTTTATGCTGGTGATTATCATGTAACTGGAATGTTGACACCGGAAGTAATAAATTGGTTAGAAAGATTTGGTTTTATAAATATTCGTTACGCGCCTGAACCAGAAGAATGGAATATTTTTATCAAGTGCCAAAAAGGAATTAGATATACTCGAGAAGATATACTACGTAAGGAAATTTTTGAAAAATGAAAGAAATAAATATAACTAATTCTTCTAAAAAATTTGTTGTAGATGATGAAGATGAATATAAAGTTAAATTATATAAATGGTATTTACATGATACTAAACATTCTTTAATTATTAAAAGAACTCAACATCCTCAAATTTCAGTAGCAAGTTATATTTTAGATAATAATGGAATAACAGATCATAAAAATCGAGATCCTTTTGATAATAGAAGAAAAAATCTTAGAAAGTGTACGAATAAACAAAATTGTCACAATCGTAAATGTCCTACTAATACTAGTGGATTTATTGGAGTAATTTGGCGTAAAGATAGGCATATGTGGGAGGCAAGAGTTAGAATAAATGGTGTAGATAAATATTTAGGACGTTTTTATGATCCAAAAAATGCTGCAAAAACATATGATGAAGCAGCTAAAAAATATCGTGGTGAATTTGCTGTTTTGAATTTTCCAAACGAATAGGAGTCATAAATGCGGTTTAAGATGGCTGGCGGTAACAGAGAACACGTCATAGTTTCGATTCGTAACTCTGAATCATTAATCACAATTAAGCAAGGTTCGCCGGTCTTTTTAGACCCAACTTTAGGAGATGGTCTTTCAGTAAAGAGCGCGGAGAGTTTTGATTTAAATAAATCTGGTCTATTTTTTGGTGTGGCATTAAACGACACGCCGCCAGGTTTAAATGGCGATTCGATTGTTTTTGGCTTCTTTCAGAAAGCTCGAATTATGACACAAAGCCGCGCCGCGTCAACGGATTCATGGCCAGGATACGACGCGGCAAACATTGGTGATGTGCTAAACGCAGTTACTATTGCAAATGCACAAGCATTAACGCCGGATGGGAGTCCGAATTTAGGTGACTATATAATGCTAATGGAAAGCTACAGCTCCGCTGCATCTTCTGCTTCAGATTCAAGCGATTCAGATTTGTTTAAATTAAAAAATCTTAATGTATTTCTAAGGGCACTTTAGTGGATGCTAAAAATGTAAAATATAAATTTGTAGTTATTCAATTTAGCGTATCACCAGACGCTTTACTTAGAGTCGCTACCGAATTAAATAGCCATTCGGTAGATTCAGACGGCACGGAGTGGGAAGTTGATTATATTTTTAGATTCAATGAACAATGGGTCTTTCTCTTTAAGAAAGTAAAGAAATGACTTTTGCACAATTGAAAACTAATATACGAAACTCACTTAACGATAATGGCATAACTTTTTATAGTGCGGACGATATTAACGATTCCGTAGATGATTCTTACCAAGAGATAGCTGCGTTAACACAATGCATTATAAAGAAAACAATAGTCAGCTTCCAGACCACACCATATTATGATTTTAAGGTACTGGGCATAAATGATTTTTTAGCTGTGACAGCAATTTTCAATAACAATAATAATCGTTGGCTCAGAGATAATATAACTTATAGGGATTTAGACTTATTACGCAGCAACTGGGAGACATGGGTTGGCACGCCGTCTTTTTGGCTACCTGCAAGTTATAAATATACAATAATTGTTCCTAATTATTCTAATATTTCAGGTCTTCAACCTTTCGATTTATATTATTGGGCGACGGCGCCCGCTGTCGTAGATGCCAATACACCTCTAATCGCGAACGACATGCAAAAACTCATAGAATGGTATGGAATTGCGGACTTAATCGAACAGGCCGAAGAGTTCACAAAAGCCTCTATTTACTGGCAACAATTTTTTGAAGGAATAGAAGAATATTCTCAACGAGTTAAAAATTTAGCTAAATCAGATTTAATTAGAATCGGATAATTATGAAAGAAATAAATTTATCTAATTCATATTTAAAATTTATTGTAGACGATGAAGACGCTGGAAAAGTTTCTATTCATTCATGGAATATTAGTGATAAAGATGGAGGAAGCTATACTATTAAATCTCAAATTAATAACACAACAGTTACTTTAAATCGTTATATTTTGAATTACTATGGTGATTTAGAAATTGATCATAAAAATAGAAATTATTTTGATTTTAGAAAAGAAAATCTTAGATTAGCTACTGGAAGTCAAAATTGTGCAAATAGAGCCGTTCCGATACATAATACATCTGGTTATCGCGGTGTTATATGGAAAGAAAAAAATAAAAAGTGGGAAGCATTTATAGGATTTAAAGGTAGGAGAATTTATCTAGGAATATTTTCAAATAAAGAAGATGCTGCTCGATGTAGAGATAAGGCAGCTAAAAAATACTTTGGTGAGTTTGCTTATTTGAATTTTAAGGAGTAACCTACGCCAGTTTGGACAACTTTCGACTTAAATCGCTTCGCTGCCGAGGGGGAGAATAATTTCTCATCACAATATCCATGTATCATAGATAGGTATGCGTTGAATATCTTGGCAGGGACATCGCTATACTTAGTTCCAGATTATTTTCTCAGTATTCGACGCATGACATGGAAAGGAATCAAAATCTATCCTTTAAGTCATCGTGATTTTAGAGATTACATACTCCCAGTATCGTCTAGCGGACGACCGTATTGGTACATCTTTAATAACGTCGGTGTCTCGACGATTAAGCTCTATCCTACGCCTGATGAAAATATTATAGCTGATCAAACAAATCTATTCTCATCAAATATTCCAAATCAGTGCATTATTGAAGGCTATAGAACACCGGACCAGTCTTCTTTTAAAATTCCAGACTTCTTCAGAAGAAGATTATTAAAAGCGTATGTAGCGAAAATGTGCTTTGCAATGGAAAGTCGAGGCCAGAATCTTAAAGCTCAGAAGTATTGGTCTGATAAATATAATAAGCTCGTAGAGATTTATGGTGAGCTTCTTTATGACTTAATCAATAAGCCACGTAAATTAGTTGCCTCGCAAGAACCGACACTCGCACTTTTATCTTCGCCAGCAAAACCTTTGTTGCCACTTTCGATGCGCGGCGTTTATATAGATTCTGAAGAATAAAATGTCAGACGAAGAGACATATTATCGTCGTTATATAAATGATCTGCCTTCGGCAGCTACATCAGCACCGCTATCTCCAATTACTGATATCCCTGACACGGCGGAGACCGTGTATTACAGACGTTATATAAATGATTTATTTAATTGCGGTATTGATATAACTCCTGTCAGCGACGATTTTAATCGTGCTGACACTTCTGCTTTCGTCGCGCCGTGGGTGAGTTATTTTAAAGGCGGCACAAATAATAACTACTTAAGCATAGTTAGTAATCAATTAAGATTTAATCGAAATGGCACTAATCCTAATTCGCCGTTTTGTATAAGATATGACGGGGTTGACATACCATCTACTACGAAGGGCCAATATTCACAAGTTACTATAAAAAGCGGCCCAACGGATGAAAGTCACGCTTTTGAAGTTTGGTTAGCTATTAGAATGCAACAGGTTGGCGTAGGTGTTGCGCTAAGCAACATTAAAGGTTATTTCATGCAGTGGGGAAATAATAGTTTAAATACTCCTGGTACATGTCAAAAATATTTAACTCTCTATAAATGGACTGGAACGGCGCTTTCAGTATTATTTTCAACTACCGTCCACACTAAAAATGATTCTAATGTTCCTGTAATCGAGCCTGGAGTTACGGCTCGATTACAGAAAGGTGGCTGTAATGCTAATGGAAAGATTATTATTACTGGTAGTTCAAGTGGTGACGTAACTCAAATTTTTGCTGATAACGCTATTCCAAATGGCCAGCCCGGCGTAGGCGCAATTAATAGTATGAACTCTAGTTTAGTTTATCCAATTTATGCAGATGACTGGAAGGGCGGAATTATTTCAGGTGATTATTAATTTATGCCACAAATAAAAATTAGCGACTTCAGTGCAGGGTGGGAGCCGTCTAACGACGCTATCAACGGTAAGAAAAACTGTCTCTTAAAAATGGACGCTGTAACTTTAAATCAAAACGGCGCATTAGTTTTAGGTGGTGGTACACAAAAACAGGGCGCAGCGTTTACTAATAAAGTTCATTCTCTTTACTCTAAATTTATTAATACACATCGTATAATTTATTCCGCGACGGCCGCCGGCGAAGTTTTTAGAGATTTTGATGTAACGCGAACTTTAATTGGGACAGGAGGTTCTGCAACGCGAGCGGCATTTTCCTCTGTTTTTAATTTTGGATTAATTGCCTCCGGCAATTTACGTTTAAAAGACGATACAGTAAACATCACGAATCTTGGCTTAGCCAAACCCGATGATGGTCCAACTAATACCGGGAATGGCCCATCCGTTTGGGTTGAAAATTCAGCAATTTTAAACATAGCTGGAAGTTTAAATCATTTTGTTGCTTACGAAGCTGCGTCTTTAACAGTAACTAATGATACATTAGTGATCGGCGCAGCCGCTTCAAAGAGAGCCGTTATTGAGAATACAAATTCAGACGATTATCCGCCGTTTGACTCACTTACTTTCGTTAATGACAACGATGGAAATGATGATGATACTTTTAGTTTAGATATTAAACCTGATGATGCAACTAAAGTTTATTTTGTTTCTGTCGGTTTATTATTAGAAATACCTTCAGCCCCCGGCGTTAGTGTTGATAATTGGTATGGTTTTATTTGGCGATCTTGGGATACCCCTAATCCTTTTCTTAACGCAATAAATCCATTCATAACTTTAACGGCGCGTCGCGGCGATTTCTTACGTTATGGTTTCGATAACACTCTTAATTGGCGTACAATTAAAGGAATCAGAATCACTATAGTTGGAACAACGGTTCAAAATTACAGTGTAAATAATATTCACTTCTATGGAAGTGACCAAAGTTTACTTAACGGCACTTATGAATATACTCAAATTAATGTTTTAAGTAACGGCGCTTATGTTGGTAAGTCGCCGCATGGCCCAATTACGTCCAATATTTATGTTCTCTCTTCCTATACTATAGTTTTGCCACAAGATCCTACATTAGTTGAACCTCAAACTAATGAAATTTGGATTTTCCGACGCGGCGGAAACTTAGATAAGTTTTACTTAGTTAAAGTAATGCGTTATGATGAGTATGGTACTTTTGAAGATCATCTCTCCGATATAGATGCACTAACTTTAGGAATAACTCTTAACGAGTTCTTATTATCATTGCGGCCAGCAGATTTGCCTGATGACATTTTAGCTATCATTTCTCAATTCTATCAAAGAGTTCTTTATTTTACTAACTCTACTATTTATTTTTCTGAAATTAATTCACCTGATTCTTACGATTCACGCCTCCCTATTAAATTTTCTGGGGCGCCGACCGAAATTTTTATGTGGGCTAAGAAAGTTGGTGAGAATATAATTTTAATTGGAACTACAGAAGAAATTTATATTCTAACTGGAACTTTTGTGCAGCTTCCTGATGGTGTTTTAGATGTATATTTAAGACCGCTAGGTGTAGATTATACAGCTATTAGTATAGATGCCGCCGTTTACGGCGGTTCTTTAATATATATGTCCGCAATAGGTTGGCGCGCATTAAGTTTAAATGGTCAAAGTATATCCTTATCTTTCGATAAAATAGACACTCTTTTTCAAGGCCAATTACCTGGCGCGGCGCCAGTCAACTATAATAGATATGGATATGGAGTAACTCCAATTTATGTTTATCCACAGCTAAGATATGGATGTTGTGTAGCGCGAGATAAATTATGGACTTCTGTTCCATGTATTACTACAGATCCTTACACAAATTTTAGTCGTAGAATGCAGGTTTATGACTTTGTACGTAAATATTGGCGACCGCTCCAATATAATGTAAGCGTTTTAGCAGCTTGCGATGACGGCGCGGTGATTGGATTTTTTGAAAATGATAATTATATTCGTAATATAGATCATGCCTTTTTACGAACGTTAGATACTTAACTTTGTGGCCACAAATCAAACAGTTAATATTTTAACACCCATTTTTGATGGCGGTGATCCGCGTACGCGGAAAGATTTACTAACTCTTAAATTAAAAATAGATACAGGTAATTCGCCTTTAGCTATTTCACTTGGAGGTGTAAGTTTAGGTAACATCACGGCGGACGGTCTGACTGAAGTCATATTTGATTTAACTTCTACTTTCGCTTCTGTTTTAAAGAGTTTTAACTTAAGTTTAACTGGGGCCGTCGCGGACTTTGTCCTCAACGATATTACTGTTGACTATAATGAACGCCCAGCTCCGCTGACTTCGTTCAAATTGCTTAAATATGATTTTGGAGAAATCAATTCAGTACGTAAACGTGTACGAGTTTGGCCGTTTGAGATAGATACTTTAGGAAATACAATTTATATAACGCCATATGTAAATGGCATCGCCGCCACGACTCAAAGTTTTAGTAATAGTGATGGGTTTCCCAGGACTTTTTTATATCAATTTATAACAGACGTTTTCGGAACGGACTATGGTGTTTACATTTCTACGAACGATCAGTCAAAAGTTTTTGAAATTTATAAAATACATCCACCGACGATTGTTCAGGCTTTACCCATAGCAAAACGGTACGACCAAGTCGGAGTAACGGAATTATTTAGATATGGGAAAATTCGTAAATTTTATGTCCGCCTTATCCCCTTCGGGGGTACGGTTATTCCATATAATGTTCTGTTCCAGGACACATCACAAGTATCAGGCTCTTTTACCGTCGTAGACGGTAAAGAGGACACTTATGAAATTGGCGTCCCAAAGACGACAGCGGGCCAAATATTAAGATTAGAACTTGGGCCTACGAGTTTTGATTTTCATCGCACTGATATAATTTTACAAGTAGCTAAATCAGGAAAAGATACTGAAAATGAATTGATTCCTTTAGATGGTTCCACCGGAGGTGGAAGCTAAGTATGTCATCTAAATTAGACAAAGAAAAGTTAGATTCTTTATTTACAAAGAATACGGATCTTCATGGCCGCCGTTTCGTTAACGCGGGCCGCAGTGTCGATAATGGAGATTTCATTACTAAAGGCGAGTTAGATTCACACGAAGTTATCACAAAAACTGTAACTAAAGTAACTAATATTCAAGGTAATTTAGCACTTAAGCAAGATCTTTCGGAGAAAGATCAAGCGAATGGTTATGTTGGTTTAAACTCTTCGAGTAAGATAAGTGGTTTGCAGCAAACTTATGGAACTTCTTCTAATACTGCATGTGAAGGAAATGATTCTCGAATCACTGGATATTGGACGATTTTAACTAATGGCGATCCGGTTTCACCGGAAATAATTTTTGCGGGCGGCGACGTAGTAAATATCTACGTTCCGTAATTATGAAATTAGAAGAAATTATTCTTAGAGGTTTACGTTCGGCGCAGCCGAGTGTAAGCTCGGTTCCGAAAGGTACAATTTATTTTGTTACAGATGAAAGTAAATTAGAACGAAATAGTGGTTCGGCGTGGCAAGATATTTCGTCCGCTGGCGCACTTTCTTCACATCATACGACGCATGAAAACGGTGGAACGGATGAAATATCTGTTGCTGGATTAAGCGGACTTTTAGGAGATGCTCAAACTCCATTGGGTCATCATGCTTCGCATGAAAGCGGCGGAAGTGATGCAATAAAATTAGATGATTTGTCGGCGCCAGATGACAATACAGATCTTGACGCATCTACTACTAAACATGGTTTAATGAAAAAATTCCCTGGAGGGACTACTAATTTTCTTCGCGAAGATGGTAGTTTTGCCGCGCCGTCTGGTGGCGGCGTAACTTTAGTTCCTAGTGTTTTAATTGCAACTAATACGTCTTATGTTTCATTTTCAACTATAACACTTGGCGCGGCTTCATCATTAGTCGGATGGTTTTATTTTACTGGAGGAAGTTTAGCTAATTATTCACCAATTTGGGAGCAAAACTCTCAAAATGAAATGTATTATGGTGACGGCGGTTCATCTGGTAAATTTGCAATAATAAAATCTAATTCAATTATTTTTAGATCAACAAGTAATTTACCCGCAATTAATTCTGGATGGCATTTTCTTGTTATAACGGATAACGGCTCCGCTGTTAAGGCTTATGTTGACGCAGTCGATATTGGTAATTCAATAGGAAGTTACACTAGTTTGAATGGTATGGCTTTGACTCGATTAAATCAAGGAAGTAATGCTAATAATTATTTTGGATATATTTCAGAATGTGCTATCTTTAGTCGAGCATTAAGTTCTGGTGAAGTTACGACTTTATATAATAGCGGCGCTGGAGTCTACGGCGATCCTGCTAATGCACCATTTAATTCTGGATTAGTTGCGGGATGGCACTTAAGCGAAGGCGGAATATCTATTGTTCCAGATTTTTCAGGCAATGGACATGATGCGACATTAAACTATCCTTCAGGAAATGGTGCGGCGTTATGGGCACCGTTACAAAACATTATAACGCCTCCGTAGGAGGAAAAGAAATGAAGAAAATTTTAATAATTTTAGTAACTATTATTTTAATGTTTTTGTTACCACATGGTGATAAAAATATAGACGCGGCTTTTTTACAATTCTTATTACCGCTTTTATCTGGATTAGCAGGCGGTTTAGGGAATCGCGGAGCGACACAAACTGGAACGCAGACTTCTACAGAAAAAGGAACGGTTTCACCACTTCTTGATCCTTATGCAACGAATTTAGAAAGAAGTATTGGAACAAATTATTTAAATATGATGCCAGGTACCGCTGGATATAATCAATACTTAGCTGGTGGTATTAGAAACATAAATCAAAATACGGATTTACAACGTCAAGGATTAAACTCGATTCTAGCGTCTAGAGGCATAAGTGGTCCCGCTGCCGGGACGGCACTTGGTAACTTAGAAAATCAAAGATTCGGAAATATTACGCAGTGGCAACAACAAGCTCCATTTATGGCATTGCAGCCTGCGGCGCAATTCTTCTCCCAAATACCATTTGGGAGAACGGAAGATATAACTAAAACAGGACGTGAAACACAAACCACACCGGGAAATATATTAGGCGGCGGCCTAACGGGACTTACTGCAATGCTTGCAAATTTATTTGGTCAAGGTAGTTATAGTGGTAGTAATTATCCAAACAATCCATCGGCATTACCAATAAACACATAAAATTATAGAGGAGTAAAATCACTTGCCTCTTGATGTTTCAGGAATCAATTCAATAATTAATGCTTTTCATGCGGGCGTACAAGCCCGTCTTGAAAAGCAAAGATTAGCACAGCAACAGCAACAAGAAATTGCTCGGCAAGAAGAAGAGACTGCTAAACTTGCACAACAAAAAGAAGAATACGAATCTACTTTAGCACAGCGTCAAAAAGAAGCGACGGCGGAAGCAGAATTTAAACAAAAAGGTCTTGATATAAATGAAGCTGTACGAAGAGGACAAATAATAACTACCCAAGCAAATCTTGCTAATAGTGTTTCTGCAGGAGGAAATCCGCCATTTGGTTACAAACCAGTATCTACACGTCAGCAAGAAATTTATCCTGGGCAATTTGGAACAATTACAACATATAGTCATCCTAACGGCGAAGCAGGCGGTGCCCCGGATTTCGAAGCATTAAATCCTGACGATAAAATTAAATTAGATGCATATCGTACACAGCAAGTTGGAGAAGTAGGACAGCAATTTGCTTTAGAGAGATTAGAAAAAGGTGGTCAAATTAAAGGCTTAATGCAAGAAGCAGAAAATCAATTTAAACTCCAAGCTCAAAGAGAAAAATCTAAAGCAGATTATAGTCGTGCACTTGACGTTCAACACCTTAGAAATCAGGGCGCTGAAAACGTTGCACAAATTAATGCAACGGCGCGCAAAGTTGCGACAGGCGAAACTAAACTTTCTACTTCAGAGAATGATAAATTAACATCTTTAAATTCTTTGTATCGTGCTATTAATAATGCTAAAAGTTTACTTGAACAAGATAATTATAGTTATTTTCAAGGATTAAGTCTTTCAGGTTTAATGTCAAATACTAAAGCGCTGCGCGGCGAAACGGGTGCGACAAATCCACTATGGCCGCAAATCAGCACGGCATTAGGAACATTAGAACAAACTTATGGTTTGCTTGAAAGTGGCAAAGCAATATCAAAGATAGAGCTTGATATGATTAAGTCACATCTTCCAGATACGTCACATTTACAAAGTTCAGCACAGGTTAAAAGCAATTTAGATTATTTACTAACGGAAATACCCAAGATAACTAATGATATTTACGCGGCGCATGCTGGCTTAGGAAATCAGAATTTACGCATCACGCCAAAAAAGACATCATTGGATGAGATTTTTAAATAAATGCCCCAAGATACACAAACTAAAATTAATGAGGCTTTACGTCAAGGTTATCCACTTGACGAAGTCAAGGCTTTTTTATTAAAAAAAGGAATTGATCCCGCGCCATACTTTAAAATTCAACAAAAAGAATCTTCTTTAAAAGAAACGCCACCATCTAATTTTAAACCTCCTGAAATTACGCCATATAATATTAGTCCGACTAAAATAGATTTAAAGCCAGAAGAACCAAGTGGAATTGGTCCGGCACAAACGCCGTTAACTACGCTACGAAAACGAAATTATATTGAAGTAATGAATGATTTACAAGATAAATTAAGACAATCTTTTCGTGTCGGTGCAACTACTGTTGCAGGAATCGGCGCAGCGGCTGGTGCTACAGCACTTGGCCAACCAGAATTTGCGCCACTTGCGGCATCTTCAGGTATGGCAATAACTGATGAATTGTTACGTAAAGCTGGAAACGAGCCTACTTCTGCGCCAGTTGATGTAGGAACGTTAGGAAATATTGCACAACAAACAGTAATAAATGAGTTAGGAGGTAAATTATTTAGTAGTTTTGGCCGCGCCGCGTCAGAAGCAATAACTCCAGGTTCAGTTATTGGACCAATTTATAAATACGAACCTACTTATTCACAAATGGGCACGCGGCGTACAACTTCACAAATTTTAGAAGATGTTTTAGCGCCGACTCAAAAATTAGCGCAACTTGCAAAACAAAAAGAACTAACGCAATCAGAAGCTGAAAATTTAATACAGCGTATTACGACTATTAATACTCGCCTCGGCGAGCCCGTAAACGTCGAAGGCCGTCTTATACAAACTGAAGCAAAACAAAACTATCAAAAAGTAACACAATTAGCTTCACAAAAAGCAGAAGAAGCTAAATTAATAGCAAACACTAATGTGTTTACACATGTACCATCTAATACTCAAATAAAAGGCCCCATTGATGCAACACAAACTGTGCAACAGGCTTTGGATATAGTCAATGATTTTAAAACAGGAGCAATTCGCCCTGAAGCGGGCGATAGATTAATTCGGACGGCACAAAATATATTAAATGAAGCTGGAGTAATTGTAGATCCACAAACAGGCGCTATTTCTCATCAAATACCGCTTTCATTCGAGAGCGCTTGGGAATTTAAGAAGTCTTTAGGTAATTATGCAGCAGATCAATTCGATAATAGAGCGAGTTTCTTGGCATCCGAGTATCGAAATTTGACTCGAAATTTAAATCAAGATATAGAGAATAGCATTCAAACTTGGCCCAATAATTCTCAAGACGCGCTAGCGGCATGGCATGATGCAAAACGTATGATTGGCGCACGTGAAGCGGCATTTTTTCCAGAGAACGTTGAAGGAAAATATATTGGTAAATTAGCTTTAAAAAATGTCATGGAAACCGCGCCATCTATTAATGCGACGATAGATAATGTCGATAAACTACAGAAAGCTCTGCTTACAGGAGATTTGAATGCTTTAGTTCAGCATCCGGGCGGAACAATATCTAGCATAGCAGACACTAATTTAAAACGTGAATTAGGAGCGTACCAAGTAAAAAGAATGATGCAAGAGAGCGGTGGCGACACTAAAAAACTCTTAGAAAATTGGAACAATCCTAATATGCAAGAAAACTTTAAAATTCTTTATAATAAGACTCAGCGCGAAGCGATTGGAAATTTCTTTAATACTATTGATTCATTGAGCCAAAAAATGCAAAGTGGTGGAAGTATTTATTTAAAACTAAGGCTTGCGACTGGCGTAATTTATGCTGGATCTTCGCTTGCACGAACTATAGCAACAGGTGAACCAGTTTCAACAGGGGGTGTTGCGGGAATTGGTGTTGTAAGTTTAGCTTTTAGTGGACATTATTTAGGACGTTTATTAATTAGTCCGAAGACCGCGCCGCTTATTCAAGCTATGGTTTCAGGCGGACCATTAAATATGAGTGTCGAAGCGGCGAATCGTATTTTAGCCCAAAACTTACGCGGCGCGGCCGTAGATATTATTTATGATAATGGTACTTCAAAGAAAGCCGTTATTAATAACGACGGGAAGGCCGTACCATTGAAACAAAAAGTCGAATAATAAATTTAAGAATCGGTTCACCGATCCAAAGTAGCATAATTATTACGAATCCAATAACATTGATAAGTTGTTGAGTATCTGTCATAAAATTTTCCTTTGTCGGAATTTAGTAAGTATTCTGTCAAATAATATTATAGGATAAGTTATTCCATATATAACAATTAATTGAATCATTGCAATGCTCAATATATATGCTGAAAGAAATAGAAAGATAACGACTAGAATTACACCTAATAAGATCATAAAACATTTCCTTCCTCATCTTTATTTAAATAAGCAAATTCACCAAAAAGTTCTCTAGCCCTCTTATTATAGGCACATGCGGCATCTTTCTTATCATTAAAAGTACCTAAATATATTAATCTTTGATTTATTTTAATCTGAGCGCGCCACTTTTTATTATCTAAAGTTACACCTTTGAATCCTGATGTATTGTTTATTTGATAAGGCATATTTATTTTATTTTGGCTTCTAGTACAAATTCTAAGATTTTTCTTTCTATTGTCTAACCAATTATAATTTATATGATCTATTTGAAGCGGACCGTCATATTGAAAAATAAAACGGCCTAATGTAACAGTTTTATAATTAACTTCTGCTTTAATTATATTATTACTAACGCTCCAACTCCATTTTATACAACGAACATAATCTTCTGAGTCAATTATAGCTTTTTCATGAGAATTAGTTAAATATAAATATTGCATAAAATATTAAGGATTTTTTTTACCTTCGAGTATATCTATTCCTCTTTGCGTTAAACGATAAATGGGCGCTACGCCGTTCATGCTTAACTCAATTATGTTTGCTTGAAAAAATCTGGCCAGAAGATCTTCTAAGTCATGTACGCTAATATCATTCCAAAACTTAAGTAGCAAATCACTTCTTTTCATTTGATGTTGAGTAGATTCGTACAGAGCACTCAATATTAAAGCCCCTGATTTTGCTTCGCTAGAGCTTCCTGAACTCATTGTAATCTCCTGATAGTTTGATTTAAGATCCATAATTTCATTAATAGCTACTTCAAAATCATTCTTATTTATTTCTGTCTTAAGTTGATTTGCAGCTAATATTATTGCTAGTTTAAGAACCTGGCTATGAATTCTTTGTAATATACCTGCTCTTGTACCTAGTTTTTTATAAGAAGTATATAGAGAAGCGTACCAGTAATCATATTCGCGGCGGGCGTCATCTGTAATTATAACTTCACCTTTTAGCTTGATTATCTCTTTTAAATAATTAATTAATGGACTTAAGTCATATTTATCAAAATCTATATACATTAACGAATTAGCTTTACGAGTCTCGTTTGGTCGAATTAAAAGCGTTCGACCAAGTAGGCCGCCGTCTACTGCTAATTTGTTATAAATGTCTTGAAGTAAAGCAAAATTGCTTCCTGCAAACATACTTAAACATAATTCTTTTATTACGAAATGTCCTGATCTTAAATTTCGTTTATATTCAATTTTATAATCATATAAGTCTGTTAACATTGGAATTAAGTCAGGATCTTTAATAAAGAACCCGCTAAGTTCTTCTGCAAGTAATATACATTGTCCGCCCCGTAAAGTTACGCCTGTTTTACGTATTCCAATATCCTGCGAAAGTAATTCAAGTAAAGCTTCTTTTGAAGTAGAGCCTATTAGAGTTTTAGTGTGTGAAAGAGAATCAAGTAATTTTGCACATAACTTAATTGGCGCACCCTTACGATATTCTGCTGAATCCGCAAGGAGGACGATATATAAATTAGGATAAACATTATCTATTCCATGTTTATAATAAAGATTATTTCTTAGCAAAGCTCCTATGGTGGCGTAGCCAGCCCATTTCCAAAATGATTGAGGCGATTCATATTCTATTGTATAATCCAAAAGCAAGGAAACGAAGTCTTTTGTCAAGACAATATCTCATTTTACATATGTTGATTTTATAGTAAGTTTTTACGACACTTACCTGCCTTTCAATCTTTGAAATTCAATACGGCAAATTCACCGTGATATTTCTTAGCAGCTTCGTCACGAACTTTAGCTGCTTTTTCTTTATCTTGGAAATAACCTAAATGAAATCTTTTTTTATTTACAGTTATTTGAGCACACCAATTTTTATTTTTTCTATTATAAAATACTCCAATATACCCAGATGTATTGTTTGTTCGTATTTCTCTATTAAATCTATTTTGTTGTAATGTAATTAATCTGAGATTTTCTTTTCTACAATCTATCCAATTATGGTTTTTATGGTCAACTTCGAGTGGCCCACTATATTGAAGAATAAAACGACCTAATGTAGTGGTTTTCCCATTAATAGTTGCAGTTATATTATTGCTATTAGTTTTAGACCAAACATATTTTATACATCTAATATAATCTTCACTATCTATTAAAATCTTTTCATGACTATTACCTAAAATTAAATATTGCATGATTTTAAACCTTAAATTCTTTCATATTCATCCAATTTTCATCACTAATCATAATTTCACAGGGAATACTGAGTTCAAAGTTTCTCGAAAGAGAGCAATTTATAAAGCTAAATTTACGTTCATAAATCAACTTCGCAGTTTCAATATATTTATTTATAAAATCTTTGGATACCTCAGCGAGAAAAGAATCATGGCTTTCGTTTAAAAATCTAAAGTCTTTTATGTAGTGATCTTTTAATTGAGTTACGATTCGATGCAGAGAGAATTTAGTCAAATCTGATACTGTGCTTTGTTGGATATAACCAATAGCTTCTCCTACTAAATAGTCATCATATTTTGCTAGAAATTGACGCCGTCTTCCAAAAGGAGTAACAAGAATTCTACTATCTTTAATTAAACATTCTTTAATTTCTTTATGAAAAATTTCTCGTATTTTAGGATTATTTTGATGAAATTTAGTTAAGATTTCTTGACATTTATCTACTGGTAAATGTGAAATCTGAGATAATCGTATTTTGTGAATGTTATTATTACCAGCGTGCCGTGTAATTTTACCAATATGATAGTAAGATACACCTACTTTTGGTATAAACGGTCTATCTTTGAATACCTGCTCCGCTGATATTCCAAAAAGTAAAGACGCTGTTTTTTGATGTATATTAGGTTTCAAGTCAAATTGCGCTAATAAATCATAATCTTCACATAATACTGCTACAACGCGAGCCTCTGCTTGACTACCGTCAACTTCAATAAACACAAAGTCTTTAGTCGGGACGAACATACTACGTAGGTCAGCGGCGATTTCTTTATCTTCAATTTCTTCAAAGATTTCTTCATCTACTTTAAAACCGTGTTTCGTTATTGTTTGTAATGAACGTCCTATACGTATCTTTTCACCGTTAGCGGTGAAAATCTCATCTATCGTTTTAGAAAAAGATGTTCGTCCAGATTCAGTCCCAGCTAAATTACTGCAACTACAAAATCGTCCGTCAGGACGAAGCGGCGTATTTATATACTCCGTAACTTTAGCCAACTTTCGCGCTAATATAATACGAGATATTATATCACTTTTCACAACGTCAGTTGTGAAATTAATAAGTAAATCATCTAAAGTTTCTTTATCGCATTTAAACCGGCGATTTCCATCTTCGCTGATTTTATATCTAACGGGAAATTTTAATTCATTGTAGATTAATTCTCCAACCTGGGGGTTGCTTTTTGGATTAAAATGAGGATTTGCAATAAGATTACGGAGAATGAGTAGATTTGAATTATACAGCATCGAATACTTTCTGTTAAGTTCATGCTTAACAGAATCGTCGATGCGAATGCCAGTTTCATCTATATTTTTATAGATTAATATAAGTGGATTTATCTCCTTATTATAAAGCTCTGCGAGAGCAGAGTCCTCTAGTTCTTTATCCATCTCGATGCTACTTATGTGCGCGGCAAGCGCATCTTTACTACAATAAATATAAAGACGGTCCCGTGAGTGCAATTTAGGATTAAATTCTTTTCCTTCGTCTTTATAATAACTAATTGGAGTATAAATACTTGTATAAAAATCTAAACCTTTTGGAAGCTCAGGATAAAGTAAGTGACCTTTTAACATCGTATCTGATTCCACGTTCTCTACGTGGAATCCATGCCGCTCCAAGATTGTCCAATCATATTTTATATTCTGGTTATTTTTAGCAATAGGGGCGCGTAGAACACGCGACACGAGTCGCCATAACATTACTTCTTCAGAATTAGAGATTGTTTTGTCACCAAGCATTGGTACAGTAACAGCTTCGATTCCGTCAAACGTAAAACTAATACAGGTTATTAAACCGTTATAGGTTTCTATATCAAAGCTAAGACGTGTTGCGTCTTTAATGTAAGAGCGTTCTAAAAATCGCTGAAAATCTTCGGCGCGGCGCGCCACCCAGATTTTTCCAAAATCTTCTACTTTATTTATATTGTATTGATTCTCTACTATCTTCCTGTAGTCCAAGGAAATGTAACTTCGTGCGGTCCAGTCTGAAAATAAATATTGCGGCCCGATAGTAGGAATAATTTTTGGATAGAAATCAAGCTGCGCTTGCCAGTCTTCCCTTACGGGAAGAATAGAACCACGATAGCAATTAATCCAATACTTACGGCCTTTTGGTTTCTTAATTTCATTTAAATGAGTAAATACTGCGCGTAGCGCAATGTCATCTAATGGAACAATAATATTAGGCTTAACATATTTGATTTCGTCGAATAAAATACTTTCATATTTATTTATATCTAATTTTGACATTGCTAAACGTAATTTTTTAGGATTAATTCCTGAATACTCTAATTGCTCTTTAATAAATGCGGAGCGATAGCATTCTTTTAGATTTAATTTATATTGGTGCAATATGTCATCTATAAATCTTTCTTGAAAGCCGCTAAGCGCCAGACCGTTTTCTAAGTCTTCACGAAGTGGATAGCCTTGTAAGAAGAAGATGTTCGCATCAGCATAGCCATGCGATGATACGAGAATTTTTTCTTCTTCAATTTTCATAATTTATTTTGAGTTCTTTTTTAATTTATGAGGCGAAAGAACCCAATAGAAAACCTCATTTCATATAGAAGCTAGGCAACTATATGAAACTTAAAGTTAAAATGGTGTCTTGTAGTCGTAATATGTGTAATCTACGACTTTTGGAATTTGCCGTCCCTCAAAGATTTGATTCTCAATTTTAACTTGTAGTTTCTTTCCTACAAATTTTTCCCAATCATCAATATCAAGTGTTGGAGAGTTTGCTTTACACAATTCTTCAACAAACTCCGCTTCACTTTTACCGCTCACGGCAGCAAGCATTGGTCGTAAGAACCCTAGCACTTTAGAATTAAAGCTCCGCTCAATAGTTCGAGTGTCTTTATCTTCTAAAGTGTATTCGTGCCAGTGGTTTATAGAATCTCCATCTTTAGACGGCGCGGTCCATGCTTTGGTTATTGTTGCCTTATACCATCCAGGAACGATAGGCATTCCTTTTAATAAATCACTAGTTGGAATTGAGATTTTCATAGTCATTTACGTTTTCTCCTAAGTTAAGTTGGTTATTGGTTTGTTAGTTTGGTTAGTTATTAGCGCTCTCTAAATTTGTCAGATTGAACTACGATACCGGTTATAATATCCTTCAACTGATTGATTGAGGCATTAAAATTCCCTACATCTTTTTTTAATTGATCTATATGTTCTTTCATTACAGCAACACTCTTTTCTAATTCAGAAAAACGAACAACATTTTGTCTTTGCTCATCATAATAATCATTATAACGTTCATCATATTTATCTATACGATGTTCTAAAAATTGTACCGTAACTCTAATTGATACAATATATGCAACTCCTACAGCGATTTGTATAGCAATAAATAATATTGCTTGAACAGTATTTATTTCCATTAAAATTTTTGTTTGTAATAATTTCTTAAATTAGTTCTACATTTCTCTATGTTTTCTTCATAATATTCTTTACGATGTTTTTTACTACATTCTTTACAAACATTATCTAATTTATCATAGGTATTACTGCTATAAAATTCAGTCTTTGATTTCAAAAGACCACAATTAGAACAAATTTTCTGTAAATTAGGATCTCCTTTTAAATTCAATATTTTTTGTCTTCTATGAAGTAATTTATGATAAATCCTATTTTCACAAACTACCAAATTATTATTAGAATTATTTAATCCATTATTATCATGATGGTGTACTACCGCTTCTATAGGTAAATATTTTCCTAAAACTTTTTCTACAATTAAAATTTGTTCAAAAATATAGCCTCTATTAGAAGCTCTAGGATGGTTAGGCGTATATATCATTTTATATCCACCATATATATGTGAATTAAGTCTTCTTTTTAAAATTTGTCCGATTTTCATACGCCAATTACTAGCTGAACACCAATAAATAAAATTGCTTGAGCGGAACTGAGGTCCATAAATTAAAACTCTGGTAATGATTTAATAAAGTCTTTTGCTTTTTTTACTTTAATTAATAAAATACGAGATTCGTGCATTATTGCTTTTAATAATTCTGGAATACTTTCTATTACATCAATTCTACATTGACGTGGTGCATCATTAAAATAATATTTTTTATCTTTTGATTCAATTAATAATCCCCAATTATGATTTTCTCCTTTTCCATAACCTAATTTAAGTGTACTGTCTTTAATTATTATCCAGACTTCAATTCCAATATTAAGTTTATTAAGTTGTTCATTTGAATGTCTAATGTTTTCACATAATTCATCAGACTCTTTATTTAATTCAACAGCTATCTTTGATAATTCATTTACTAAATTATTATATGTCATAGATTAAAAACTCCCTTCTCAGCTTCGCTGAAAAGAGGCTTACCTTCTTTTACTTTCTTTATAGTTTCCTGAAGAAAATTATAGAAGTTTTTTCGAGTTATATCAAAGCGGCCCGGGGGGACGTTGAAACTATTTTTAGCTATATCTGTATTAAATTCAACATAATATTTCATGTTCTCTTGATTATCGAGTTCGCGAGAGAAGCGAAATATATTGCTAAAAAATGTTTGAATGTTTTCTCCAACTTGATCTCTCATTAAAAGTTTTTCACCAGTTATTTCATTTGAAGCGTACTCTTCTCCTTTTTTGCCTGTTTTGGGCTTTCCCCATTTATCAATAACGTGCGCTGAGAATATGACATGGCATGGAAATTTTTGAAAATAATCAACAAGTTGCATGAGTGCCGATATTTCAAATCTATAATCATCTGGTCCAGACATTCTTAATTTTCCAACCATTCGGCCTGAAGTAAGTTTGTGAGATTCAATCACTGCGGCACGAAGAAAATTTGTTAAAGATGCTATTTCAATCGTCTTATATGGAAATTCACTACGGGAAGTCAAATATAAATCCATTTCTTCTAAAAATTTATTTGTTGTACTATATCCATCTTTAGGAAAAATTCTTTTATATTCAATATTTTCCGGCGGAAGCCAGCCACCGTTTAAAGTCGTGGCTCCAAAAACTCCATCAAATCGTCCATCATAGTCTAATTGAAGATAGGGCCGCGGAAACGACGCCGCCGCTGCGGACTTACCATCCCCAGACCTACTTATAAACAATGCGAATATTCTCTCCGAAGGAGAGAAGTCATTTATACTTGGCATAATTTTATATCTCTTTATATAATTCTTTCATTGTTAATAAATCTACGTTTAAAATATTTATAAGTCCAATTATCATTCCAAGCGTAACACCGTTACCTGATTTAAGATCGCTTCGTGTTACTAAAATAGTATATTTAATTGATGCGTCTAAATCTTCTAATGAACAGACAGAAGTCAATTTGATTTTAATACTTTGAAGTAAATGAAGTAAAGTTTCTACTTCAATAATGAGTTCTTCAAGTTCACTCTTATTAATTTCAGACATTGTGTTTTTCCCTTTCAGCTTCGCTGAAAACTTCCTTTTCTAGTATCTCCGTTAACTCAGTTAGCTTCGCTGTCTTTTTGTTCTTTGAACAAAAAGAACAAGTTGGATGCAAAATACCTCGAACTTTC
>WNGN01000561.1_pt1 | contig 42790 bp, 28 predicted proteins | sample 5400561 | NCBI WGS metagenome assembly WNGN01 (sample SAMN13153379, study PRJNA577476) | soil metagenome | isolation source: 115 cm soil or saprolite under Garry oak tree replicate 2 | place: USA:California | collected 2016-06-15 | reverse complement strand
CCCCTATGTTGCTCGCTAATTTCGACCAATTGCCGCTAATTTGAAAGGCATTGTGCAGTCGCCAGGATGATTCACAACCCTTTCTTCGCCTCGCAAAAAGAAAGAGAGTGAGAGAAACAAAAATCATCCAGGAGCCAAATTGACCAACAATAACTGCATCAACAACAAACGTCAAAATAAACTCTGCAACTCCAAAATTAAATGGAGCAATTTGCTCGGTATCTGCTCCAAATACCGAGCACACCTGAAACAGTGATACACCTGATACACCTGATACTCTTGTAACAGTGATACACCTGATACACCTGATACTCTTGTAACTCTTGCCATTCTGTTCGAGAAAAAGACTGCTGGCTCACATGCAGACTGATACACCTGATACAGCAGAATAGGTGAATTATCCTTGCAGTTGCAAGAAATTCGTATGGCATGAGCCGCAATAGCAGCATGTTCACAATAATTCACGGACCCCGCCCCCTCTCTGAAACATCGATTGCCGAAATCGCAATGAGTATACCTCCCACAGGAGCCTCATTCCTACTTACAAGCAAACAGGACCCCCACTGCCATCATTGCACAACAGCACCACTGCCGTACAAACACCATCCAAATATGCGACAGCCTCTTGCTTGACACAATCCTCATTCATTCATCCTCGTCCTCCATTTTTGGATACCCCTGGCTTCCAGCCATGGGGAGGAAAAAATGGCTGCCCGCAGGCAGGAAACCCCTTGACGTTTGTTCCATGCTCTGCTACACTTCTCTTATGAACGAAACACTCACTAGAACCATCTGTATCAAGCTTGACGTGAACGGTCACGATGCCGTGTTGCAAGAGACACACCAGCGTTTCAATGCCGCGGCATCCTGGATCGCTACCGTGTGTTGGGATGAGCGCATCACGAACACCAACACCGCTCATCACCGCGTCTATCGTGAGACGCGTTCCCGCTTTGGGCTGGGGTCGCAGTTGGCCTGCTGTGCGCGTGCGAAAGCCGTTGAGGCGGTCAAGGCCGCCCGAACCCAAGAGCAGCAACGCAAACCCCATCAGAAACCTCTCACCTGTCCGCAGTTTGGTCCTCGTGGAAGTGTCCGTTATGACGCACGTACCTACCGCTTGCTGAGTCTGGATCGCCTCTCGCTCAATACCGTGCAGGGGCGTGTGACCTGCCGCCTGATCCTGGGGAAACGGCAACATGACATGCTGATGGACCCCTCGTGGGCTCTCGGCAGTGCTGACCTGGTGTGGCGACAGGGCACCTACTACCTGCATCTCACCCAGAGCAAAGGTGCTCCACCGGTGAGAGAGACCGTGGATACCATCGGTATTGATTTGGGCATGGTGAACGTGGCCACGGATAGCACGGGTGAGTCCTTCACTGGGGCCAAAGTCCATCAAGTTCGTGCGCGCTATCACAAGCGTCGCCAAGCGTTGCAACGGGTGGGGACCCGTTCGGCAAAGCGTCGCCTCAAGCAACTTGCTGGACGCGAGAGGCGTTTTCAAAAAGATGTCAACCAGAAGATCAGTCGGACCCTGGTCCACAAAGCCGTCGTATCGCGCAAGGCACTCGCGCTCGAAGACCTCACGGGGATTCGAGAGAGGACAACGGTTAGGCGTGAGAATCGCTACGAACGGCATTGCTGGGCCTTCTCCCAATTGAGGATGTACATCGCCTACAAGGCAGCCTGGGCGAGTGTAAGCCTCCTTTCGTTGTAAGCAGTGCGGTTTCTGCTTGAATGCGGACATCAACGCCGCGATCACTATCTCCCGGGCTGAAGTCAAGCAGCCCTTGGTAGCACCCGTACGTGGGTAGTTACAAGCCCCTTGGCTTTTGCCAAGGGGTCCTTGACAGCTTCTAATGGCAGCAGAACAACCTGTTTTTTGTGATGTACCACATAGAAAGCGAGTTCACTCACATGACACTTCAGTTTGGTTTGCTCATTCCACAGGGGTGGCGCATGGACCTGGTTGGAATAACCGACCCTGTCGAAGCCTATGAGACAATGACCCGTGTCGCGCAAGAGGCTGAGGCATTAGGATATGATTCGATATGGCTCTTTGATCACTTTCATACTGTGCCCGTCCCCACACAGGAAGTAACCTTTGAATGTTGGACTAGCACAGCCGCACTGGCTCGCGATACAAAGCGCGTGCGCATCGGGCAGATGGTTACCTGCAATGGCTACCGTAACCCTGCGTTAATGGCTAAGATGGCAAGTACTGTAGATATACTTTCACATGGACGCCTGGACTTTGGTATCGGCGCTGGTTGGTACGAACACGAATACCGGGCATACGGGTATGGGTATCCCGGTGCTCCCGAACGCTTGCGCTATTTACGCGAAGCAGTACAGCTTATTCTGGCGATGTGGACGCAGGACGAGGCAGTATTTGAGGGAAAATATTATCATGTGCACGGGGCCATCAACCAGCCTAAAGGTGTACAGAAACCACATATTCCATTATTGATTGGTGGAGGCGGCGAGCAGGTAACGCTCAAGCTGGTTGCCCAGTACGGGGACGCCTGCAACATCGGGCATCTTGATAACGAAGGACTTGAACGTAAATTCTCTATCCTCAAGAAGCATTGCGAGGATATTGGTCGCGATTACAATAGTATCAAGCGTACAGTCCTCTTCAACTGCGCTATAGCGGAGACAGACAAGGAAGCTATGGCCAAAACAGGGCCATACGCGCGTAATATCCCTTCCGGTCGCATACGCGAACAGGCACTTGCCGGGACACCTGAGACGATTCGCAGGCGTCTCAAAGAAATCGAACAGGCGGGAGCACAGGAAGTTATTATCTTTATGCAGGACTCGAAAGATCTCGAGCCGGTACGTATGTTCGCGCGGGAATGTATGCACCAATAGTGGGTGACATTTTCAAAGAGAATCGCTGCCGCAAAAAAGTCTCTTTTCCTTGTTTTCCGTTATGTGCTTTGCTATACTACGCACAACTGGCGACAAGAGCAGCAGTTACTTTGCTCATCCATTTACCCTACAATTTCAAACAGGAGTATGCTTACAGATGGACGCTCAGGATATCATACAACAAGTACATAACGCTGACCTACGACTCGTTCGTTTTTTGTATTGTGATAATGGAGGCATCATTCGCGGTAAGGCCACCCACGCTTCAAAGATAGCCACACGCATCACCGAAGGCATTGGACAAACCCTGGCGATGCAAGCATTTACAGGCGTAGAAACCCTCGCTTCTGTTGAAGGTATGGGACCCGTTGGTGAGTTTCGCCTTATCCCTGATCCACAAACGTTTGTGACATTACCCTATGTTCCAAACTCAGGCAGCATGATGTGCGATATGATACGCACCGATGGTAAACCCTGGGAAGCCTGCCCACGCACCTTCTTGAAACGTATGATTGCCCAATATGCCGAGCAGGGTATGCGCGCTGAAGCGGCTGTTGAGCATGAATTTTATTTTGCTCGTGAAGAAGGCGACAAATATGTGCCTGCCGACGATAGCCTCTGTTATAGCAGTAGAGGTTTGGATGACCAGGCCGAGGTGATTGATGCCGTATTGGCAGCATTAGAGTCAGTAGGCGTTTCAGTTGAGCTATTTCATTCTGAACTCGGCCCCTCGCAGCAGGAGCTATCTATCAGACACGCGAATATGTTACGTGCTGCCGATAACGTTTGCCTTGTGCGCGAGACGGTACGCGGTGTGGCTAGAGTCTTTAACCTCCTGGCATCATTCGCCCCCAAGCCCTTCCTCGACCAGGCCGGCAGTGGCGCTCACATTCACCTGAGCCTGTGGGGAACGGAAAATAGTGAAAAGCCAGGTAAGAACCTGTTCCATGACGCCAGTCAGCGCGGCGAACTCAGCCAGCTCGGTAAATATTTTATCGGTGGTGTCTTGCACCATATTCGCGGACTTGTGGCCATTACCTGTGGTAGCCCCAACTCTTATCGCCGTCTCCTGCCCCATTACTGGAGTTCGGCTTACGGGGCATATGGTTTCGACAACCGCGAAGGCGCTATTCGTATTCCTTCACCCTTCTGGGGCCGCGAGGAGCAGTCAATCAACCTCGAACTGAAATGTGCCGATCATAGTGGCAATCCCTACCTGTCGATGGGCACCTTTCTGGCTGCAGGGTTGGATGGCATCAAAAATTCCATTGATCCAGGCGAACCGCAGGAGATTGATCCAGGGAACTATAGCGACGAGGAGCGCGAGAGACGCGGGATACGTCGATTGCCAACGTCACTTGACGAAGCCGTAGATGAGTTAGAACGTGATCAAGTATTACTGGATGCTCTTGGACCATTACTGACAAGATCGTACATCGCTGTCAAGCGCAACGAGTCCGCGTTTTTCAAAGAGAGAACTGCTGAAGAAGAGACACGCCAGCATTTTTACAAGTACTAGTCGTCAAAAAAGAGAGAAATAAAGAGAGCCGGCGCGCCGGCTCTCTTTATTTCTCTCAATACCTCGCTTCAAGCCAATATACAAGTGTAGGTTAGCCCTTGTAGGTACCGTAAGTGCTTGATGGGTCGGATTCAGCGCTCTGCTTCGCAGATTGCGCAGCCTGTTTTGTAGTATCGGCAACATCCTGACCGGTTTGTTTAACTGAAGAGGTAGCCTGCTGGGCCAGGTCACCAAGATTACCGCCGGTCTCTTTCACCTTTTTGACAGCCTGCTGCGCATAATCTTTCAACTCACCGCCGGTCTGTGAGACCCGGTCAGAAACTTGTTGGACATACTGGTTCAGTTGCGCATTTTCTGGTAAATAGCCGCGCCATTCATTGATACGCTCACCCAAAAGTCGGCGCAACTCTTCACCTCGCATAGGTGCTACAAGCAGGCCGATACCAACACCCACCAGTACACCTTTTACAAAATTGTTCATACTTAATAACATCCTTTCCTAATCTCAACCAAGCTGACGTCACATATTTCATCAGCAGCGAGAGCAGACGATTTTGTCAAACTCACCTTTGTCTACTTTCTTAAAATACGTATCACAAGCGCAATGTGTTTCAAAAGCGGCATGTTTCAAGAAGAAGTAGTATGCAACAGTGCTAAGAGCATCTCGCAATAGCTGGCAAAAGCTGCGTAAGGGCCAACAAAAGGAATCTCCTGCACGTCTGAAATTGTAAACCCTTTCTTCGTTAAACTGAAAACCCAATCCCTGGCTCTCTGTACACGCAACGTATCCTCCTCGCGCAAAGGTTGGTCTGGAGAGCCTCGCCCAAAATTATAGCGTCTCAGCAAGTCAGGATCACGCATGTAGGCACGAGCCAGGGCCAGTATTACCGCACGCACAGCCTCCTCGCTTATGCGAGAGCGCAGGTATGCCAGGAGCACAGTTTCATCCACGGAAGTGGCTACTGACATGGACCGAAGAAGTTCCGTCTGCGTAGCCAGAGCAGAACGTATAGAATGCATTAACACTCCATCATCTCTCAGACCTATATTGCGTAGCTGAGTATCGATTGCGGCACCATAGCCCAGCCCTCCCACCCATCCCTCAAGAGCAGGCGTCACCACTTTCACCCGCTGCCATAATTGCAGCGTCTCACGAGAGACTGGCCAGCGTAACCAGGCCCTTGGCGGCGCTACCAGGGGATCGAGAAACAGTACTTCGTGTGCGACAGCAAGCACAGCTTCGATGAATGCTTCTTGCTTCTCGCGCCGATTGTCCCCAATTATCCAAATGTCAAGAATATTGGCGTTACGATATGCAATATGGCGATGCCGCCACTCCTGTATGTCCAGTGGAGCGCATTGAAATTCAACCGCCCAACAAGCCCCGCTCTCATGCTTGACAAAGATATCCGCGATGCGATTGGGTTCTGGTAGGCGCTCCTCCAGAGTGATAGCCGCCCGAGGAAATTGCTCTCTTAACCAGTTGGCCAGTACACTCTTCCCACGAGCATGACGTACCGATTCAGCTTCAGTACTCCAGGCACATCCGCCCCTTTGATGCGCAAAATGAAGTTGGGTACGTTTCTCTGGCCCACCTCGCAGGTGAACTATCCCACGACAGTTGGGACAATACAAGGCGCGTTCTTGCGACCAGCGCTGTAAAACGCCAAGCCGCGTCTCATCTGCTACAATTGGTTGACCACCAGGGCCATAGGCAACAAGCACGGAACCTGCCATCCTTGCTCAGTCGAACGAACATACGTCCCAATTATAGCATCGCTTTGCGGGATACTTCCAGCCAACTTTCGTTCATTAACAAATATGACATATAATGAGCGAAAGTAATCACCCTTCGACGAAAACACAAGAGGGAAGAGTAATTACCAAGGGAGATGGAGTATGGTGGGGTCAGTAACCCTGTTGCAAAACTACAGAACAACAAAACAAGCTAAGTTAGAGGAGATCCTATGCTTGATTTAACAGATATTCCCGTTGTGGACAACCACTGCCATCCCGTCCTGCTTGATCAGCAGTTCGACGCATTGCAATTCCGCGGATACTGTACCGAAGCTACCGATCATGCTTTCGCCGAAAAGCACATTTCTAACACAGTTTACTACCTCTGGTTCCTTCGTCAAATGGCGGAATTTTATGGGTGTGAGCGTAATGAAGAAAGCATCCTGGCAGCACGCAACAAGCTGAATAGTGATGCATTAGTAGAACACCTCTTTCGAGCCGCCAACATCGATACACTGGTGCTCGATCCTGCCTACCCACCCGGTTCTGAATGTTATTCCCCTGAACAAATGGGGCAACTCGGATGCTGCCGCACTGTGAAGATGCTGCGCCTGGAAACATTGATGCAGGAACTCATCCTACAGTACAATGAGTTCGATGATGTTGTTGATCGCTTCTCTACGAAGGTCAGCCACGCAAGCGAAAGTGGCTACTGCGCCTTGAAAAGTATTGTTGCATATCGCACTGGTCTGAACATTGCCAAATGGAGCAAAGACGAGGCTGCTGTCTCTTTTGTCGAGGCACGTACCGAGGCCACTAAGCGAGGGCAGTTACGTATTGCGCACAAACCGCTAATTGATTATCTGTTGCACATCGCTTTTCAACATGCCGGGGAACAACAGCTTGCATTACAATTTCATACCGGCTACGGTGACAGCGATACCGATATGAGGTTGGGGAATCCTCTACAACTCCGCGAAGTATTGGAGAGGCGAGACTACCAAACCATGCCGATCGTACTCCTCCACGAGAGTTACCCATACAGTCAACTTGGCGCATACCTGGCAGCAGTCTATCCACATGTCTACCTGGACCTTTCATATACCATCCCCTTTATCGACAAGCTAGAGATGCTAGCTTTCACCCGCCAGGCATTGAGCGTAGCACCTGCCAGCAAGCTCATGTTCAGTACGGATGGCGTTCATGTCCCTGAGATGCATTGGATTGGTGCATTGCGCGGACGGGCTGTTATCGGACAGGTACTGGAGGAAATGATGGCAGTAGACGAAATTGATGAAGAACAAGCCCACCATATTGCCCAACAGATATTACATGACACAGCCTATGCCGTTTATAAGTTATAGTCCGCAAGGAACTTCCAATTGTCATAATAAAGTGAGGAGGCGCTACCATGATAGACCTATCAGACTCAACAGAAGCGCGATTTCGTGTAGGGGTCTTCGCGTTGATATTTGAAGATGGGCATGTTCTTCTCGCGCATCGCCGCGATATTGACTGGTGGAATCTCCCTGGAGGTGGGATGGAGGCGGGAGAGACCGTTGATGAGGCACTACGCCGTGAAGTCTACGAAGAAACAGGACTGGTAGTCGAGATTGAGCAGTTGGTAGGCGTCTATTCGAAGCCCCAAAAACAAGAAGTGGTTCTAACTTTCCGCTGCCATGTTACAGGAGGAGTACTTAAGGAGACAACGGAGTCACGAGAGTGCCGCTATTTTGCTCCGGCGGACCTGCCACCTAATACACTGCCAAAACATCGCCAACGATTAGAGGATGCTTTACTCAATCAGCCAGGTACCATTCTGCGCGCTCAGCGCAGTAGCACGGCTGATGATCAAGGATTATCATGAAGGCCACTAACTGTAATTATGCGCTACAAACAATTGCCGAAATACCTGCTAAAGAATCCCCGTGAATCGTCATCTTCTGCCACGTATCCCCTTCATCATAGCTCAAGTACATTTCTCCATTACCTAGACCTGCATAGAGCCGACCTGGGACGCTTGCCAGAGCATAGGGAAAACTTTTCAGTGGATGCGGAAGCCCCCCACCAAGGGCTTGCCAGGGCCCATAGCCACGCCAACGATAGATATACGCTTGCGCATTGCCCCTGGGATTATGTGCCTCGCGAGGGCCTGGACATGCAGAGATATACCAGCAATCAGGATCGTCATAACTAACCGCCAAGCCCCACGTATAATGCCTATCACGGCCAGTATCGGCGCGCTGCCACGATTGTCCACCATCGCGGCTCCAGGCAGTACCACCTCCACCTGCCTCGTATGCACGTTGTGGTACACGTGGATGCCAGGCCAGCGCATGAACATCGCGCTGCGCATTTGGACGGTGATCGGCCCAACTTTGTCCACCGTCACTGCTATACATCAGGCCACCAAGTTCGATGCCAACCAGTAACACAGCGGCATCATGGGGATTAGGCGCAATCCAGCGCACATGTGAGGTCCAGGGACGCGGAGGAAAACTCCATGTCGGCGCCGAAGGAATGCTGCGCATTGTCGACAATTCTTCCCATGTCTGCCCGCCATCCTTACTACGAAAGAGCATACTCGGTTCACAACCGGCATAGACCATTCCATCTGCGGGACTCACGGCCAGAGAGAAAACATCCTGCTGTGGCAGGTGCACATCCTCCCAATGAACACCACCGTCAACGCTTTTGAAAACGCCTTTACCATGCGATCCAGCATAGAGCGTCCCAGGATGATGGGGATCGAGTGCCAGGCATTGTACACCACTATCCTTCAGCGTTATCCTGGTGTGCCACTCTTCACCCTGCTGTGTAATGTGAGCAATTGCATCCCCCGTCGCAACATAGAGTTCTGTCATCGCGACACCTCTCTTATTCTTCTGTTAGTCGTTACTTAGAACGAATGTGTCAAGAGTACAACTACATCCTTAGCCGCTATTTCCAGACTGCCCTGCAATTCTCTTCCGTCAAGTAACGAGATACACGAACCAGCAGGTAATGTTACTGTCTGAGCCGTCTCATTGTGATTGAGCAAGAAATAGACACTCTGTCCATCTGCTCGCACACGTCGAGTAACTTCCACACCATTGGGAACCGCTAATAGCGGCGATACATTCGCTTCCTCGCACAACAAACGGGCCAGAGTTGCAAGCAGTTCATTACTGCCTTGTGTAGCCAGGTAATAAGCCCTGCCCTCTCCAAAACGATTGACAGTGAGAGCAGGGCCATTGGCATAGTAATCGCTGGCAAATACACCGAGGGCAGTTGCCCCCTCAAGATGTATCAGTTCGCCCCAGAGTGTGCAGTTGTACCTCCCCTTCATTATACCCTTCTCAACCACCACCTGGTTGGTCATATCCTTCGTCAGAGGATCAAATTCCTCGACATGTATCCCCAGTAGTTTACGCAACGGGGCGGGATATCCCCCCAGGAAGACGTGGTCGTTTTCATCCACAATGCCGCTAAAGAAAGTGGTGAGGAATACACCGCCACTCGCGACGTATTGCTCCAGGTTCTGTGCAACCCCAGGACGAAGCATATGCAGCAGTGGAGCCACAACCAGGCGGTATTGGCTCAGGTCACTATCAGGGGAGATCACATCGATGGCAACATTGAGATCATGTAAGGTATGATAATAGCATTTTATCTGCTCCCAATAGCGCAAACGATCACTAGGTCCTGGCAAATACTCGACATCCCACCAGTTGTGCCAATCCATCAGGATAGCTACCTGGGCAGAAATACGCGATCCAACGACTCCAGGTGAGAGCCGCTGTAGCTCAGCGCCAATGCGTGCTGCCTGTTGAAAGATGCGGCTGTGCTCACTACCTTCATGTGACACGAAAGCGCTATGAAACTTTTCCGCTCCTGCTTTTGATTGACGCCATTGAAAATACAGCACTCCATCCGCGCCATGTGCCACTGCCTGGTGGCTTTGCAAACGAATATCCCCAGGGCGCTTATGAGGATTCTGCGGCATCCAGTTCAATTGACTGGGCGTCTGCTCCATCACCAGGTGTGGTTGCCCTTCCTTAAGTGATCGCATCAAATCATGGGTGAGTGCTGTCTCCCAGGGGGGAGTCGAGATAGCGGGATAGTTATCAAAGGAGATAATATCCAGGTGAAGCGCCCAGGAGAAATAATTCGCCGGCTTAAAGGCAACCATCAAATTGGTGGTGATAGGGATAGTTGGTGTCAACTTTCGCAAAATATCTGCCTCGCCTAGATAACAGGCGAGTAATGAATCCGACATAAAGCGTTGATAATCGAGACACTGTCCAGGATTGTTCTGTGCAGGCGAAATTCTAGGTGGCAAGATATCTTCCCAACCATAGTAGCGCTGGCTCCAGAAGTCCGTACCCCAGGCAAAATTCAAGCTTTCCAGTGATTGATAACGGGCCTGCAGCCAGAGCCGAAAAGTGGCTGCACAAGCGTCACAATAACAACTCCGCGTGTCACAGCCAAACTCATTGTTCACATGCCACATCCTCAATGTTGGATGTGTACGATACCGCTCCGCCAGTCGCTGCACTAGCTCAGCAGACTTGCGACGATAGTCGCTGCTATTAGGGCAAAAGTGCTTGCGCGATCCATGGCTCAGGCGCGCCCCACTGCGCGTCACCGGTAACATGTCGGGATAGAGGCGGCTCATCCAGGTAGGTGGCGAAGCTGTCGCGGTCGCGAGGTCAGCAGCAATTCCATGCTTGGCCAACATATCCATAATACGGTCTAATTTGTCAAAGTGATAAATGCCTGGGTGTGGCTCAAGAGTGGCCCATGAAAATATATTAATTGAGGCCATATTGACATATGCCTGTTTCATCAAGCGCATATCCTCGAGCCAGACCTCTTCGGACCACTGTTCAGGGTTATAGTCTGCGCCATAGAGGATACTGTTCAACAACGGTTGATGCATGTCATTCCCCTCGCTCATTTTTTTGCTCGCTCTTGTAAAGCATCTTGCATCGCCTGCTCAACATCTTCGTTTAAACGAGTACTGAGTTGTGCTGCCCACACACCATCCCACATATTCCTGTGTTGCATATATCTCTGGCAGTTGTACAGGGGGTCTTTCAGAGATTCTTCATCCGTAAGCAATCTATCAGACAATTGACAATGAACACTCAGCTCTAAAAGAACCGGGCCCCGCCCTTCACGTGCATGCTGCATTGCTGCTTGCATTGCGGTATACACTGCGATAACATCCTCCCCGTCTACTGCCTGATATTCAAGACCGGCAGGCAAGGGCAAAGCTTGTAAAGATGCGGATGCACTGTCTTGTTCATAGACAAATACCGCTGGTAGTTGGTGTTGTGCAGCAAAGGTGATCCCTTCAAGGAAATCCGGCTCTGCATTAGCCCCATCTCCACAGTATGCTACTGTCACTGCGGTTCCTTTACGTAATTTACAGGCAAAAGCGATGCCGGCGGCATGCAGTATTTGCGTCGAGACAGGAACTGGTCCTGCCACCGTATTATGTTTAGAGTAGCCCCAATACGGTATTGGCTGCATGTTATTCAGAGAAGGCTTTGTCTGCTGTATTGATGGTTGTTTCTCGCCTACTCGTCTCGCGGCAATCTGAACAAATTGTACATGTGTCCGTAATACTTCGTATGGTGTCATACCTATAGTCAGGACAACTCCGAGATCACGATAGTAGGGCAGAGTAAAATCCGTACCTACCTCTATACATATAGCGCTACCTACCTGTGCTGCTTCGCGGCCACGACAGGTTGGAACGATATAATTTCGTACGCGTTGATGCAATTGACGCGCGCAATTATCTACTATGCGCGTCAAGAGCATACGACTATAAAGATCTCGCATCAATGAGAAAGTTAGAGATGGAGTGCTTCTCTCCAATGAATTATCACCAGAATCCTTCAATCGCCAGGTATACTTTTTTAGATAATTTTCTCCCGCTATTATATGCCCATAGAGGAACATCGGCAACAACTCTCGTTAACGATCCTGCTTTTCAGCCAATATTGCAATTCATAAACAAGGATTCTATAATACACTCGCAAAAGCATATAAACATAGGCCTGTAACGTCAACGAGGACCTAGGAGGCACAAACAGCATGACGATCAATACTCGCACGACGGAAACTAGTTCTATAGCACAGCCTCTCGATTACATCGCTTTATATCGTACTATGGTAATGGCACGAGCAACCAACGATCTCCTCAAAATCCGCAAAACACAAGGCAAATTCCCTTTCTATATTGGATGTGCTGGACATGAAAGTATGGCGGCTGTAGTAGCAGCCCTTGACGAAAATGACTGGCTCTCACTCTATTATCGCGACCTGGCCGCATGGTTGCAACGTACAGGCGATATTTACGGGCCGTTGCGCGAAGCGTATTCGCGCACCACCGGACCAATGGGTGCAGGTCGTAACATGCCCTCACACTATAGTAGCAAACGCTACCGCATTCTCCCTACGTTCAGCGAAGTGGCCGCACTTGCGCCTTTCGCAGGGGGGGTTGGCTTCTCACTGCAACTACATCAGAGCAACGAACTGATCGTATACACTGTGGGTGATGGAGGAGTAGCAACAAACGATTTCAATGTCCTTTTTCGCCAGGCTGCTGTTCACCAACTACCGGTACTGATCATTGTTGAGGATAATGGTTGGGCGATTACTACCCCCTCTACCATTCAATGGGGTGGAAATCTTGTTGCATGGGCCAGAGGAGGCGGTATTTACGCAGAGGAAGTTGATGGCACGGATGCCGTGGCAACGTATGAAGCAACCTGCCGTTTCGTCAGCCATATTCGTTCAGGGCAAGGCCCTGTATTGATGCACCTGCGTATGGGTTTACTTGATGCACACTCTAGTAGCACCGACATCAAAACCTATCGCACCAAAGAAGAGATCGAGCTAACCACCGCTACGAAAGACCCCGTAAAAAATTTTGCCCGCTGGCTCGTTGCTCAAGGATATCTCCAGGAAGCTGATTTTGAACGTATGTATAAAGTGGCTCGCGCAGAACTGGAACGTGCCGAAAATCAGGTTCTTCAGGAGCCTGAGCCTACAGTAGAGCGTGTGTTACATCATGTCATTCACATCCCACAATGGCAAGAAAATACTCCACGTGGGGCAAAACGACAGACAACTATGTTGGGCGCCATTAACGAAGCCCTGGCAGAATTGGCGCAACGCGACCCCGGTTTCTTTGTCTATGGACAAGATGTGGGTAGCCCAAAAGGCGGTGTCTTTGGCGCAACTGCCACACTCGTCACCAATTTTCCGGGACGCGCTATCAATAGTCCGCTAAACGAACAGCTTATCGTCGGTACTGTCGCAGGTTCAGGCATGATCGATGGGAAAGCACGCTGTGCTGAAATTCAATTTGTTGACTACCACCAATCGGCGGCTCAGACAATTCGCATGGCGGCGCGTGTTTTATACCAGAGCTATGGGGACTGGAGTGTTCCCCTTCTACTGCGCACCAAAACTGGTAGTGGAGGCGGAGGTCCGATCTCAAGCAGTACCGCCGGCGGTGGCGCCTTTGGTCACTCCAACGCTGGCGAACAATGGTTTACATCGATACCTGGCATGATCACCATCTGCCCGGCCACACCTTTTGATGCTAAAGGCCTCTTGCTTGAAGCAGCACGATCACAGTCACCCGTTGCCTTCCTTGAACGTGGACGTCTCTATCGCTCTGAGCCACCCAAGGATAGTAATGGCATTGTTATTGCGGCAATGGCACAATATTGGAATGTGCCCGATGGTTATTACACTTTGCCGCTGGTCAAGGCTCGTCGTCTTCGTATTGGTGAAGGTCCCACCAGCGCCGCCATCATTTGCTGGGGTACGATGGTTCTAGAGGCCTGTACTGCTGCCGCCGATAGCATTAACAGTTCAGGTGGAGCGATTGAGGTTGTCGATCTTCGCACACTTGCCCCATTCGATGAGGAGACTGTAGCAACGGCAGTGCACGAAGCAAACCGCGTTATAGTAGTAACGGAGGAAAGTGACCTGACCAGTTTTGGACGCCACATACATTCTTGGATCGTACAGAATTGCTTCTACGACCTGGATGCCACACCCGCCTTTATCTCCGCTCTCAAGGCTCCCGCCGCTCCCTACAATGCTCCCGAGGAAACCGCCTTTTATCCAACGGCAAGGACCATCGAGGCCAAAATTGAGGAGCTGCTGGCCGAGTAAGGCCTGTATGGAAACAGTAAGAAAGCAGTGGCAGGAGTTGTAAACCTTTGCCACTGCTTTCTTGCAATCAATGAAGCGAGTTGATTGCGCTGTTGAGATAGCAAGCGTCTTGTTCCACGGTACACTTTTTCATCTTTTGCATGTATTCTATTGCAATTCCTCGCTCCCGTACAAAAAGAGAAGCAGTAAGCAGTACTAGCTTACTCGACTACCATACAAGCAGTATGATATACTAGCCAACGGTTTCGCATAGGAAATGAATGTATACATGAGTTTGAAAGTGTGGATGAATATGAATACTGATACCGTAAGCGAAGATTTCCACCTGACAAATAACAGAAAGACTAAGATACCTCCACAAACCCATGCAGAAACCCTCTCGAATCGAGCCTCACACTCGTTCATTGAGGGGATTATTTTGCCCGGGCTGATACTCGTTGCCCTGATTCCACGCATCATTCTCGCGCATCAACTTGACCTGGTTACAGATGAAATTATCTACATTATGGGTGGAAAAGCATATTTTCCACTTTTACTCCATCTTCAGATTACAGCAAGTCAGTGGGCATTTAATTATGAGCATCCCCCCGTGGTAAAACTACTGATTGGTCTAGCTCTCTATCTCAACGCCCACCTGGGTAGCCATTTGAGTGACTTGTTTGCCGCACGCTTCCCCAGCTTACTAAGCGGTACGGCGCTGATCATAGTCATCTACTGGCTCGGGCGCGCACCATTTGGTCGCCTGGTCGCCCTCCTTGCAGCACTCTGTCTCGCCCTCAGCCCCTGGCTGGTATATTTCAGTGCACTTGCTTATCTCGATATGACAATGACGGCACTGATTACCGTGGCCTATCTCGTACTCTGGCCCGCAATCCGGCAACCACGTTTGTACCTGCTTTCAGCGATGCTGCTGGGTTTGGGAGTGGCAAGCAAGTATACAGCGATCCTGGCCATGCCTGGCATGATCTTATTTACGGCATATTATTTCGTCGCCATCCGCCCCAGGTTGAAAGTCGAGCAGCGACCACCGCTACCATGGAAATGGTGGTTAACTGCTCTCTTCCTGATACCTGTGACATTCTTCATCGCTGACCCGGCCATCTGGCGACAACCATACAGTCTCCTGCGGCAAAGCGTGCGCTTCGAGTGGCGTCATTCAATAACAGGACACCTGACATTCCTCGCTGGCCAATACGGAGGACACATTCCCCATTGGGCGGTGCTCTACATTGTCTTTGCGAAGCTTAGTATCTTTGTCACAGTGCCCGCGCTATTTTTTCTCATAGTCGGCTTATCACAACTGGTGCGCTTCCAGTTGAACAGAGCGAAACTACCAATCGCAGAGATAACCAGTATTGCATTTCTATGCATCTGGCTCATCTCAATAATGAGCACGTTTAGCCTTCTAAACATTGTTGTTGGCACTCATTACCTTTTACCCCTGGCTCCGCCTGTAGCGCTGGCAGGGGCATATGGCATTGCCACACTTCTGCGTTATAGCTATGAAATACGCTTTCGACATAACGCCACAAAGACTGAAGCAGGAGAAGTGAAAGAACCAGCATCCACAAACACTGTTGTACCAGGCAAGCAGCGCACCAAACGTCCATTAGCACGCACGGCAATTATAATGGCAGTTCTCAGTGCTTTTTTTATAGGACCACATCTCCTCGGCTTGACAACGGTCTATGCTGCGGAGGGCTATACCAGTGAAGTGTTCAGCAGTGAAAACTCGGTATTACAGGTGGCGTATCCTGCCTATCGTGAAGCCGGCCTCTGGTTAGTAGCCCATACTCATATTGCGGGCAGGGTAGGAACCGTAGCTCTGCCAGGCACACTCGATCCTAGTGAAATACTCGACCCTAGTGACAAAAGTATATCGTGGCAAAGTTACAATCGAGATATTCAGGGAAGATTGTCATTCAGCGAGGTACCGCCCACAAGCGCCAGCTTTCCGTTCGATTATCTTATTTGGCCTATGCACTTAATTCAACGTGGCTACGCCATTCCCTCACAATGGAGGACGCATGTCGTTCATATGATCATGGGTGGAAATACTATATACTGTTATATTCTGGCACAAAACCCCTCTACAATTACCTGATGGAGGTATCTTAATTTGACCATGAATACCGAATCGACTGACTCTCTCGCCGATGCTTCGACAGCCGTAATAATAGATAAAAAGAACGACCAGAAAGCAAATCTTGAAGAGCGTGAAATCTCCAAATTGAACCAGAGATGGAATTGGAGAGATGCACTGTTTCTGCTGGCCTTAGTAGGACTGGTAGTAGCCATGGCTTTGCGCTATACTCCTAATCTCACAGGCGAAGTAGCAGGGGAGTGGTGGGATCCATTGCTCAACATGTGGACACTTTCCTGGGATACGACGACATTACTTCATGCGCCTACACATCTGTGGCAAGCACAAATCCTTTATCCCAACAACCTTTCATTGTCTTTTTCTGAAAACCTTCTGGGTGAGACTATTCTTTTCGCGCCGTTCTATCTGATCTCACATAACCCGGTGCTAGCTTATAATATTACTTTCTACTTAACATTTCTTCTCTGTGGTATCAATATGTACATCATGGCGCGCCACTATACAGGCAAGTCTTTCGCAGCATTTGTGGCTGCATTGATCTACGCCTTCGCACCCTACCGATTAGGACAAATCGATCATATCCATGTTATAGCTGGCGAGTGGATGCCATTAGCATTTTTATTTCTTGATCTCTCACTGCAACAGGGACGCTGGCGTTACTGGATTCTCTTTGCCCTATTCTATCTCTTACAACTATTGAGTAGCATTTATTATGGCATTTTCCTGAGCTATGTGTTGCTTGCATTTTTTCTTATTCGTTATGCGAAACCATTTGTAACTCAGCTTCGTTCTAGAAAAGGTGCATATCTTAAAGATATCGTCATCCGTGGAGTGAGACCTATCATTGTTCTGACGATAATGTGTGTCTTCCTTGGTTTTCTTATGGCGCCATATCTTACATCACTGAGCCAGGGTTTCTCACGTTCGTTGGATCAAACAGCAAAGTACGCTGCTACAATTAATGATTTTGGTTTTGCTGTACCATTCAACTGGCTATACGGCACAAACTATTTCAATGGTATGGCGCTTCCAATTGATAGCGAACACTACCTATTCCTTGGGTTGGCAACTATGACTCTGGCGATAGCAGGAGTAATCCTCGTATTTAGGCAGAAACAATCTTCACTACGTCTATACGTGTGGACTGGAGTCTTAATATTAGTTTTCGCGTTTGGTCCGATGCTGCATTACTCTACGCCCAGCGGATCACCATATTCTTATGCCCCATCGAGGTTCCTGAGCGAGGCACCATTACCAGCCATCCCTCCAAACATTCCCATGCCCTGGATAGTTGCGTACTTTGTACTACCAGGATTCGCAGGCCTGCGTGTTCCCGCTCGACTGATCGGCTTATTATTAATCATGCTCGCGCTCTTGTCAGCATACGCGATAGCCTGGTTTCAGAACAGGGTAGGGACCCGATTTATCGCGTCCAACGCCATTACACGAAGGGAAAAGATACAAGCTACAGAACAGACACCTCGTCGTGTAGGGAGCCGATTTATCGCGTCCCATATCTTCAAGAGAATCGCGATCCAGTGTTTACTTATCTTGATTCCTTGCGCTATTTTGCTGGAAGCCATACCAGCATATTTGCCTGTGACGCAAGTGCCAACTGGGAACGCTATTCCCGCGGTCTATCAGTGGCTTGCTACGCACGGAGATCAGCAACCCATTGTTGAGATACCTATAGCCTCTGTAGATAGAAACTTTGTATCGATGAATGAAGCCTGGTATGACTACTATGCTATCTATCACTCTCACCCCATAGCGAACGGATGGAGTGGCTATCGGCCATTGTTAACTTTTGATATATCAATGGTGCTCTTGAACTTCCCATCGAGGTCTAGTTTGTCCATTTTGAAACAGTATCATTTTCAATATGTCGTGCTACATCTTCAATTCTATAGCCCAACTATAGCGAAATCCATCCTGGCGCAAGCCGAGTCAAACCCTGAGCTACGGCGTGTCGCGGTATTCGGTAGCGACTCAGTTTGGCAGGTGATATAAAACTATGAAACGCGCCCCCGTTCGAGACATTATCTTGCTATTCGTGACCACCCGGCTGATTTTGGTTATGGTGACATACGTCGCCTATATCCTACTTACAGCATCCAAATATTCAAGCGCACCAGTAAACACATTGGCATTGTTAGCATCCTGGAATCACTGGGATGCAGCTAATTATGTGAGAATTGCTCAATTTGGCTATCAAACACCATATGATGTTGCTTTTTTTCCCCTCTTTCCCTTACTTATAGCAGCAATAGCCCACCTTCTGGGCAATTGGAGCTACTTACTGGTTGGCACGCTTATCAGCAATGGCACACTGCTGGGGGCATTATTCGTACTTTACCAACTTGCAGCAGATGCCGGAGGAGACTTGGTTGGACGGCGCACACTGCTCTATCTCTGTATATTCCCTACAGCCTTTTTCTTCTTCGCACCGTATAACGAGCCGCTGTTTCTCTTACTATCTACCAGCATCTTTCTTGCCCTCCGGCGTCAACGCTGGTGGTTAGCAGGTCTCTTTGGATTTTTGGCTTCTTTAACACGTTCACCAGGCATTCTACTCGTTGTTCCATTCATCGCCGAACTTTGGCTTTCGCGTGATAGCATCACTGCCTCCCGACAAAAGATGCTACTCAGAGTATTACCAGTTTTGCTCATTCCGCTGGGTACCTTGCTTTACGCTATCTATTGCTGGCATATTTCAGGTAATCCTCTCGATTTTGTAGCGGTTCAAAGTCATTGGGGCCGACATACAACCTGGCCATGGCAAGGAATATTCCTGTCGCTCGCCAGTATATTCTGGTATCAACCTTTTGGTTCGTTTAGCGAGGTCCACAATGTGCTCGACTTATCTGCAACAATTGCCTTTATTACGTTAGCAATCCTGGGGAGAAACAAACTTCGCGCAAGCTATAGTATATGGCTGGCAGTGCTGCTCATCTTTATTTTAATAAGCCCGGCCGTTGCAACAAACGATCCACTAGAGTCGAATCAGCGTTTCATCTTAGAAATGTTTCCAGCGTTTATTACACTGGCGATGATTGGTATCAAGCATCCACGCCTGCACCAGGGAATTATGCTCGTTTTTCCTACCTTACTTGCTACATTGAGCATTCTATTCATCATGAATCGTTGGATCGTTTAGGAGAAGATGCTCATGAACAGGAGAACAATTGTAGGGACCCGATTGATCGCGTCCCACCCTTTATTCGATCAGCCTGGCGAGACACTCGATGACGAGCACAAAAAAACGCCGTTACGAACCATCAGGCTCGGTACACTGGCACTGGTCCTTTGTATTCTAGTGAGTGTAACTCCATTGCTGCACCTGGCCGGTAAATCATTTCTCTTGCAATTACCAACCAATCCATTTCTACTACTATGGGGGGCCTGGCTTCCCTACGATCTGCACCTGGCGCACCCTCCCCGCACCTCAATGCTAGATACCAATGATATTGTAATGGTTGTGCTGCTCGTACTGCAGTTCGCCATCTATACACTTTGTGCGATAGCAATACACCGACTGCCAATCCAGGGAGATTTCAAAAGGGTCTTACGTTTGATCTGGCTGGGCGCTGTAGCGGCAGGCCTGATCTATGTACTCACACCAGCTATGCCTTCACGCGATATCTTCGTCTATGCGGGCTATGGCCGGATTATTGTTGATCACCATGCTAACCCTTATTTCACCGCCTTAGCCGCTTTTCCTCAAGATCCGCTATCCTCTTTTGATGACTGGAAATACTCGACAGCCGCCTATGGTCCCGCCTGGCTGGTTATCTGTTCGATTGAGACCTTCTTCTTGGGCAATGCTCCGGTAGTATACGTTCTTGCCTTCAGATTATTTGGCATGACATCCTTCCTCCTCAATACCTGGCTGGTATTTACCATTTTGAGGAAGATGGGACGTTCATCACGAACAGTTGTAATTGGAACACTGCTTTTTGCTTGGAATCCTCTTGTGCTATTGGAAAGTTGCCTTGGCGGGCACAATGATACCTTTATGGTTTCATTGATTTTGTTGGGTATATTACTCTGCTTACATGCAGAGCAACACAATTTTGCCCGGCCTATTCACTATCTCACACCAATTATCGCCTTTACCCTGGCTGCGCTCGTCAAATTCACTGCTCTGCCGCTTATACCTCTCTACCTGATATTCCTGGGGCGCTATACACTCTATCCATTACCCCTGGCTTCTCTAACTAGCCGTCAGAAAGCTTTGTTTCATTGGGGCACAACGTTATTAAAGGTTCTTTTAGCCGGCGTTACCGGTAGTCTGATTGGTATCACCTTTTACGCACCCTTCTTTATCGGGCATAGACTCCCTGATATCACACATAGTTTTTCCACACCCCCATCATCGCTCTACTCGGAATACTCCCTACTCCTTGCCATCGTTGAATGGATTAAAACCCCTGGCTTACCTGCTCAAACATTCTGGACATTCACGTTACTCCATGAACTCAGCCAACGTCATGTATGGGATTGGATAAACTATTCTGCTTTGCTCTGCATGTTGATTATCGGAGCAATCTATATATGGCGCGTTCCTACAACACGCACAATGGTGCTCGCTGCACTGGCAACATTTGGGGTACTTCTCGTAATCACTCCCTGGTTTTTTTCGTGGTATGTCACATGGCTGGTGGGCCTTTCCACGATATCTCTTTCTGCCGCTGATAATCGCATAGAAAGAGCTCTGGTGGCTTTTGCCCTGACGTTCTCTGCTACTGCGTTTGTAGCATATTCATCCCTCACTCCCTGGAATATTCTTAGCTGGTTGACCATGACTGGGCCACCATTACTTGCATTTGGCGCTTTTGTTGCCTACAAACATAAATCAACTTTGCGTTCTCGGGATACTTCCTTTCATCGCTGCTGACCGTAGGTAGAAGCGCTACAAGAGAGAGGAGTTGCAGCGATGGATTTCAAGGTACTCACCGTGCAATGACACAAATAGATTGATCTATATCCAACTGTCTTCTCTGGTCGTTTCATCTCTGTACAAGAAGATTTTGTATAAGTGAGGTTACCGTATGCCAGCACTAGAAAGAAATCAACAATTTGATCGCTATCGCATCATCCAATCGTTAGGGAATGGTGTATCAGGTGAAAGCTATGAAGCAGTAGATACGATGCTCCAACGCAAGGTTACGTTAAAGCTCATTCATCCCTGGTTCACGCTGCCAGACTCGGCTCACCGCCAATTCTTTCGTGAAATGCAGGGCATCAGTATGCTCAATCATCCCTACCTGGCTGCAACACTTGATTATGGTGAAATTGATGGCAGACTCTACGTTGTCCGCCACTATCTCAGCAATGGTTCCCTTTTAAGCAACGCGGGCAGACTATGGTTTAAGCCGCCGCTCGATGTGGAAGATGCTATACAGTATGGGCACCAATTGGCTCAGTCGCTCGACTATATTCATAATTGCGGGTATTTACACGGAGCAGTCACGTTTTCAAATATCCTGGTGCTGCTAGGTCCCAATGTTGATCATGAGCCTGGCTATGCTCCTTTTCTGCTTGCCGATGTAGGGCTTTCAAACTATGTACGGCGCTTTGGCCAACCACAGATCAAACTATTACCGATAACAGCGGCACCTGAACAAATTGGAAATAGAGTAACGCCCGCAAGCGATCAATTTGCCTTAGCTGTGCTGCTCTATTTCTGGCTGGCTGGCCGTCCACCCTATATCGGCACAACAGAAGAAATAGAACACGCTAAGCTCACCGGGGCTTTCCCTCCTCTTTTTTCGCTGAACCCTGAGGTCTCGTATGAGCAAGAAGAGGTGCTTCGTCGTGCCCTCAGCATCTATCCCGAAGAACGCTACCCCTCAGTAGCAGCATTCGCTGACGCGCTTGTGGCAACGCTCACTCCTCCTATTAATACCGCTCCTCCCACTCCCTCACCTATTCCTCATCCCGAACAATCACTGACTCTTGAACAAATGCTTGATGCCCTGGCTAAATCTTCTCCCTCTGTTTTTCAACCAGGCATACAGCTTCTTCCTAAAGCTCCATTTTCTGACGAAGAGGCACCCACTTATCAAGAGAAAGAGATAATAGAGATGGAGATACAAGCAGGACAGGTCGAGCAAGTCACGCAGCCTATCGCTATACCCAGACTCCAAATCAAATGGTTAAGCGGTGGAGAGACTCGTGAGTACTTATTGGAGCATAAAGAGATACTGCTTGGGCGTGCCGGTTCTGATGATGTGCTACTAGATCAAGATTCATCAATCTCTCGTCATCATGCACTGTTAAAGTATGAAGATGATCGGTACCTGATTTATGACCAGCGTAGCTCCAGTGGCGTCTTCGTGAATGGGGAAAAATTGACCGATGAAACAGGGCGTGCCCTGGCAGATCGTGACCATATCCTCATCGGGAACTATGAGCTTATCTTCCGCTGGAGCAGAACTGGCGTTCCTCAACAAGAAGAGAACGCCCAAAAGAGCAGCGCAGACTCTGAAAAGGGTATCTCTTCCTAAAACACATCTAATAAGAATGGCACCTATCCCCAGTGAAGTGAAGCAGGGGCATGTACTTTTTTTTGTATATGCCCCTGCTTCAATTGTCATGAAAGGCTACTACTGGCAGTGAGTCTTACTGACCGCCAGCCGCACCTTCGACTTCGGCATGAACGGTTTCACCCACACTCTTCTCGATGGCCTCGAGCTCAGCCTCCGTACCTTGAATGACTGGACCCTTGAACCATTTACGCGCACTGACGAGCCACCAGATGGTGACAAGCAAGAACACGCCCAGCACTACTACAGGTGTGTAGTTAAAGGTAGCAAAGGGGCTGACACCAGCAGCAAGAGATGCAGGATTGAAGGTAGGCAACATAAACAGCACCGAGATGAAGGCAACCCAAATCACAGCGATCCAGCCAATCGGCCTGCTCCAGGCTCCCAGTTGCCATGGACCAGGCTTGAAGTCAGTTGCAAACTGGCGCAGGAAAATGGGCAGCGCATACGCGATATAAAGGCCGATGACGGCAATAGAAGTAACTGCCACGTATGCTGTGGCGTTCCATAACGAGGGGACAGCTAGGATAAAGGCTGCTACCGCTGCCAGGATGATGGCATTGCGCGGCGTGCGACCTCTATTCAGCCTATGCCAGACATTGTGGAATGGCACGGCGCCGTCACGCGAAAAGGCATAGATCATACGTGAGTTGGACGTGATCGAGGACATACCGCAGAAGAGCTGCGCAACTGCAATCACGGCGAACAAGAGGGTTCCCAGGACATAACTGAGACGGCTTTGCAGGATGTACAGCACCGGATTGACGAAGCCACCAGCCGCAGCCAGGTCGGGAGAAGCCGCTACTAGGGCCATCAGCAGAGCATAACCGGCAATGGCGGACACGACCACCGACATGACCACACCCCACGGCGCCCGCGTCTCTGCCCCGATCGTCTCCTCGGTCATATGGGCTGAAGCATCATAGCCCGTGTAGGTGTACTGCGCCAGCAACAGGCTCAAGAGGACGGCGTACCAGAGGGGGAAGCCGGTCGCGTTGAAGGTTTGATTGGGGGTGAAAAGCGTGCTTGCGGAATTAAACCCCTGAACATGAGAACTCGCCACCGCTACGGCGGGCGCCACTCCACCGGCGCCAGGAGTGAACTGCTGCCCAATGAGCGTCGCACCTACTACACCTACGACAATCAGGAGTACGCCCACAATGTGCCACCAGACACTGACATCATTCAGCAAGGCCACAAGGCGCACGCCAAATATATTGAGCATGGCAAGCACAGCCAGTATGATGGCGTAGATCAGCAAGGTCACCTGTTGTGTGGCAGGGTCATAGACCACGCCTGAGCCTGTAATACTGTAAACCACGGCAGGGACAGCAGGGAACCAGGCATGCAGCAACGTATCAATGGTAACGGCAGAGCCATAAACGATGCCTGCAGTGATACCGAACTGGCCGATCAGGTTAAACCAGCCGGTATACCATCCCCAGGCAGGCCCACCACGCCCTCTAAAACCAAGCTTGGAGGACCAGTAATAGAGGCCGCCGGCGGTCGGGTATGCAGAGGCCAGTTCAGCCATGCCCAGAGCAACGATGACCACGAAGATAGTGATGAGCGGCCAGCCAATCGAGGCGGCTGAATACCCTCCATTGAGCGTGGTCAGATAAAAGAGGGTGACACACCCGCTCAGGATCGAGATGATGGTGAAATGCGCGATGAGCTCTTCTTTGGCAGAACGTTGTGATGAAGCCAAGAGACACCTCCTAGAATTACAAAATAGAGAGAGGTATTTAAAACGTGTCAGACATCATGATGAACTCATGATGTCAGTGTGCCAACCTTTGGCGAGTTCAATCCGGTATCCCCATGGAATGTTGTTTCGCAGGAGACGAGCTTTCTACACCTCCCTTCAGATTGAAAGATTATCGTTCACACAAATGATATCTTATTATAGGCATCTATCGACAAGATCTTTCAGAAAGATCGCACCAACGCACAGGCTTACCTATGAATAAATAAACCCTCCACCCCATTGTTTTGGATTGACATCCATGATTACCTTCTTTGTGAAAAATCGCTCTGCAATATTGGTTGGGAAATCGTGCTCAACGTTGTAGGCTCCTAGGCTCTAGCTCCTACTCCGTATTGAGCATTTGAGGGTTATACAGGGTCTAGTATGGCAGAGATACAACTCCCTCCATCGTTACATAAGAGAATAACATCTTTTTATTTAACTCGTCAAGGAACTTATATTCATTTTTTTGACCATTGACTAACTTCCCTTATGTCTGTAGAATCAGGGAGACAAAAATCGAGAGGCACAACTTAATGGCAGAACTTCTGCAAAAAAATGATTTTAACGATGAAGACCTGAGTTTCGCCCAGGCGCCTGATCTTCTGGGAGTCTTAAGTAGTACGCGTGACGTGGTGGAGCAAGGAGAGTACGTGTGGGTTGCGACTGATCGAGCAGAACTCCTGGCTCATCAATGGCTACAAGATGAAACAGGCCAAAACGCCAGCACAGCCCCTACCTGGTATGACAACTATCACTTCTATGATGGAACAGAGCGCACCGCCAATTGGGTTCTTGCCCTCGACGCGATGAACTTCTGCTTTTGGGCGGAAAAAGATCAACCACGCTGGTCCATTGATTACCAGGGTGAGAGACTGAACGGCTATTTAGCCGAGGCTGCAGCGCTCAAACGTGCAGTAGAAGAGGACTTTCCCCTTTGGGATGCAGCGTACCTCAGCACTATCAGCGAGAAAGATTTAGCGCATATTTTTCGTGGCGAACAAACAATCCCGCTCTTTGAGGAACGCCTGCACAATCTGCGCGAAGTCGGCGCCGTACTGCTTCAGCAATATAATGGTCAATGCATCAATGCAATCGAGCAAGCAGGCGGTAGCGCCGTGAAGTTAGCGCTACTGCTGGCAAAAGACTTTCCCTCATTTAATGATGTCGCTCTCTACCGTAGTCATCTCGTTCTTTTCTACAAACGAGCTCAGATCTGTGTTGCCGATCTTCATGGATCGTTTGCTGGCAAAAGCTGGGGGGCGCTTACTGATATGGAACAGCTCACCGCGTTCGCTGACTACAAGTTACCACAGGTATTACGTCACTTTGGTGTACTTGAGTATCTACCTTCACTAGCTCAACGTATCGACGCTCAAGAACTACTTGAGGCTGGTTCTGAGGAAGAAGTAGAGTTGCGCGCCGCAACAATCTGGGCCTGTGAACTACTACGGCGCGAATTGGCTCGTCACGGGCGCATTATGACCGCAGCCGAGATCGACCTGCGCCTCTGGCTCCTTGGTCAAAATTCATCTGCAATGCAACCGTATCACCGTACGCGGACAATCTATTATTAAAGAACTGCTATGCTATTATCAACATTACTGACATCCTTAGAACAACCTCCTGTAGAGATTATTGCGCCCAATATTCCTGGAGGCGCAAACGCCCCAGATAATGTCGAGATTGCTGGATTGGCTTATGATTCGCGACAGGTACAGGCAGGAGAACTATTTATTGCTGTTCCAGGATTCCATACCGATGGACGGCGATTTCTGGCCGACGCGGCACAACGAGGGGCCATAGTTGCTCTTGGCGAAACATTGCCACGAGACGCACAAGCTTCTTTGCCTCTGCTTTATATTGAGGTGCAAGACGTACGCATAGCATTGGCCAATCTCGCATGCGCCTTTTACAAGTATCCAGCCAATCAACTCTGTACTATTGGCGTCACTGGCACTGATGGTAAAACCACAACCAGCAATCTCATCAGCGCGATTTTCGAAGCAGCCGAAATACAAACCGGCCTCATGACTACCGCCAACTTTAGAATCTCTGGTCAAGAATGGGAAAATGCGACACGCCAAAGCACACTCGAAGCACTCGAAATCCAGCAATATCTTCAACGAATGCTTGCAGCAGGAGTTACTCACGCGATCATAGAAGCAACCTCCCATGGCCTGGAGTTACAGCGCGTTCGAGGATGCAATTTTGATGTGGGAGTCGTCACAAATATTACGCACGAACACCTTGATTTTCATATAACCATTGCTCAGTATCGCCGCGCCAAAGCACGTCTCTTCGAAATGTTAGACCCAACAAGAGACAAAGGATTGGGTATCCATCCCGTAGCCATTCTCAATCGCGATGATGTAAGTTACGAAGTATTGAAACCCTACTGTCATGTACCTATTCTTGACTACGGTATCGATCAAACTGCTTCGGTACGCGCAATAGATATACAGCTTGACACACACAGCACCCGCTTTCGCGTGCTCCTACCCAACGCCGACTTCATGATTGAAACTCAGTTAGTCGGACATTTCAACGTGAGCAACTGCCTTGCCGCAATTGCCACGGCCTACAGTCAAGGCGTACCTCCTGCTGCTATTACGCGAGGCCTGGCACAGGTGAAGGGGATAACAGGGCGCATGGAGAGCATTAACGAGGGGCAACCTTTCACGGTTATTGTCGATTACGCCCACACACCAGATAGTCTGGAGAAGGTACTCGCTACCCTGCGGCCACTGACCACCGGGCGCTTGATGGTTGTCTTTGGTTCCGCTGGTGAGCGTGATATACAGAAACGCTCTATTATGGGACGTATTGCTGCACAAATGACAGATTTTTTCGTTATTACTGATGAGGACCCTCGCGAAGAGGATCGTATACAAATCCTACAGGACATTGCGAAAGGCGCGGAATCCGTTGGAAAACGGCAAAGCAGAGATTTTCTCTGCATCGCTGATCGTACTGAGGCAATTGCCTCGGCATTCGCACATGCACAGGCGGGCGATACCGTTCTACTGGCAGGGAAAGGCCACGAACAAAGTATAATTATAGGTAGGCAAAAGTTGCCCTGGGATGATCGTCAGGTAGCGCGCGAAGAGCTACGGCGGTTACGGTAACTTGAGAAATTAGAGTACTATACCTAACGTATCGGGTTCCGCCGTGCGTTACTGCTTGTACTTCTTCCACGTTTCAACATGTGAAGCATTTGGGTTCTTTTTCGTCTTTGGGAGTGAATATGGTTCCACAGTGGTTAATATTACCGTGCTGGCTATTACTTATTTTTGCTGCCAGTGCAACAATAAGTCTCACATTATGCTATCTAGCCAAAGTGCTTTTTCCCAGATTTCGTAGTGGTGAATTTAAACCAGGACCACATCGCTCGGATATTCGCTCTGACCTTCCTGCTGGCGGACGAGAGATTAAGACAATTGAACTCCCGCTGGTAGGTGGCCCTGCATTTATTCTGGCTCTTATAGTAACTGGTATCGCCGCGGGTTACCTTTTGAATTTCAATCGTGACCAATGGACTCTCCTACTCATTGGCCTGGGTGCCACTTTCTGCTATTCGCTTGTTGGTTTTATCGACGATAGTTTTAAAGTTTTCAGTAATGAAGGACTCTCAGAACGCACAAAGTTAGGCGGGTTGCTCCTGGTTTCGATTGCAGCCGCACTGTTTTATTTCTTCCTTCTTCCCAAAAGTGGTGGTCAATCGTATACTCCTTATATAGATTTCCCGATTATTGGGCCTTTGCTCTGCCCCGTTCCTCATGGTGGACTGCTCGCCTGCCCTCCGGGAAGAACTGATTACTTCGCCTGGCTGATTCTTCTCATCCTCATAACAAGTGTCATCGGCACTGTGACTTCTCTTTCAGTCGATTTTAGCGACGGTATCGATGGATTGGCAGGAGGACTGGTTTTTAGCGCCGCCCTGGCCTTTGGTATCATCTTCACTGGCAACATTGATCCAAAACATCCAGAAGGCATTGTACTGGTAGTAATGTCACTCCTATGCGCTGGGAGCGCTCTTGGCTATTTGCCGTTGAACTGGCCATCGTCCTGGGCAGCTCGTCGCGGTACGGCCAAAAGACGTGCAAAGATTTACATGGGCGATAGCGGTGCTTTGGGGCTTGGTGGCATCCTGGCGATGATTGCTATTTTTTCACGCCAGGAGAGCCTTCTACTCTTAATTGGGATGGCATTCGTACTAGAGGGCCTCTCCGCCTTGATGTCAGCGAAATTGTTGACGCCCTTTTTCCGCAAACGACTACAAATGCTGCGCTATGCAAGTACCACTGTTCTCGTCCATCATACAGAGTTCCCTAAGCCCTTTCTGGCTTCTCCACTTCATCACCATTTTGATTTGATTGGGTGGGACCGCCGTCGCTTAGTCTATGGAGCATGGGCGCTGGGTGCCTGTTTCGCAGCGCTAGGAGTAATGGTCGGTAAAGCGCCAGAGACATGGGAACGCTACCTTGCCCGTATCCTGGTACTGATTCTTGCCTGGCTTGTCTGGTCCAGTGGCTCATGGACGCGTCGTTACTTCGTAGGCAAGCATCCTGCCGAACGTACACGCCGCCGCAGGCTGGCACTGTTTTATGGTTACCCCTATCAAGTCATGGGATTGCGGTTGTACCACCTGGTGGAAATCATTGAAGCCAGCGAAAATGTCATAGAGACTCCCGCCGAGGAACTTGCTCTCTGGCAACGTATGAACATCTATGACGCTCGAGCTATGCTTGGGCTGTATTGTTATCGTGCCGGCTACTTTCCAGCCGCCCTGGCACAGTGGACACGTATCCCGGTCGACAACCGCGCTTTGCGCCCAGAGATCGAGCAACTCCGCATTGAGGTTGAGAACCGCATTGCTTTAGAAAAGCAGGAAACACAACCTATGAAGCTCGAGCAAATTTTGCGCCCGTCACCAGTAATTTCAGGTAATTTGCCACCTGCAGACTTGCCCAATCCACATGAGCCTATCCGTTTTGAAGAAAAAACAGATGGTCATAGAGGCTGGACCACCAATTCTGCAAATTCCTCATTAAATGGTGATAATGACAGTGACGATGAAGAACGACAGATAACTTCGCCACTTCTCAGTGATGCAGTTACCTTACCTGCTACTAATGGTTCGTTTAGTAAAACACCTCTCCATTACGCCGCTCCTCCAGCAGATGGAAGAAACTGGCTTGTTCGCTTTTTGCGCTTAGCACCTGGCAGGGGCGATTAGCACAATCGCGCTGGCTGAAAAGGTTTTTGTTATGACACATTTGCGCGGCGATTAGATACTCTGGGCTGTTTTTGGCATCTCATTAGCACTGGTCGCGTTTACCTATTTCGCAGGACAAAGACCCAGTCAGCAGTTAATAATGATCCAGTTACTTGGCCTCGGTTGCGGTCTCATCGCCATGTTGCACCGTAGAAGGGGGAAAAAATAGCTCCTATCAAGCCATTCTATATGTTTTGCATAGCTTAACATAGACTTCATCAAGGTGTTGCTCTTTGACGAGCTTTTCTACTCTCTCCTGGAGATCTTCACGAGCAGGATGACCCAAACGTTGGTCGATAGCCAGTGCCCGTACCCAGTATTCAAGCGCATTGTGATACTGCTGCTGCATAAAGCATAGCCTTCCCTGGCGGTGCAAGACCGCACAACGCTCGGCGGGTGTATCCAGGTCATCAGCTATGCTAAAGGCTTTCTGATAGAAGTGCTCAGCATCAGCATAGCGATGCAATACGCAAGCCACATCGCCTAGTCCTCGTAGGGCTCGCCCTTCGATCTGCCGCGCCCCCTGTTCCTCGCCAATTGCGAGAGCCTGTTCGTAGTATTCTTTTGCCTCTAAGTGTTCACCATCATCAAACGAAATGGCTCCCAGGCTATTCATCACGCGCGCGTTGTCGACGCTGTCTCCCAGGCCACTGAAAATAGTCAAGGCATCTTCATAGTATCCACGCGCATCTCCCAAGTTGTGGCGCTCCCGAGCAATATCACCCATCGCTCGTAAGGCCCACCCTTCACCACGGCGAATATGCTGCTCGCGAAAGATGGCGATAGCATCACTACAGGTCAAATCTGCCAGGTCAAGCTTGCCCTGATCGGCATAGACGATACTCTGATCGGCAAGCACCCAGGCTTGACCCGCGCGTAGCCCAAGCGCATTGAACAAGCGAAGCGCTTCTTCAAAATCCTTCAGGGCTTTGCTATACCGTCCCAGCGCTTCAAAGACGGTGCCACGGTCCCGCAACGTCGAGGCAATACCTTCATCGCTGTGCAGGTTGCGGAAACTGGCTAAAGTAAGTTCAAAGTACCCCAAGGCTTTATAATAATCCCCCAGCCCACGGCTCACTTCACCCAGCACCATCTGCATCCATGCTTCCCCTTTCTGATCACCGACTACGCGGAAAAGATGCAGAGCGTCCTGAGCATAGAGCCCGGCCTGCTGAAAGTATCCTTCCTCACGAAAGAGCATGGCTAATTCGTAAAGAGCCCAGCCAGTCTCATCGCGATCATTTTGCTCACGGTGCAGCGCCAGGCTGCGTGTCAGACAACCGACAGCCTCAGCATATTGACCAAGCTGGCGCAGGATCGCCCCAATACAACATTGTATCTGGCCCTCAACGGTTTTATTGCCTAAACGCAACGCATGAGCCTCCGCGCGCCGCAGCATATCCAATAATGCGGGAGCATGGCCACGTCCCCCCATTGCCCATGATGCTTGAACCGCTAACAGAATCGCCTCTTGTAAGTCCTGAGTCTCTCCTGCTGCCTCCTGATGTTCATAGGCCGCAAACCATTCTTCAGGACTGGGCTGTGGCTGGCTGCGATAGTAGTGAGCTACCACGCGATGCACCCGCCGGCGCTCCTGTAAAGGCAGGTACAAAAGCGCAAAATTGCGAATTTGCGGGTGAATGGTGTACACACGCCCATCAAATTGCATGAAGGACGCCTGCACCAGCTCGTCTCTTGCCGCCCGCCAATTCTGCGCCAGTTCTCCCGCAACGGCATCATTTGTAGGAGCAGTAGCCTGATTTTCGGGAGCAACAAGCATAATGATCTGTTCACGACTAAAAGGTAAGCGGAAGGCCGCGAGATAGGAAAGAAGCAAGCGTGCATGAGGGGTCAAACGTCGATAGGCGACATCGAGCACTGCAGAGATACCGGCGAGCTGTGAGTCGCGCAATTCATCGCACACCTCTTCTAATGAGCGTGTCGCCGCTTCCGGTGTAAATACCTTCCCATCGATAGAACGAGCCGCGCCAAAGATCAGTTCTGCTCCCAGGGGGTAGCCATCTAACAGCGTACAAATCTCTCGTAAGACCTTCTGCTGTTGTGGATCATCCATATGAATTCGCTGATCTAAGCCACTCTCACCAGCAAGCTCCGCAAAAAGCCTGAGCAGATCCGCATCAGCCATCTTATCAACATGATACTCATACCAGTGGTAAGGCGCCCCCTCAACCACTGCTACCGCCGTCGGATTCGAGCGAGATGAAACCAGCACCACCACTCCCGGCGGCAAAGAGCTAAAAAAGTGATGCCAGAGTTCTAACTGACTATGTTCTTTTACATCTTCAAAGCTATCCAGAAACAGTAAACAGGGCATATCTCGCTCTACGTATGAACGGAAGACGCTTAGCACCAGTTCCTGGCGATAGCTTTGATCATCAGGATGCAATGTCTTCGCAGGGGCATGCACATGATGAGCGATATCCATCAGCGCTTCATTGAAGAGCTTTCCCCCTTGTAATGAAATACCAATGGTCACCCCAGTGAACATCTCGTGATTTCGCCGGATCGCTTCAATGGCCAGAGCGCTCTTTCCAATTCCTGCTGGACCAGTTAAAGCGATATGATGCGTGACTGGACGTAATGTACCGTGTTCATTTGATGGCGGCCCAAGCTCTTCACCTCTCGCGGCAAACGCCAGAAGATCGCTCAATTCGCGCAATTCTCGTTCACGGCCCACAAAGGTCGTTGCTCCCCCCAGGTACGCCAGCGGGTGATCATGGTCTGCTGGCGCATCCCTGCCAGCAATCAGTGCAACAGGCCCCTCCTTACTCTCTGTCACGTGACGATACAGCACAGGGATAAACCATCCCTGGTGATTATGCCTGGGCAACATGGCATGGCGGGCGCGGGCAAGTGCCTCCTCCAGCGTGCGACCTTGCGCCAGAGCCTCATAAAAATGGAACATAAATGTTGGGGTAACGTCATCATGCAGCGAATAGGGCATTGCAACTACCGCGGGCACCTGAGCCATCACCAGGGAAGTTGCCAATGTGGTATCGAAATTGACACCGTGATGCTGATGGCGCGCGTGCTCCCCCAACAACGTAGCTGTCTCACAAGCAGACAGCACGACCAGGCGAACATCGCTACTGATAAATATCTCGCGCAATGTCTGGGTATCAATATACCTGTTCTTCCCCTCTTCGTCGCAAAAACACAGATAGGTCTGTGCCTTTACCCGGCTCAGCGATGCATCGCAATCAAGACATTTGCTTGCATCCGCATCGTTCAACTTCTGACAATCTTCATCAGGACAGAGGCGACCAAAGGCTCCGTGCCCATCAAAGTGAACGACATAACAGGGGAGCACCGTCTCGTTATCATCAAGTAACCCAACACCCCCATGCAAACTGAGATAGCTCACCAGATCATCAAAGGTCACCTGCTCTAATCTATCGAGAAGAATTGAACCATTTTCCATCAGGTCGGCTAATGCCCGTTGCATTGCTTCAAAGCTGCGCTCGGTTTCCAGGGACGCGCAATTCTTCGGAGAAGCACTAATATAGAGCATGCGCAGCGGCGGATGAACAGGTAAATCATAGCCGGTAGCATCCCCCGGGCGCAGAAGAGCACGAGTCAGTGTGAAGACGCCCGAAGCGAGGAGAAAGTGCTCGCCATTGTGGAGCAGTTCCCAGGGATAGCGGACAAATTCGTTGCAGACTGCAGCAAAACTAAAGGTCAAAGCCACAGTGCCGCGACGACGCAAGGTGCGCTGAATCACACTGCGTAACAGCGCTTGCACAGATTGCTCCGATACGTCACTCCGGCTAGTTCCCGGTGTCTCAGAGCCACACAAGGCTAAAAAAAGACGATTGCCTATTTCGTGCAGGTCATTGATGTTATTATTGAATTTGTTGAGTCTTTTCTGCAGGGCATTGAGCTGCCTACTCGTGTAAGGCGGCACAAAACTTCCGCTAACGGTACGCCCTGACCAGTTCTCCCGCACTTGCAACTCAAATGTGCCGTCCTCAAGGTTGCGAAAGAGTAGGTTTAATGTCTCTCCCATGTGCCTGCTTTTCTCGCATTCTGTCGAAAATACTAGTGATTTAGAGGCCCTAAGCGAACAGCATCACCAAATATCCGTTGCAAGTATAACACAATTCTTGGGTGTATGAATTCGTTGTAGGCAATCAAGCGGCATATTCCTCTTCCCAGAATGAATCATAGGTGTCATTGAGAACCGCCGTGCGCAAAGGCAAGAGGGCATCGAGGCCTTCAGGAGTCCAGCGCATGCCGGAGCGTTTGGCGCGCGTGCTGACGATGGTTTTGCAAGCGGCCTCGGCGATGCCACTGCCGATGTGCATCCCTTGAGCACGGAAGACAGGATAGCGCATGCGCTGGGCGTTGGTGGTAAAGTAATCCACGGCCCGTTCAGGGATACTGCGGGCTTGCCCTGGTTCCGGTGGAATGGGCGGCAACGCCTGGATCGCGGAGACGAGCGCTTCACTCTGCCCTTGTTCAAGGAGCGAACAGGCGTGCGTGGCCCAAGCTGTTCCCACTGCTGTGCCGCGTCCAAAGACGGCGTGAGCCACGTCCCACACGTGTTCTTTGGCATGATAGAGATCCACAATCTGCACTGCCTCTGGAAAGTGTTCGGCGACCAGGTTCCAAATCCAGGGGGCGCCGTCACCCAGAACCACCACCTGCTGGGCTTGCTCCAGTCCACATTGCCTAGCCAGGTGATAGAGCAACCAAGCAAAGCCCCCCTTAGCGGTGCGGCGAGCCACATAGCGCACACTGTCTGGCGCTGGCGTATCCACATAGACGCCAGGAGCTAGCTCTGAACGCTGAGGTCCCCGCTCTGCGCGAAACACTGCTCCGGCTTTGATCTCACGATAGATGTCGCCTTGGCGTTGCAGTTCCTCTTTCTCCATCGGCACGCTGCCCCGTCGCATCCGAGCTAACACGCCATCTAGTTCGATGTAGAGCCGCTCAATCTCCTTGGGTGGCTGCCGTTGCGCGCACGGCTGGCTCTGCGCTTGCTTGGCCTGGGCCTGTAAGACGGTGACTTGGCGGTCTTCTTCAGCCGCCAACGCTTCTCCCACCGGACGCATCAAGTTCAGGGCTTGCCGCCCGCTCATGCCAATCGGCACCGAGCGGCACATGGTCTGGGCCGCTTCCTCGAACGTGAGGCGCGCGCTCAGATAACTGATGTGCTGTTGCACCCCAGGAGTCGTCCGCTGCTTGTCCACGCCCCACAGCGCATCAGCAGGCGCTTCTCCATGGGTACACGCTTGCTCCTCTTGCGTTTCTCCTCCATGCAGGCATTGATAGTACGGACGCACAAAACTGACCGGGCCGACCAGCGTAATCAGTTCCTTGGGACGTTCTCCCACCAACCGTTGCATATGCCCGCAACTCCCCTCGCGCCGCGCCACCGGACGCCGCTCGTGCAGCCGACTGTTGAGGACTCCTTCCATCAGCTTTCTGCCTATGGCTTGACTGCTCTTGACTACCTGCTCTTCCAATTGCTTCAGTTCCCCCTCGGTCATCTGGCTCACCTGCTCGAGAAAGCTTTCCAACTCTTCTTCCAGTGCTTTGCTCAGTACCCTTCGTATCTGCTCATTCGTTTCCATTCGTGAGTCTCCTCTCTGGTTGATGGTTTTTTGTCCAGATGAGGATACTCCTTTTTCCCTTGCTTGCCTACAACCAATTCATACACCCACAATTCTTTTGTTAGAAAGCAGATTTTGAACGAGTTCTATCTGACAATTCCTGCATCTCATTCACCCCAGTATAACTCAACTTTGCCGAAGCGCACTGTATCGCCGACTTTGACTCCCGCATCCTCAAGTGCTTTTGTGACACCCATTTTTCGCAGTGTTACCTGCAAGCGATCCATCCCTTCTTCATTTTCCAGGTCGGTCATACTGACGACGCGTTCGACTCGCTTGCCGCGCACATGATAGGTATCGCCATCCTTAGAAACAGTAAAAGCGTCTTCTGGCTGGGGCCGCAGAACAGTACCTGGCATCTCAGTATTGACTTGCACAGCTTCGCGCTCGGCCTCTTCCCGCCGGATTTCATTCAATCGTTGGGCGGTAAACTGCATCAGCTCCTCAGTTCCTTGATGGGATGCCGCAGAAATGGCGAAAACAGGGTAGCCAGCCTTCTCAACCTGTGCTTTCAACGCTGGCCAGCGCTCCTGAGCTTCTGGTAAATCCATCTTGTTGAGTACGACAATCTGCGGACGCTGAGCCAGCTGTTCATCGTATTCACGCAATTCCTGGTTGATCGTTTGAAAGTCCTGCCAGGAATCTCGCTCGAACGAAGCGCCATCGAGCATATGAATCAAAAGACGAGTTCGCCGTATATGACGTAAAAATTCATGGCCCAGGCCAACACCCTGCGCGGCGCCTTCGATGAGACCGGGAATATCGGCAAGTATAAAGCCAAATTCATCGCCGCTGCCGGGTTGTCCCACAGCCACAACGCCGAGATTCGGTGAGAGCGTGGTAAAGGGGTAGTCAGCTATTTTTGGACGAGCTGCTGTAACCACTGAGAGCAAGGTTGACTTACCCGCATTCGGAAAACCAACCAGCCCAACATCGGCAATTAAGCGCAGTTCAAGCTGTATCCAGCGTTCCTCACCCGGTTCACCTTTCTGGGCCTCTTGCGGAGCCTGGTGTGTTGACGTAGCAAAGTGGACATTTCCCAGTCCTCCACGCCCCCCTCGTGCCACCATCACTCGCTGTCCTTCTTCTACAAGATCCGCAATTACTTCATTGCTTTCTGCATCGCGCACGATGGTGCCACAGGGTACAGACAGCACTATGTCTTCGCCTTTGGCTCCATGCATTTTCTGGCGTATTCCCGGCTCACCTGCCCCAGCTTTAAAATGGTGGCGATAGCGGTAATCTATCAAGGTATTCAAATTAGTTGTAGCTTCCAGGTATACACTACCCCCCCTACCTCCATCACCCCCGTCTGGACCTCCCAGCGGCGCGAACTTTTCCCGCCGGAAATGACGCGAACCGTTTCCACCATCACCCGCCTTGACAAAAATTTTTGTATGATCGTAGAACATAATATGACCCTAACATAGTATACAAATGGCACATTTTTCTTTTCGGCGAAGTCGAGTATAGCATACTCCTGGTAATATCGCCACATCGCACGCATCGCACGCATCGTACGCATCGACAGGCAGACTCAGCAACACGTTTCACCCACCAATAGCCGTTTCATTTTTCACGAAAGAGGAGAAGCAGGTCGAGCCTTGTACTCGACCTGCTTCTCCTCACTGCTGCAATTTCAAAAGACAAATGTATTCCTAACGTATCCTAAAAAGGTCTTGCCCTCTCAAGGGTGCGCTTCAGCAAACCTATAACAGCAATTGAGCCAAACCAGAGGGCCACTAGCAACCAGGATCTTTTCTCGTCATTGTCCTTCATTATCTTGTACCTCGCCTCATTGATAGAAGATACATCCTGAACAATCTACGTTTTACATTAAACGGGGTTGCACCCATTCATGGTATCACATAAGTTACCAAGCTACAGTTAACCCGATGTGAGAGTTTTTCCCTAAACTTGTTGCACATGTTGCACATGTTGCACTTGTCGCGTTTGTAACGCATGGTGGACGACCCCTGAAACCTTTAGCAGGCTCTTAACGTTCGTTGAGACAATCTTGATCTTCGCCTGATGCAATGCCGAAAGGAAATATGACTATCAAATTCGTATACTTTATCCAAACTCCTCTTGCCTTAGCCTATGCCACTCTCGACGCTCTTGCTCGCGGCGAAGCCAAACTGAGCCGCGGCGCAGTACTCAAACTCACGCAGCATATCGATGATCAAATCTAAACTTTTTACACAGTTTGAATCTCGACAGGTTTGGGTTCAGCCTTGACGAGCTTTTCACGGAAGTGCGGCATTACCTCTTCCGCCATCATCGTCTGATTCTTGAGGACGAGGTAATCAGGGATTTCACCAACATGACCGCCTGTGACCAACATACCGGCATGAAGCTCGTCGGTCAAGTAGGCAAGTTTCTCAACGACGGTATCCACGCTGCCTGCTATGACAACACCTGTATCTACCAATTCTTTGAAGGAGGCTTTTCGACCATAGGTTCCACTTTCAAGCATCCCTCTGAGACTACGTACGCTCATATAGCCGGGCGGTACAAAGAATTCGGGGCGGACCTTGAGGGCTTTGTTAAAGAGCCACATCACATATTTTTCCCCCTCCTTCATAGCAATATCATCGCTCTCGGCCACGACACAGGGAACACAGAATGCGAGTTGCTCTGGCTGCGCTTCGTAGCCATATTTTTCCTCGGCGAGCCGGCGGTACATGTCATATGCTCGCTTGCGCTGGTCCATTGGCATGAAAACCGTCATATAGGGATATTTATGTCCCGCTGCAAAATCGATGGTCTCGGTACTGGCAGTACCAGGCAACCAGATGGGCGGGTGAGGCTGCTGAATTGGTCGAGGCCAGATATTGACGTAGCGATAGTTATAGTGTTCACCCTCGAAGGCGAATGGGCCGGGGCGAGTCCAGGCCTGTATGATCAAGTCGTGCGCCTCGTCCATACGTTCACGGCTAATGGTTGGATTGACGCTGTAGCTGAAATATTCCATGCCCGTGCCGCGCACAAAGCCGGAGATAATGCGTCCGCCACTGATCACGTCGAGCATAGCGATCTCTTCGGCCACCCGCAGTGGGTCATCATGCAGCGGCAGCGCATTGCCAACAATCCCGATTTTTGCCCGCTTTATCCTCTGCGTCAGGACAGCAGCCATAATATTTGGCGAAGGCATGGTCCCGTAAGCATTCTGATGATGCTCGTTGACGATGACACTATCCCACCCCAATTTATCGGCTCGTTCGATCTCATCAAGATATCGGTTATATAACGCGTGCCCCTTGATTGGGTCATAGATCGAATTGGGCAGTGTTACCCACGCAGAGTCGTACTTTTGATCATAATCCGCGGGCAGGTAGGGCCAGGGCATCAAGTGGAAGTAGTGGAACTGCAGCTTATTCACGGGAAGTTAATCCTTTCCTTGCTCAAGAAATTCGCAGATACTCCTGGCCCATTCCTCGTGTTTCTCAAACATGGGCATATGTCCTGTGCCTTCCAACTTTACCAGTCGAGAGTTGGCGATTTGCCGGTGAAACGTATCGCCGTATACCGGGGGAATGACACGATCATTTGCTCCCCAGATCACTAAGGTTGGACACTTGATACTGGCTAAGCGCCGTTCCAACTTCGGGTCATAGCTGGGATTCCAGGCCAGTGAAGCGAGGGTAGTACGCTCTTTATACTGCACAAGCAGGTAATCTACATTAAATTCGGCAGGCATCAGAGGCATTGCAGCCATGGGATTATCAAAACAGGCGACGATTAACTCCTGAACGTTCATAGCGAAGATATCGGCGATAGGTGAACCCTTCACCCGGATGCCAGCGGCATTGGAGAGCACCAGCTTTTTAACCTGTTCCGGATACCATACGGCTATCTCTGCTGCCATCCATCCTCCTATCGAATGTCCAACAAGCATGACCTTGTCCAGCCCTAGCTCGTTCAACAGGTCGCGGAAGAAGAGGATATAGTCACTCATATCACGCATCCAATCGGGCCTCTCAGTTAAACCAAAACCAGGGATATCGGGTGCGAATAGGTGAAAGTACTGGGCGAGGGAACGATGATAATCCAGCCACAAGTTCCCCAGGTTGGTGCCGTGGAGATACAGTAAAGGCGGAGCGGCAGGTGAACCAGCTTCAAATATGTGCGTTGCAATGCCCTGCACGTTGACCGTGCGTTCGTTTTTTTCAATGGGGGTTACGACATCTGACATCGTTGTTTATCCTTCTTGGCGTTTTAGAGTTTGGGAACGAACAGGAATGTGCCGTGCTACTATCATACCATACACAAAAAGCGGCTCCATTGGGCCCCATTGCCTGCTGAGCCGTTTTGCTATAGTGGTTTACTGATTATTGGCTTCAGAGCTGGATAGAGTGCGCGGTAGGTCCCATACGCCTGGGCATAGGCCACCTCGTTTCCCCTATCTGGCCCAGTTCGCTCCACCACACGTATGGTAGCCTCACAGGCCTGCGGCACTGAACTGTAGATGCCACAGGCAACGCCTGCTAACAAGGCGGCGCCAAAGGCAGGCCCTTCCGTTGCATTTGTTGTTACCAGTTCCACCCCCAGAATGTCCGCGATAATTTGACGCCAGAGCACACTCTTTGCGCCGCCGCCGGTAGCACGCAACTGCTCCAAGGGCAGACCCTGCTCCTGAATAATCAAGAAGCAATCCTTTAAGCTAAAAGCCACACCCTCTAAGACAGCACGTACCAGGTGACGGCGATCATGGCTGGCAGTGAGGCCAATCCAGCCGCCGCGAGCGTAGGCGTCGAGGTGAGGAGTGCGCTCTCCCTGTAGATAAGGTAAGAACAACAGTCCATCACTTCCAGCAGGTACGCTTTCAGCCTCCCTGGCAAGAAGTTCGTAGGCGTCCAATCCAGTCCAGCGCTCTAATGCTCGCTCAGGTAATCCAATGTTATCGCGTACCCAGCGTAGCGAGAGACCAGCCCCCTGCGTCACTCCCATGAGGTACCAGGCGTGTGGTACAGCGTGGTTAAACGTGTGAACTCGAGGCACAGGGCCAGACATATCGACTTGCGGGGTGTCAGCATAGGCCAGCACTACTCCACTCGTCCCGATAGAGACGAGCGCCAGGCCGGGCAGCACTACGCCATTGCCAACGGCGCCACAGGCGTTATCCGCTCCACCACCCGCAACAGGAGTGCCCGGCAGTAAGCCGGTCAGGGCCGCTACTTCACCGGTAATCGTGCCACTCACAGCATCAGCGGCAACAACAGGCGGCAGCAGGGCTGGATCGAGCGCTATTGCCTCCAGCACCTCGCGAGACCATGTTCCCTGCTTCACATCCAGGAGACAGGTGCCTGCCGCATCTGAAATCTCCATCGCCAACTTACCAGTCAAGCGGAAGCGAATATAGTCTTTGGGCAAGACCATGGTGCGTGCCCGCGCAAATATCTCTGGCTCATTGTCACGAATCCAGAGCAATTTGGGGGCAGAGAAACCTGGCAGCGCGGGATTGCTCACCAGCTTGATGAGGCGGGCAGCACCTACTCTCTCGGTCATCCAGCGGCACTGGGCTTCACTTCGCTGATCCGCCCAGATGATGCACGGTCGCAAGACCTGCTGATGCTCGTCTAGCAATACAACGCCGTGCATTTGACCGGAGAGGCCGACGCCACGTACATCCGATGGCTGTACGTGATAACGCACAGCCCCTGTTAGACACGCTTCAATAGCCACAACTGTGGCTTGCCACCAGTCTGCCGGGTCTTGCTCAGCCCAACCAGGCTGAGGGTGCAGCAGCGGATAATCGACAAAGGCCGAGGAAAGCACATGCCCATCTTCCGCGGAGAAGAGAGCCGCTTTGACTCCTGTCGTTCCGAGGTCAATCCCAAGGAGAGTTTGCATAGAGTTATCCCTTCAACGGTTATTGTTTATGATCAAACCTGATGAGATGATTGTACGCTATGAAAAGCTATTCTAAAAGGTGGCCAGTTGCTAAAGAGGGAATGGTATCTGGCCAATGCTCGCGATTTATGTAGAATACCGAGCATCTTGCTCGCTATTATTTTGGACACTTGACAAGTATTTGAGGAGCATGATAGGTCTACAGCGCAGAGTAAGATAGTGTAAAACAAGTTTTAACAGCATTTAATGTATTTAATACATGTGAAGGAAGGAGAATAGCTGTGATTTATCCTTTGTCCATTAATTTGGCTCTTATGCAGCTTCGGTGATAGGAGAGAGGAGCGAGGCTGCGTAAGAGCCACAAAGGGAGGCTACAGAACAGTGCGAATGGCCTCCACAAGGGCATCAGGGGCTTCAAACGGCACAAAGTGACCAATGCCCGCTAACATCTGAACACGGACGAGATGGGGAAAATATTCCTCCAGTCGATCTGCCCAACTTGACAAGAGGACAGGATCAGCCTCTCCCCACACGACAGCGGTCGGGTGAGTGATGGGGGCCAGTTGACTCTGCGGATAGGAGGTGGCCACTTGTCCAGACCCACCCCCCGCTCGATACCAGGCAATACTTCCCCGGACAGCTCCCGGCTGCGTATAGGTATCTACAATCGCTTCAAACTCTTTGGCACGAAGAGCTTGCTTGTTGCCGACCCAATGATCATAGAAATAAGACAAGTAGAGACGCACCGTTTCCCGATCATGACCGATGAGTTGATCGGCTTGCGTAATCGTGTGAAAATGCTGGTACCAGCGCTCCTTCTGGGCTGCTGGCTCCAAAGGGCGTGTGCCAAAACCGGGATAGACCGGCGCTGATAATGCGAGACCCTGGACGCGCCCAGGAGCCATCTGCGCTACGGTCTGCGCCACACGCGAGCCAATATCATATCCAACAAGCAGGACTGTCTCAAGTTGCAACTGATCAAGCAAAGCCAGCACATTTCTGGCTTGCGCTTCAGCAGAGTAGGCCGAACGTGGAGGCCAATCGGGTTTAGCAGAGGCGCCAAATCCCCGCAAATCCATGCCAATGACAGAGCTGATCTGCGCCAGGCGAGGAAGCATACGCCGCCAGTCATACCAGAAGCCAGGCCAGCCGTGAAGCAAGAGCACCGTTGGGCTCCCTTGTCCTCGCCTCACATAATGCAGTTCCAGTCCATCAGCATCGTGAGCCATTGCGTGTCCCCAAGCTGCATCTTGAGGAAGGATATCAAACATCTCATCCACAGGCATAGTTCATTCCCATTTCATGCTCTG
>WNGN01001181.1_pt1 | contig 42839 bp, 43 predicted proteins | sample 5400561 | NCBI WGS metagenome assembly WNGN01 (sample SAMN13153379, study PRJNA577476) | soil metagenome | isolation source: 115 cm soil or saprolite under Garry oak tree replicate 2 | place: USA:California | collected 2016-06-15 | reverse complement strand
AGGAGCCGATCCTCTTCAGCACTACTATTCGCGAAAATATTGCCTACGGGCGACTGACGGCGACCCAGGGAGAGATCGAAGCAGTGGCGCGAGCAGCCAATGCGTGCGAATTTATCGAGCACTTACCGCAGGGGTACGACACGCTGGTCGGCGAGCGCGGAGTGAAGCTTTCGGGTGGACAGCGTCAACGTATTGCCATTGCACGGGCCCTGCTGCGCAATCCACGCCTGCTGATCCTTGACGAGGCGACCAGTTCGCTCGACAATGAAAGCGAACACCTGGTGCAGCAAGCGCTCGAACGCTTGATGAAAGATCGCACCACGATTGTGATCGCCCATCGCTTGAGCACAGTCCAGCACGCGGACAAGATCGTAGTCATTGAGAAGGGCCGCATCATTGAAGAGGGCAGGCATGAGGACCTCCTGGCGCGAGAAGGCGCCTATTATCGCCTGTACACGCGTACCTTCCAGATGCAGGTTGAAGAGCAACAAGGGGGTCAGTTCACTTGACAAAATCCTTACTCTACTTTATAACTTCATCGAAGTAAAATATTTTGTTTATATAGATTAAAATAAAATTCCCGCAGGAGAAAACCCATGACGAACGCAGCCTTTGAACACATTTACAGAGATGTCTCCCAGGCACAGAGGGATCAGCTGCTGGCATTTCGCACCCTGCATCCCGTCAAAAAGCTCCCTGTAGGCAAAAATGAGTGGGACTACCTGGCAGGCGGCCAGGGCGAAGAAACCCTTGTCTTGCTCACAGGCGACCTGAACAGCAGCGAAATCTGGTTCCAGATCATGACCGGGTTCGAGAAAACCCACCGTGTCCTCTCTATCCGTTATCCCAGCGTCGTCACGGTAGCAGAACTGGTAGAAGGCATTGCTGCCATCCTGGACGCCGAGCTTATCCAGCGGGCGCATATATTGGGCGAATCGCTTGGTGGTATGGTTGCCCAGTGTCTCGTGCGGCGCTATCCCAAAAAAGTGGACTCGCTGATCCTGGCAAGTACAGCCGCCCCGGAGCAGCGGCTCGTGCCCCGCATGAAGAGACAGGAGAAACTGGTTTCCCTGTTTCCACTGGGACTGCTGCTCAGCTTATCGAAGCGCCGTGTGCTTCACCTGCTGTCTGGCTTGCCTGAAGAGGAGCGGTCATTCTGGAAAGCCCTGCTGGCGGAGAAGATTTCATCCTACGTAACGAAAGCCTGGTTGATCAGCCAGTATAAGCTCCTCGCAGACTACTGCGCCAGCTACCACTTCGTGCCCGCCGACCTGGAGCACTGGCCGGGAGCAATCCTGATCCTTCAAGCCGACGACGATGAACTCATTCAGAGGTTGGCACGAGAGCCGCTTACCGCCTTCTATCCCCAGGCCCAGGTGCACACCTTCCACAACGCGAATCACATCCCCCTGATTACCAAAAAGGACGAATACATCAACGTGGTAAAGCAATTCTTACGCGAAAGGCAGCGCGTCTCGTAAATACTTGCTTGTCAATGTGAATAATTTCATCCGGCTCCATAGGGACGACATGAGGGAAGGCATCCCCATTTGGTCCCCCGTGCTATACTGATAATAAGGCAATGCTTTCCTCGCTTGCCCTCTACCCTCGCGTCTCACCACGAACCGGGGAAGCCAACCAGCCCCCTTCGTCCCAGTCCCCCTGACAGGAACACCCTCTCGTTCCTCCTCGTTCCCCTGCATTAGAAAGGAAATAACCCTGTCTCAACTGTCCCATGTGTCCCAATTGAAAAATAGCTTACTGCGGCTCAAGTCATCCCCGCAGAAATACCTGTCTCAACTGTCCCAGGTGTCCCATACAATACCCCCTCACGCGCTGCGATACAGCTTTGTCAACACAAACTCTTTATGCCCCAGCACCTCAGCCGCCGCCAGCCTGCCGCTCGCGATACGCTGCATCATCACTATGATCTCTACGCCGGCTTCCTTCAACGTCAGGTCGCGGCTGAGCAGTCCGCTGATATCTACGTCGATGTGCTCGCCCATCGTGCTCACCGTCTTGGGATTGGCCGAGATCTTCATCACCGGGATAATCGGATTGCCGACCACGTTGCCCTGTCCCGTCGTAAAAAAATGGAAGACAGACCCGGCAGCTGCCCACAGCGTCACGGCTTCGGCTGCCGCCGAAGAAGTATCCATGAAATAGAGTCCTTGCCCACCGGGAGCTTCAGCCGGAGCCAGCACGCCATTGATCGACTTCGTGCCCGTCTTCTGGATATTCCCCAGGGCTTTTTCCTCGATAGTGCTCAATCCGCCTGCAATATTGCCCTGCGTTGGCTGCGACCCCAACAAATCGAAACCTGTATCCAGGATGAATTGCTGGTAGGCTTGATGCACTTGCAGGTACCTCTCCCGCAGCTCTGGCGTTGCCATACGGCCAGCGATCAGGTGCTCGGCCCCCGTAATCTCGGACGTCTCGCCGAACATCACCGTCGCCCCCTGCTCGATCAGCCAGTCTACCGCTACTCCCAGGGCGGGATTGGACGCCAGCCCCGAGGTCGTATCCGACTCCCCGCACTTGATGCTGAAAACCGCCTCGCGCACTGGTATGGCCTCGCGCTGCACCTCCGAGCTTTCCTGCACAAACTCGCGTGCAGCCTTCGCCGCGCGTGCTATCGTGTCGATATCACCGTGCTCTTCGATAGAGAACCCGGCAACCGGCTTCCCTGTCTTTGCAATGCCGTCTACGACGACTTTTGTCCAGTTCGGCTCGATGCCGATCACCACGGCCGCGGCAACATTAGGGTTGGCTCCCGTGCCGGTTAACGTGCGGAAGTGCAAATCAAGATCGTCTCCGAACTGCAGGCGCCCATAGGGGTGCAGCAGCGGCACCGTCGCCTGAATGACGTGCGAAACTCGCTCCACAGCCGCGTTAGAGAGATCATCTACCGGGATTATAGCTACATAATTGCGCGTCGCGACCGTGCCATCCTTGCGCCGGTAGCCCAGAAAAGTCGTCATCGTGACCACCTCGCAGACCTGATATTGTGTACATGTACATGCTCCCCTTGCCGTGTCGCAGCCGTCACCCGCCCGATTACTTCGTTGTATTCACGGCACTCGTGCCCTTCGGCCATGTCTCGCAGAGCCACTTTATGCCCCAGCGGAACGACCGAAATCATCGCCAGCGTCACGCCCTCGCCGCTATCCATAAATACCCCTTCTACTGTTTCACCCGCTGCGAGGTCGCGAACCGCAACTCCTACATCGTCTTCCTTGCAATGCACTAAAAACCCATGCGCCATAGCTCGCTCCTTCCCTGGCCCGTCGCCTGGTCAACAATAGGACTGACCCAAGTATACCTAAAAGCCTTCCACGTTGTCACGGTTTGCGCGATACCCTACCGTGCAGTATAATAAGCATACAACTGTAGCCACTTTACGCCCGCTACTGGCACCGGGGAGGACTCCAACCGAAGAATTGGTTGCCGATTTGCTCAGTATGGTGACCGTCTTTTCGGGCAGGTTGGATGCAAGCCACGCGAATAACATTCGGTCGTGTGTCGAATGCACTTAAGGACTGTTTGAAGGCAGCAGAAGCTGATGGGACAAACCGCGAGAACAACCAAACTCCTGCTTGATCTCTCTCCACGAGGTCAAGGGGGAACCAATCCTGGAAAACGAGAGCATCTGGCCGCAACGGTGGACATCCTCAATGCGGCACGCCAGTTCTATCTGAACTTTTTTCTGGCGCATCCTGACAAGCTGATGGAGCGGGTCGAGGTGATTGCCAAGAAAACAGGAGAGGTGAGCGAGCGGCTCGTTTCTGCGGACAAGCTGTTGACCTGGGCCGAGTTTCACACGGTGGAGACCCGTGAGCATCCAGATCCTCTTGCTGATTGGAATTTCAGTCGAGTGTTCCCTGATTTGCCCAACCGCTACCGGCGCTCCGTGATCAAGGACGTGTTAGGCAAAGCCCGTGCCTACCTGACAACCCTGGCCAAATGGGAAGCCAGAGGGAAACGGAAAGGGAAACCAGGACGGCCCACTGCTGGCAACCATCCCACCCTCTACGACGGCACCTACGCCCTGGAACTCGATGAGCTGGATCTGCGCAAGAGTTTTGTCCGGCTGAAAGTCTACACCGGGTCTGCGTGGGTGTGGGTCCACTATCCGACCTGCTACAACCGGTATTTTGAGCGCCGACGAACAGAGCCAGGATGGGAAACGGAAAGCCCCAAGTTGATCCTGAACAAACAGACTGCGGCCATCCTTTTCTTGCAAAGCAAGACCATCACCGCCAAAAAGATCGTGGAAAGCAAGCGCAATCCAGATCTGGTCACGGTGGCCGTCGATCTGAACGTCAAATTTCTCGCAGTGATTACCGTGCGCCAGCATGGGGTCATCAGAGAAACCCGCTTTGTCTCCGATCAGGGCCTTGATCAGCACCGATACCGCCATCTGCGTCGGATCGCAAAGAAGCAATGGCAGTCAGGCCACCCGGTCTCGGGAGAGCACAGCAATCAGCAACTCTGGGCACATGTGCGCCGTCAGAATCAGGACAGCGCGCACAAGACTGCGCGGGCGATTGTTGAAGTGTGCGAGAAGTATCCTGGATGTGTGCTCGTCTTTGAACGCTTACGCAAGATCAAAGCAGCAGGTGCCAGCACATCGCGGCGGGTAAACCGCAAACAAGCCAACCAGTTGAAAGGGAAAATCAACCAACTCGCGAAAGAGAAAGCCTATGCCAGAGCAGTCGTGAGCGTGGAAGTCAATCCCCATGGGACGTCGCAGTATTGTGCGCGTTGTGGCAGCAAGGGCGTGAGGTTCACGTATCAAGCTGGGCAACGAGTCAGAGGCAAAGGGGGTAAACTCTTCTTGTGTCCCGCTTGCCACTACGAGTGCCATGCCGACTTCAACGCGAGCGTGAATGTGCATCACAGCTTCTTCCGCGAGTTTCATTGGCAGCCACGCCTCAAAGGCAGTGGCTGAACGCCCTGTCCGGCTACAGGTCGGATGGGAGAATGGCTGGGGAGGGCAATCCCTGTGATCCAGCCCAGGCCCGTTCGCACATGAGCGAACCCGTGAAAGTGGTGGGGCTCTTGCTGGACCAACGGGGGCACGATTCAGACGACATGCTCTCTCGGTTATAACCCGTTTCCTTAACCTGGCGGAATGTTGCAGAATTGCTGCCAAGCCGAATGGAGACAGGGCGGTTCCTGCTCATCCATATTGTAGATATTTCGCTGCTGGGCTTCGGCCCTGCAGTCTACGATGATGGCATACGTCTTTTTGATTTCTGGATCGCGCGTCTCCTCTCCCTGGCATTGATCGCTGCCGTCCTATTTCACGCGTTCAACGGCATACGTATCATGCTCATCGACTTCTTGAGCAAGGGAGCGCATTACCAGAAAGTCATGTTCTATATCGTCCTGGCCCTCGCCGTCGTCTGCTTCATTCCCACGGCGATCATTGTGCTTAAGCCGGTATTTGTTGCGTTCTTTCACGGGTTCGTTACCGCCCACACAAAGTAACTGTTCCTGGAGATTAGGAAAGAGGAGAACGCTCATGCGTATTTCGAATGGATATGGCCCTCGCCCGGCGAGCGGCGGATTTGAAGCCTTTTCCTGGTACTTCATCCGCGTTTCTGGCATTGCACTCATTTTTCTTGTCATCATTCACCTGCTCGTCATGCATGTCACCACTGACGTCGCCTGCACCACCTTTCAGTTCGTGGCATCCCGTTATGCCAATCCGCTCTGGCGCCTCTTCGATTGGCTGCTGCTGACGCTGGCCCTTTTACATGGCATGAACGGCTTGCGCGTGGTCATGGACGACTATGTGCCGTCTCGTACCTGGCGTATCAGGATACTATCTGTACTGGGGGTTTTGACCCTGGCCTTCTTTATGCTGGGCACGATCACCATCATCGCGTTCCAGAACGTACCGGCCAGCCTACTTGGACCGCACTGCGTCCAGTTCCACTAGTAGCTCCCCGATTTATCGTGGGAGGAGGACACACTATGTACCATAAATTTGATGTCATCATTGTCGGCGCGGGCGGCGCGGGACTGATGGCCGCAATGCAGCTTCCCAACGCCAGTGTTGCAGTGCTGACCAAGGTCTATCCCACACGCTCGCATACGGGTGCAGCGCAGGGGGGCGTGGCGGCCGCGCTGGGCAACGTGGAAGAAGATCACTGGAAATGGCATATGTACGACACCGTCAAGGGTGGCGACTACCTGGTCGATCAGCCCGCGGCGGAAATCCTGGCGCGAGACGCCATCGATGCCGTCTACGAGCTGGAGCATCGCGGCCTGCCCTTCAACCGCACCGCCGATGGGCGCATCGACCAGCGCCGCTTCGGAGGACATACACGCAACTACGGTGAAGCCGCTGTCCGGCGTGCCTGCTACGCCGCCGACCGTACCGGGCACATGTTGTTGCAGACTATGTACCAGAATGCTATCAAGAACCAGGTACGCTTCTTCAACGAATATCTTGTGCTTGACCTGTTGTTAAACGAAGATCAGGCCTGCGGCGTCGTCGCCATGGAAATTCGCAGCGGTGAGATACATACCTTCCACGCTAAGGCTATTCTTTTCGCCACCGGCGGCTACGGCCGCGCCTGGCGCGTGACAAGCAACGCCTTTGCCTGCATGGGTGATGGCATGGCGATAGCCTACCGCCGGGGCATCCCCCTCCAGGACATGGAGATGTACCAGTTCCATCCCACCGGTCTCTACAGGGTGGGCGTCCTGCTCAGTGAGGCGGCACGCGGCGAAGGAGGCAAACTCCTCAACGGCAAGAACGAATACTTTATGGAACGCTACATGCCGACCCTCAAAGACCTGGCCCCGCGCGATATCGTCTCCCGCTGCATGATCCAGGAGGTCAAGGAGGGGCGCGGCGTCAACGGCAAGGATTACGTTTACCTGGACCTGCGGCACCTGGGCGAAAAGGTCATCAATGAAAAACTGCCAGATATCACCGACTTCGCGCGCAACTATCTTGGCGTCGAGCCGATTCGCGAGCCGGTGCCCATCCAGCCCACCGCCCATTATGCCATGGGCGGCATTCCCACCGATCTCGATGCCCGTGTAGTAATTGACCCCCGGTGGACGCCGCTGCCGGGCTTCTACGCTGCTGGAGAAGTGGCCTGCGTCTCTGTGCATGGCGCCAATCGCCTGGGCACCAACTCACTGGTCGACCTGATCGTCTTTGGACGGCGGGCAGGCAAGCATATGGCAAAGTTCATCGCAGAGAACGATCACGTGCCCCTTCCACCCGAACCCGAGTCCTTTGCTCGCGAGCTGCTCGATCGCCTCTATACCTCTGCCGGTGGCGAGTCAGCGGCTCATATACGCAATACATTACAAAACGAGATGGACGTGAAGGTCTTTGTTGAACGCGATGATCAAGGTCTGCGCCATGCACTGCAGACGCTCGATGGCCTGCAAGACGCGTATAAACAGGTGCAATTACAGGATAAGGGCAAAATATTCAACACTGAATTGGTTGAGTCCATTGAGCTAGGTTTCTTGCTTGAATGCGCCGAGGCGACCATACACGGCGCGCTGGCACGCACAGAGAGTCGCGGTGCGCACTACCGTACCGACTACACCCAACGTGACGACGCACACTGGCTGAGGCATACCCTCGCCTACAAGGGCGCCAGGACCCACGATGTGCGCCTGGACTACAAGGACGTCATCTTGATCGATGACCCAATTTTCAAACCAAAGGAACGCAAATACTAAGGAGTTGCGCTATGAAATTGCTCATGCGTATCAAACGCTACGACCCCGAGAAGGATAGCAAGCCTTACTGGGCATCCTATAGCGTCGAAGCCGACCCTATCGATCGCCTGCTGGATGCATTGAATACCATCAAGTGGACGCAGGATGGCTCCTTGACGTATCGCCGCTCCTGTGCGCACGGCGTGTGCGGCTCCGATGCCATGCGTATCAACGGCCGCAATCGCCTGGCCTGCAAGGTGCTGGCGCGCGACGTGGGCGAGAGAGTGACCATCGAACCCATGCTTGGTTTCCCTGTCATCAAAGACCTGGTTGTCGATCTGGACCAGTTTTTTGCCAAGTACGAATCGATCAAACCTTACCTCATCACCTACGACTCCGAGCCTGGCACCGAACGCTTGCAGAGCCCTGAACAGCGCGCCCGCTATGACGAAGGCACCAAGTGTATCCTCTGTGGCGCCTGCACAAGTTCCTGTCCTTCCATCTGGGGCAATCCCGACTGGGTTGGCCCGGCTTCCATCGTGAATGCCCACCGCTTCATTTTCGACAGTCGCGACCAGGCCAGGACCGAACGCCTTGCCATCCTGGGCAAGCAAGAAGGCGTATGGCGCTGCCGTACCATCTTCAACTGCACCGATGCCTGCCCGCGCGGTATCCATGTAACCGACCTGATCGAACAGGTCAAACGCGCCATCGTTTACAACGAACAATAAGGGTGCAGGGGACTCCCTGCCGGAGCGCGAGGTGTCCTCGCACCTTCTTTCCCAAAGCTTTGGTGAGAATGCACTAAGGAAGACGTAATGCAAACAGTGACAGAAACATGGCAGCACCGCGATATCATCACCAACGGTATTCGCATGCACTATGTAACCCAGGGCAGCGGGCCGCTCATCGTGCTGCTACATGGCTTCCCCGAATTTTGGTATTCCTGGCGTTTCCAGATACCCTTCCTTGCGGAGCATGGCTACACCGTCGTTGCCCCCGACCTGCGCGGCTATAACGAAACCGATAAGCCCCGTAAAGGCTACGACACTACGACGCTTACTCGTGACATCGAAGGCTTGATCAAGGGGTTGGGACAGGAAAAAGCCATTATCGCCGGGCACGACTGGGGTGGAGCGGTAGCCTGGATCTTTGCCGCTCGCTATCCCGAGATGACCGGACGCTTAATCATCATGAATGCTCCGCATCCCCTGGCTTTTCAACGTGAAATGCGGACATTCCGGCAGTTGCGTAAAAGCTGGTATATGTTCTTCTTCCAGCTTCCCTGGCTTCCCGAATACGTGCTCCTGCGCAACAATGCCAACGAGGTAGGGCGGATGCTGCGCGGTGCTGCCATGCAAAAAGCAGTCTTCCCACATGAAGTGACGGCCAAATTCCAGCAGGCTATGAGCATGCCTGGAGCTATGAAATCCGCGCTCAACTACTATCGCCAGCTTTTCCGCCGGACGCCAGGGTCTGTCGCAGCAGCCAGTAACGGCTTTCGTGTGCATGCTCCCACGCTGATAATCTGGGGGGAACAAGACATTGCTCTAGGCCTTGAGCTGCTCAACGGCCTAGAGCAATGGGTGGACAACATCCAAATTCAGCGCATTCCTGACAGCGGCCACTGGGTCCAGCAGGAGCAGCCCGATAAGGTCAACCAGCTTATGCTAGACTTCCTGCAAACTGCGTCATCCTAAATGTAGGGGCGACCCTTGCGGTCGCCCTGTCCTTTGCCATCGCCTTTTAGGTATTGTACTAGTCCTGTCTTAATACCGCCTCGACCAGCCGGGCATTTGACGGCGTCTTTTCCAGCAAATGGATCACCTGCTCGGTAATCTCCCGCCGGGGTAAATCCGCCAGCTTGCGCCGGAGAATCGCCATCGCCCGTAATTCTTCGGGTGACAGCAAGCGCTCCTCCTGGCGAGTGCTCGACGCGGCCAGGTCAATGGCCGGAAAGATGCGGCGATCCGCCAGTTCCCGCGACAGGCGCATCTCCAGGTTACCCGTTCCCTTAAATTCTTCGTAAACAACCTCGTCCAGGCGACTGCCCGTTTCAACCAGGCAACTGGCCACGATAGTCAGGCTGCCCCCTTCCTCGAGAGTGCGGGCAGCCCCGAAGACGCGTCGTCCTACTTCAAGCGCACGTGCATCGATGCCGCCGGAAAGCGTGCGGCTCCCATAGCCTCCACGCGCATTGCGCGGCCCTCCCCACATATCGCTGCTCAAATTATGAGCCCGGGCCAATCGCGTAAGCGAGTCGAGCAAAATCACCACATCTTTTCCCTGCTCGACCTGGCGCTTCGCATCGTTCAGCGCCTGCTCGACAATGCGCCCATGCCGCGCCAGTTGCTGGTCGAAGCTGGAGGCATAGAGCTTCACTGTCGGCCCCTGCACCTCCATACGCCACTCCGTCACCTCCTCGGGCCGCTCATCCACCAGACAGAGAAACAGGAGAGCCTCGGGATAGTTCTTGAGTACAGCGGCTGCGACCTGGCGCAAAATCGTCGTCTTGCCCGCCTGCGGCGGTGCCACCACCAGCGCCCGCTGCCCAAAGCCCAGCGGCACAAATATATCCATCAGCCGCGTAGCAAGTGGTGCCGGGCCGGTCTCTAAGGTGATTCGACGATTCGGATGGATCGGCGTCAGTTTTTCAAAAGGGATGTGAGTAGTCGCCAAGCTTCCTCGCTCTCTGGTGTCGGTTACAGGTAGGTGTTTTTTCTAGTGTATCACACGCGAGGATAGACTTGTAGTAGCTGCATCCATCTATAACCAATCCAGTGGCTTCTGTATCGGTGCATTAGCGCAATTTGCTCTTTGCAATTACCTTTTCGATGTACCGACAAGGACTGAGGAGCTAGTACCCTTGCGAATGACACTGAAAAATGAAGTATTCCTTTGAGCTAGATGCCGGTGAAAACCTCGATTAGCTGAAGCGGAGGGTTCATCTAACAATATACCGCTGAGGAATCGATAAATCTGTTCAGTAAAATCGTGAAATGATCCCTTATTATGGATGATTTTTACTCTTCTCTTACTGATACTGTGAGGTATGGATTGCTTGGTATAGTAAGATCTGAGAATTTCATCGGAGACGAAGTGATCATCTGGCGTAGTTGGATTAGCCACCCGTTCATGAACCCGTTGTATGCAGGTTCTTACGTCAGTGTCAAGGAAGAGGAAGTGGGCATCTTGCAGAAAGGTATGACTGAACTGTTCTAGTGCTTTGCTATAGTCATCACGAGCAAACTCAATGAAAATAAGCTCATCCTTTGTAGAACAGCGACCCCGAACTTGCTTTTCTAGCTCTTTCAAGGCTGTATCAAGTACGGAGAAGTCAACAACATCGAAGCCCCCATGCTCCGTTTCGCGAAACTTAGGTCTATTAGTCGGAAATAATTTCTCTCTCCGAAACATCTCTTGTAAGATTTCGTAGTCATTGAAAGGGATAACGGACCAACCAGAATACTTCTTCTCCAGGTACGTCTTAATGTGGCGAATGGCAGTTGACTTCCCGCTCCCCGGACGCCCTAAAATAAATATCTTTACTGCCATAAAATAAAGTTCCTTCCACCCAAATAGTTGCTAATTAATCACATCCCAGGCAGTAAAGTTCCTGAAAGCTCAGGTATTCTTTCCAAAGGATATAGTTAGCACTATTAATAGTATAAACGACGTACATAGAGATTTGGTTGAGATTAGACAGGAATGAGTAAAGATTAGGTTACAATTCGTTAACTTCCGTAAAGATTTGCCAGGTAATGTTAGATGCATCTATTCAATGTCTTGATTACCTTTATTTAGTCTCTCATAGCATGTATCAAGATACATTTTTTAGTTCTATCTACAAGACTCTATTTATCCTTAGGAGGTGACCAGCGCATGTATCCTCCAGTTTCGCGGCTCCAGGTAATAACTACATTTCCTCCTTCATCCATTCCCATGTTAAGAGCCGCATCTAGTGCACGAGCAATCTTTACTCTGACTTGAGCTATAATGTTTACCGGAATAGCCGTTTCAAGGTTTTCTTCTAGTTTCGAATAAGTATATGAGGTTACTCCTAATCGTATGGTTACATCGGGCAATACAATTGTCCTGGCAGGGGGTGCTGGTTGCTCAATGGAAATGTGATCTTCGAGAGCTTGCCTCATCGCCTCAGCCTTGGTTCGTGCCTGTTCAAGCGGGATACCTTTCAGCATAAGGTAGAATCTATCAGCATAAATATAATATAGCTTACAATCGGTATGCTTAGTAATAAGCGCTTGCATCATCTCCTGAATTCGTAGTCCTATCGTCCTACTCAAATTCCTTGTCATCCGTTCACCATACTTACTGGCAATGGCACTTTGGTTATCGATGTCAATGGCAATGAATGAAACGACCTCCTCCGGAAAATGCTCTGATTGTGACCCAGTCTCGTGATCGCTGATCGATGCGTTATCATCTTTGCGTAAACGTTTCTCTCTCTCATTCATCCTCACTTTAATGCCAGTGAGAAATGTCTCCACATCATCTATGAAATCGTTCTCAGACAAAAAGACCTCAAATAACTCATCCACAATGCTCGGCTTCAATATCAGGGTCTCAAGCTTCTCTGTGACTTGTTGATGAGTTTGATATGCCATCAGTAGACCCTCAACCATCCTGCTCATGATTCTTAGCATACGATGATCATCCTGAGAAAAGGCACCTACTTCATTGGAAACGACGTAAAGAACCGCCAATGGTTGGCCCGTCTCTCCTCCTACAGGAACAGCGACAGCAGAACGCAAAGGACTTTCTAGTTCGCGAAAGGCAATTGTGCTGTCTGAGTCGGAGACCTCACGCCTGTAGGCGATGCGCCCGCTCTGAAATGCTCGAAGGCTCAGGCTGTCAACAAATTTGCCTGGAGAAATGGTAGTGCTTCCCACTTTATGCGGTGAGTATTCGCTTTGTGCTCTTACGACCAAACTACGTTGTTGTGCCGGTAGTGTAGGGTTTTCTGGTAGTAGAATGCAGCAGAAACGCCAGTGGTTCTGACCATCCTCTTCCTGACCACCCAAGCGTACAATTATATCTGCTAGACCTTTGAGTATAGTGGGGCTTGTACTTCCACTGAAATCGGCAGCTTCATAAAAGAAATCCCGCATTCCCTGACCGAAGTAGGAGCGCCAATTTTCTAATGTCACATTGTAAAGCGCTGCCAGAAGACGACGAATGGTTTCAACAGTAGCTGTGCTAAGAGTTAGAGTTTTGGCTTTCCTTTGAACAACTATCAAGGTGTCATCTTTTGGTACTGTTTCCTCTGCCGACTGAAGCGGATCAATGCGGAAGTCAGTAGGATATTCAAATGAAGGAGCGGAATCAAAGAATGTAGTAAATGAGTGATCCTGCCTCAGCCAGCCAATTAAAGACTCACCGCTGTTTGCCAGGTCTCCTGAATGATATACGAGATTGCGAAAATCATGCCGATGAAGCGGCAATACTAACCCTACAATCGTATCTGGAGTATCTTCTGCAATCAGCATCAACGAGAAGCGCAAAGCTTGGGAGGCGTAAAAACGCCAGAAAATGTCACTAAAGGCACCCTCTATACGCTGATCGATATGCAGATGCCCAACTTCTTGTCTACCGAACTTCGATGACTGTTCCCGCTGTTTACTATAAGGAAAGATCAAGCGCCAAATGTCATCAATATTTGTGGGTATCTCGCCCAGAGAATAGCCAGCATCTATAAGCTCACGAATGACTGCCAGCTTATCTAATTCGGCAAGGGAGTACTGGCGTTGTCCAGTAGTATCTTTAGAGCGCAAAGGATTGAGCAACCCCCGCACTTCCCAGTCCCGCAGTTGATTTTCACTAAAATTGAATAAGCGAGCAGCACGACCAATTGTCACTGTAGCCTCTGAGCGCCCGCGTCGTATATGTTGCTCAATACGCTCCTGAGCGTCCCTCTTTTGAAGATGATCCTTTATACTTTGTAGGCTGCGCTCGTTCATCCTGGCCTCCTAGAAAAGCTATGAAAGATGCCAAGGTTTATTAAATATACGAACTTGATACCATTATATCGTACGTCAAGCATTTTCCCAAGCTCACTACGTGAATACCTAGTACCATAGGCCTTAGTTATATCTGTTAAGTGGATCAACCAGAAAATCAGAAAACTTGTTCTTAACACAAGGTTATGTATGGCATTTAATCATATATTTTCTGATATGTCAACGATTTTCACACTATATTCACAGGTTTTCTATTGACAAGGGGCAAGTTTCTTGTTATTCTTGTAGTAGAGGTAGAGATTAGTTATCTTCGGTCAAAAGCTTCTTCAAAAGTTTCATCGCTGTCTATCGAAAGTGGATACTTTGTCAGAGTAGATACTTAAAGTAGAGACGACCTCATAATCAGATACAACCTCGTACAGCGATACAGCGTAGCTGCATCTCAACTCTTACGTGCAAGTATCACTCATGGAGGTTATCACCATGACTCTACCTTCAGCTTTTTCCGAACCTCTTAGGCTCACGCTAGCGAACGCTTCGAAGTGGAGCAAACTTTACTCTTTTCTTCGTCCACGCGTCGAACGATGGGTTTACTCGTCTCATATATCCTCCTGGCGTGGACAAGAAGAAGATCTTGTAGATGATATCGTGCAAGAAGCCGTGATCAGGACTCTAAAGTACGCTCGGCGAGCTGAACAGGGTGAAGTTTCCATGATCGCATCATTTGAGGGCTTCAGTTTAAAAATTGCGCACAACTACCTTCAAGATTTGAGGCGGCGAGACTGGCGACTATCTCATTTCATCACTGATGACCGCTCATCTAGACTACCTGTAATCATGTCTAGCAGATTTGATGTACTGGAAGATATCACTGATTACCAGTTTCTAGAGTCAATCATTGTGATGTTACCTGCTGAAATAGTCAAGCTTCCTACCAAGCAGCGAAGAGCCCTGTTGATAGACCTGGCGAACCGGATGCATTTCGGTGTTTATCCTACACCACTCCAGCGAGCTTTCCTGGAGGTTGGCATTCAGCTCCAAGATTACCAGCAGGCCTTACCTGAAGACCCGGTAGAGCTCAGCAGGCATCGTTCACTCGTGAGTATTGCCTACAAACGAATTGCCAACCTAGCGTGCGTGAAACAGTATATCGCCGCGTAGAGCGTCCTTCTTCTGCTAGTGGATATACCTTACCTGTCGGAGTTGCAATGGAGCAGCTTTCAACAGGTGGTATGAAGGGAGGATTCCTATGAATAACTTCAAAGCAGTTATACTGGTACTACTCGTCGTCCTGGCGGATATGCTGTTGTGCCTGCTTGTGCCGGCCTCGCTTCTTGTGGAGTTCCTTGCCGTATTCATGGGAGGACTGGCAAGTGCAGCGGGAATAAGCCTGCTCAATGACCTGATCCATCACCATAAAATTCAGCAATTACTCCGCGAACTTGAGCTTGAGAGGCAGAAGCGACAACTTCCACCTGGCCACCAACAGGGCAGCCCTCATCATACGCTCCAGAGGCGCCCGAGGAGGCTGCGAGGTTCCTGTCACTCGTAAGTAATCAGCCAAGGAATAAGGTAGCTGGCTGCCTTGAGCTATTGTTGCACAGCAGCCCCAGCATAAGAATAGGAGACCGCAAATGGAGACAATTATCATTGCTGTACTGTTAGCGTTCATCCTGGGCATGATCGTAGGGGTGACGTTGGCCCGCCCAAAGTTCATGCGGTGAAAGGTTCAGGCGACCTCCACCGTATGGTACAATGGTGATTAAGAATTTCTCACCTTGCCACCACCAGAAGGGTACCATAATGCAAACCTACGCCCAGGACTACCTCCCGCAGCTCCGGTCGTACCAGGATGAATTACTCCAGCGGCTGGAGCTGCTCGTCAACATTGACTCGGGCACGGGCCAGAGGGAAGGAATCGATAACATCATCGCCCACTTGCAGCAGTGGCTCAGCGATACCGGCTTCACCGTCACTCTGCACGATGCCGGGCAATATGGGCACAATCTGGTGGCGACACGTCGAGGAAATGGCCATGCCCGCCTGCTCATCGTCGGCCATATTGACACCGTGTACAAGCCTGGAGCAACCTCGGTCCAGCCGTTCCACGTCCAGGATGGACTCGCTTACGGTCCCGGCGTCATCGACATGAAATCTGGCGTGTTGATGGGCATCTACGCTTTACGTGCTCTCATAGAAGCGGGCTTTGAGCAATATGGGGAACTGACCATCTTTATCAATAATGACGAGGAGATAGGCTCCCTGGGCAGCGCACCCTTCCTGCGCCAGATCTCTCGCCAGGTCGATGCAGCTCTCGTCCTGGAGCCATCGCGTTCCGCCGAAATCGTCACCAACGCACGCAAAGGCGCGGACAGGTATATCCTGGAGGTCCAGGGCGTACCCGCGCACTCGGGAGCAGAGCCGCAGCGGGGGCGTTCGGCCGTCATTGAACTGGCGTATAAAATGATCGCCATCCATAACCTGAATACTATGTTCCGGGGCGTCACCTTCAATGTGACGCGCATCAGCAGCAGCGAGCAGCTTAATGTCGTGCCAGATATGGCGCACTGCCACATTTCCGTACGCGCCTTCGACGAGGAGGGTCTCGACCAGGCAGCAGCAGCGTTAGAAGCCATCAGGGCGGGCTGTAGTATCCCTGGCACTCGTACAACCCTGGCACGCACTCGTGGTCGAACACCCTACAAAGCAACCGATGGCATAACGCGCCTGGTAGAAATGGCGCAGGCAGAAGGCAAAAGTCTTGGTCTCCAGCTTATGGCTGAAAGCAAAGGCGGCGTCTCAGATGCAAACCTCCTGGCGGAATCAGGCATTCCAGCGCTGGATAGCCTCGGTCCGGTAGGTGGTGGTATGCACGACCTTCACCGGGAATACCTGCGTGTGGAATCGGTACCGCTGCGTGGCGCATTGCTGGCAGGATTAATTCATCGCCTGTGCCTGTCAGAATCTACAGGTAAGTAAACCGTTCGCATGAACAGTGACAGTATCACAACAACCTTATATACTTCATTTTAGAAAGTATTAGCGAGAGCAAACATTCTCGTATCAAATATCAGGAGTACACACGTTATGGCATTTCATGGAATGCGCGGTGGACTGGAAGACTATGCCGAAGAACTGAAAAAGCGCGGGCGCAAGACCGACGTACGCACTGTGCGCCGGGTTGCCCAGGCCTTTAGCACATATAAAATACAGGTAATACTGGTTCTCATCGCCATCCTTCTCACGACCGTTTTGGGCCTGGTCAACCCGCTCTTGATCCGATATGTCTTTGATGATGCTATCGGCAAACGCAACCTGAACCTGCTCATCATCCTTGTCTCTATCATGTTCGTGATGCCTGTCGTCACGGGGATTATCGGCGTCGGGCAGACGTATCTGAATAATGTCATTGGGCAGAATGTAATGCGTGATTTTCGCAACAGGCTCTATACTCATTTGCAGAGTCTATCGCTGCGCTTCTTCACCTCGACGCGTACCGGCGAGATCCAGTCTCGCCTCTCCAACGATGTCGGCGGCGTGCAGGGTGTTGTCACCAACACTGCTACCAGCATTGTCTCAAACGTCTCAACGGTGCTGAGCACAATCATCGCGATGATATTCATCAGCCCGATCCTCACGCTCGTTTCACTCGGGCTTTTGCCTCTCTTCTTGTGGATTACCTATAAGGTAGGCAACGTACGCCGCACAACCAGCAAAGAGACGCAGAAGAGCATGGCTTCGCTCACCGCGATGATGCAGGAGACACTCTCTGTCAGCGGCATTCTCCTGACCAAAACCTTCGGACGCCAGAAATATGCAGAGCAGCGGTTTGAGAAGGAAAATCAGAAACTGACCAATCTAGAGGTACGCCAGCAGATGATCGGGCGCTGGTTCTTTATGTTTATTGGCACATTCTTCTCAATTATGCCAGCCATCATCTACCTCATAGCCGGGTGGCTGATAATACGTGACCCACTGCATGCAGGCATCAGCCTGGGTGGTATCGTTGCATTCACAACACTGCAAAGCAGGATCTTCTTCCCCATCGGCCAGCTGCTCTCCGTCCAGGTAGAGGTACAGGGCGCGCTGGCATTATTCGATCGCATCTTTGAGTACCTTGACATACCCATTGAAATTCAGGACGCGCCTGGTGCGCTCCGTCTCAATCCAGACAAAGCGCGCGGCGAAATAACGTTCAAAAACGTTACTTTCGCCTATAAACGTGACGAACCCCGTGTGCTAAGCGGCCTGAACGATAAGCAGGATGTTGAGGACGGCAACGGCAAGATGAAACGCCCGGTCTCACCAAATCCAATAGCCTTCTCTGAGGAACCAGTTGCCACTACCGCGATCAATGATGTCTCGTTCCAAATCAAACCAGGGCAGTTGGCTGCCCTCGTGGGACCAAGCGGCGCTGGCAAGACCACCATTACATACCTCGTGCCACGGCTCTATGACGTGGACAGCGGTTCGGTAGAGATCGATGGGCACAATGTCAAGGATATTGCGCTGGCTTCATTGAGCGAACTCATAGGTGTCGTTACTCAGGAAACCTACCTGTTCAATGCCTCAATCAAGGAGAACCTGCTCTATGCTCGTGCCGATGCTACAGAGGAAGAGATGATTGCGGCAGCCCAGGCAGCAGCCATCCATGATCGCATCATGGAGCTTGATGACGGCTACGATACTATCGTGGGCGAGCGCGGTTTTAAGCTCTCTGGCGGTGAGAAGCAGCGCATTGCCATCGCTCGCGTCATTCTGAAAAACCCGAGGATCCTCATCCTGGATGAGGCGACCAGCGCCCTCGATACCCATTCGGAGCGCTTGATCCAGGCCGCTCTGGAGCCATTGATGAAGAATCGTACCACGCTGGCCATCGCCCATCGTCTCTCGACTATTCTGGCCGCTGATATCATCCTGGTCGTTGATAAGGGCGAAATCGTGGAACGCGGCACCCACGAGGAGCTGCTCCAGCAAGATGGCCTCTATGCCCGGCTCTACAATGAGCAGTTCTCGCAGCTACAGGAAGAACTTGAGGTAGGTTGAAGCAGCCCAAAAAGAAACCTGGCACCTTTTGATAGTGCCAGGCTAATCCAGAATCTAGATGTTCGAGCTTCTTACATCTGGCCTGTTTTGGCCTTGTTGTACTGTTCGGTCAATTCTTCCTTGGTGCGGCTGTACAGTTCGCGGCCCTGGGTCATCGCTTCATTAGCACGGCGCAGCGTAATGCCCTGCTCATTGAGTTGTGCCAGCGTGGCTTCACCCGACTGAGGCGCGAGCAGTAAACCAGCAGCTACTCCTAGTGCAAATCCTACAAGTAATCCCCACAAGAATTTCATGTTTTTCCTCCATTTCTACAAACTCACTAAACAACGCGAGTGTTTCAATTACCGCATGTACGACATGAAAAAGACCGGAGTGAGTCCGGTCAGGCAACCTTCTGTCGAGGTGACCAGTTAAAGTGAGTCCACAGGCTCTTCCAATGTCCTTTTTACCAGTTCGAGGAGACTCTCCAACTCGAAAGGTTTTTGCACCACGTGTACCCGCTGATAGCGATCTGCATCGCTCTTTATCAACCTGATTACCTCTTCTGCTTCAAGTACCGCCGCAGTGTAAACAATGACGGGAATGTCTGCTGTCACAGGATCATCCTTTAATTGCTTCAAGATATCCTGTCCAGAAATATCGCCCAACCTCAAATCTAGAATCAGCAGATCCGGCAATTGAGCTTTGACTCGCGAAAAGGCGTCTCTGCCCTCTTGCAGAATGTAGACCTGATACTGTTCATCCTCCAGGACTCTACGCATCAGGTGAAGCAGCTCATTCTTATCATCAACAACAAGTATTTGTTTTTCCACTGGGTAATCAGCGCAGAACCCCTCCCCATAGCGGCAGATATGAGGCGAGCGCTTCCTCCTGTCATGGTCATTTCTTATGAATGCAACGCCTTGAGTACCAACCGTAGTGTATCACAAAACTTGCGGCACGGATACCCATTTCTTTCAGGGAATAGGCAGGAAGTGCTGCCCTCCTCTCTGCTTTCGGCTTTGCTTTTGTGCGACCAGCCACGCACGCCATGCCACGCATGTCAGCACCTGACAGTCTTTCACCTTGGCTCTCTGCGTCAGTCGCTTGTTGGTCCGATAGGCGTTCAGGCTGATGGTGTTGTGTTTTCGGTCACAGCCACCTACGCTACAGAGCCCATAGTGCGGGTGCCTGATCAGCGTGCCCCGTTTGAGTCCAAGACTCCTGGTCCCCCCATACGGATTGCGTTCCCCGCCTGTGGACGCTTGCAAACGGTGGAGTTGACGACGATGCAAACGCCTCGGTACGACATACCACAAGCGGGTACATGTCGGCTGCTCTGCTTCACTCACCGAGGCTGCTAACACCCAACTGTCTACCGCATGGGAGTCAAATGTCTGTTTGCTCTTGCTCTTCGTCTTTTTGAGCCTGTGCTGCTCACGCAACTGCTGTGTCTGCCACCCCTCTCTCACATGGACGATCAGCCCCATCTCTCCGAGCAGGTGATACAGATGCTCTTTGCCCACTTGAACCGGGCTAAACGAAGTGTTCCACTTGCCGCCTTTGCCTGGGCGCGTCATGGCTTGCACGTCCTCAACCACCACGTCCATCAGTGGAAGCACTCGCTGCAACTGCATGATCATTCTGGCCTTGGCTTCCCATCGACTGCGCGTCGAAGGCGGTAATCGTGTCTTTCGCTTGAGGCGATTGTCAAACCGCTTTGGTCTGCGCCACTTGCGCTGTCGTCTTGCCCGCCGCATGGTTCTGCGGGTCTCGACGGCCTCCTTGACGTGATCGGGTGCTTCCACCATGAGGTTGAGCACGGTCTCTTGAGGGCCAACTACACTGTAGCCCTCGAACTTACTGCCTGGATCAACTCCCACGACAAGAAGCTGATTGTTCGGTTCCTGTTCGTAGCACAGTTGCACGTAGAACAGTCCGAACTTATTTCTCTTTGGCCTGGCTTTGCCCTGCTTGAATAAGTGACGCGCTTTGGCGGGTGTGCAGGGCATCAGGGTGACACCCCGTGTATCAACGACTGCTATTCTCACAATAAAGGATTGCCTTTCTCCTGGTCTGTGCCAGGGTGATATGACCCTTCCCGACTGCGAGAGAGGCTTAGGGATGACTGTATCCATCCCGCCAGCTTCGGCGTGGCTAGAAGCGGTTTCCGTTAGGGTGGCGCGAAAACGTTCTTGTAGCCCCTCTTGCTGCTGCATCTGCATCACAGATGCCCGGTAGTCAAGACTCGCGTTGTGGTAGCCGTTTCACAAGCCCGCCTCCTTCAGGGGTGGGTTCCTGACGTAATACACGAACAGACAAGCCTAATGGTGATATACTACAACAAAGCATCACACTGTGCCAACGTATATTATGGCGTGGAACAGCACCAACTATTTGCGAGGAGAACTATGTCAGATTACCAGTACATCCTGGTCGAGCGTAACGAGCGTATCGGTATCGCCACATTGAATCGCCCCAAGGAACTTAACGCGCTCCGTACCCAGTTGGTAAGTGAACTCGCCGCTGCGCTAGAGGAGTTCGATCGCGATGAAGAGATCCGTTGTATCGTTATCACCGGCGTCGGCGACAGGGCGTTTGCCGCGGGAGCCGACATCAAAGAGATGGCCGATAAATCACCTGTCCAAATGATGATAGGTGGTTTCGAGCAATGGTTGCGCATCAAGCGCATTCGTAAGCCGATGATCGCGGCGGTAGGTGGTTATGCCCTGGGCGGCGGCTGCGAGCTGGCTATGCTGTGCGACATGATAGTAGCGTCAGAAAATGCGCGCTTTGGACAACCTGAGATCCTGCTCGGCGTCATTCCTGGAGCAGGAGGTACTCAACGCCTGGCACGCACCCTTGGCAAGTATCGCACCATGGAAATGGTGCTGACAGGGGCACAGGTCAGCGCCCAAGAGATGGCGGTACATGGCCTGGTAAATCGCGTCGTGCCGAAGGGCGAACACCTCAACGAGGCTATCAAACTCGCGCAAGAAGTTGCCGAACGCCCACCACTCGCCGTACGCCTGGCTAAAGAAGCCGTACTTGCCGCTTTTGAAACACCACTGGAACAGGGTCTGGAGATCGAACGTAAAAACTTCTTCCTACTGTTCTCTAGCGAAGACATGCGTGAAGGCATGCAAGCATTCATAGAGAAACGCAAAGCAGCATTCCAGGGGAGATAGCACAATGGAAGACGCCGTCATTCTCTCTGCCGTACGCACTCCCATCGGGCGCTACGGGGGAAGCCTTAAAGATGTACGCCCCGATGATCTGGCCGCGCTGGTAATTTCCGAAGCTGTACGCCGGGCAGACATCGATCCAGGCACGGTAGAAGATGTTGTCCTCGGCTGCGCGAATCAAGCTGGCGAGGATAACCGCAATGTAGCGCGTATGGCCTTGCTCCTGGCGGGTCTGCCCGTCCACGTCGCTGGCCAGACGGTCAATCGTCTATGCGGCTCGGGCTTGCAAGCCATCAATAGTGCGGCCCAGACCATTCAAACTGGTATGGGCGATATCGTTGTCGCGGGTGGCGTGGAGAGTATGACGCGTTCGCCGTTTGTCCTCGGTAAGGCCGATAGCGCCTTCAGCCGCAGTATGAACTTCTACGACACAACACTCGGCTGGCGTTTCGTCAATCCTCGCCTCTCCGCCATGCACCACCCCTATAGCATGGGCGAGACGGCGGAGAACGTGGCAGCGCGTTACGAAATAAGCCGGGCCGACCAGGACGCTTTCGCCCTACGCAGTCACCAGCGGGCCGTCACCGCGCAGCAATCCGGGCGGTTTGCACCAGAAATCATCCCCGTCACCATTCCCCAGAAGAAAGGTGAGGCCGTAGTTGTTGCCATTGACGAGCATCCTCGCGCCGATACAACCCTGGAAAAACTGGCGGCCCTCAAACCCCAGTTTCGCAAAGATGGCAGTGTAACCGCTGGCAATTCATCGGGCATCAACGATGGGGCAGCCGCGCTGGTGCTGACATCTCTCAGTCGCGCCCAAAAGCTGGGGTTGCGCCCACGAGCGCGCATTGTCGCCTCTGCCGTTGCCGGCGTTGACCCTGCCTACATGGGCCTGGGACCTATTCCTGCAACGCGCAAAGTCCTGCAGCGCGCCGGTCTAACTATGCAGGATATGGACCTGGTCGAACTGAACGAAGCCTTTGCGGTCCAGGCCCTGCAATGCATGCGCGAGCTGGGAATTGACGAGGAGAAGCTCAACGTCAACGGCGGGGCAATCGCCCTGGGACACCCGCTCGGCTGTAGCGGAGCCCGCATCGTCGTCACCCTGCTCCACGAACTTGAACGACGCGAAGGTCGTTACGGCCTGGCAACCATGTGTATCGGCGTCGGCCAGGGCATAGCCACTATCATCGAACGAATATAGTGGCTATGCTACCTTCTCCCCATTCGCTGCGGAGGCGTAAGCCTCCTCCAGCCGGGGTACCGTCTCATAGCTCTCAAGCTCTGAAGGGCGAATCCAGCGCATCTCCGTAGCTTCCCAATCAAGCCGGATCGCATCAGGAGCAGGCACCTCGAAAAGGAACGGGTGAATATACCAGTGCCGCCCGATCTCCGCATCCTCGTGCTCGATCACCACGCCTCGCCTGAGCATGCGCACCTGCTCTCGCTGCAGGCCCGTCTCCTCGCGAATCTCTGTGTAGGCCTGCTCGTCGGGCGTCGTATCCTTCTCAACGAAACCGCTCACGCCCGCCCAGCGCCCTTGATAGCTCCCCACGCGCTGGCTCCTGCGTACGAGCAGCAGGCGCGGTTCGCCGTCATCAAAGCGCAGCAGAAAGCAAGTCACAACGGGTGTCGGGCGCAAGGAGCTTTGTGAACTATTGGAATGTTGCTGGCTCACAATAAAGTCCTCCCGCTTCTATTCTTGACAGCATAGTTAACACTCCTATATAGTATGCTTGGCGCATAATATACTTTTGCAGCCACATTTTTGGCATTTATGCCTTCATTATATCTTTTTCAGGCCTGAAAAGGCCTTTTTGCCTTTACCATTGGAGGTAGGCTGACGTGTCACAAGGACAGATCATCTTAGCCCTGATTATTAGTATATCCGTGGGCGCAATACTTGCTTTGGCCGTAGGGTATTACGTCGGGCTGATGAGAAATAAAGAAAAATTCGAAGAGCGCCTGCGGGAAGAGAAGGAAACCAGCGAACAACGGCTTCTGGATGTCCAGTCTGAGCAGCGCGCAGTATTGCGCGAGGCCCGTGATGAGACAGCGCGCCTGCGCACAACCATGGAACGTGAAAATAGCGAGCGGCGTATTGAGTTGCAGCGCCAGGAGCGGCGCTTGCAGCAAAAAGAAGAGACGCTCGAACGCAAGATCGATGCACTTGAACAGCGGGAGCGCAAACTTACTGGCCGTGAACGCTCTCTTGATCAGACCCGTGAGGAGTTGGAGATCCTCAAACAAAAGCAATCTGCCGAACTTGAGCGCATTGCGCACCTTACAGAAGAGCGGGCCAAAGAGCTCTTGCTCACGCGCATTGAAAATCAAGTACACGCAGAGGCTGCTCACCGTATTCGCGTGATCGAGGAACAGGCTCGCGAAGAGGCGGATGCCCGCGCGCGCGAGATCATTACCCTCGCCATCCAGCGCTGCGCCTCCGATCAAGTTGCCGAGGCCGTCGTCTCGGTGGTGCCACTGCCCAATGACGAGATGAAGGGGCGCATCATTGGCCGTGAAGGTCGCAATATCCGCGCGCTCGAAGCCGCCACGGGCATTGACCTGATCATTGACGACACACCCGAAGCAGTGATTCTTTCCGGCTTCGACCCCGTGCGGCGCGAAGTGGCTCGCCTGGCTTTGACCCGCCTGATCCTCGATGGGCGTATCCACCCGGCGCGCATCGAAGACGTGGTTGCCAAGGCGCGCCAGGAAGTTGATGTTATTGTGCGCGAGGCGGGGGAGCAGGCTGCAATGGAAGCAAACGTGCATGGATTGCAGCCTGAGCTGCTCAAAATCCTGGGACGCCTTCACTTCCGTACCAGTTATGGGCAGAATGTGCTGGCACACTCCGTAGAAGTCTCTATCCTGGCAGCAACCATTGCTTATGAACTTGGAGCCGACGTCAATGTATGTAAAACCGCTGCTCTATTGCATGATATGGGCAAGGCCATCGACCAGGAAGTCGAAGGTCCCCATGCCATCATTGGCGGTGAGATTGCGCGTCGTTTCGGAAAATCGCCCAAGATAATTCACGCCATGGTTGCCCACCATGCCACCGATGCCGAGCCACAGACATTGGAGGCTGCTATCGTCCAGGCTGCCGATGCCATCTCTGCTGCCCGCCCTGGCGCTCGTCGTGAGACCATCGATCTCTATATCAAGCGCCTGGAAGCCCTGGAGAGTATTGCCAACTCGTTCACCGGCGTAGAAAAATCCTTCGCCATCCAGGCCGGGCGCGAGGTACGCATCATCGTGAAACCTGAAGAAATCGACGAGTATGCAGCCAGCCGCCTCGCCAGCGATATTGCGCACAAGATCGAGGAAAGCCTGGACTACCCCGGCCAGATCAAGGTATGTGTCGTACGTGAAACGCGCGCTATCGATTATGCAAGGTAGTAATAATCCGGATTGTCTGCCCGCCTGGTCATAAATCTCGGCCAGGCGGGTAATCCCTCAAGAACCGTGTGGCAGCCATATTCTCACGGTGGTAGGAAGGTAGAAAGTCGTTGCATGACCAATCTTGTCGATTTACATACACATTCAACCGCTTCGGATGGCGTCTACTCACCAGGTGAGTTGCTCCACCGAGCCGGGGATGCAGGCCTGCGGGTACTGGCGCTGACCGACCATGATAGCACTAATGGCATCGAAGAGGCTGCACGGGTAGCAAAAACGCTCGCTATAGAACTCATTCCTGGCATCGAAATCAACACCGACGGCAGTGGTAGTGAAATACATATTCTCGGTTACTTCCCTGAATACCAGCGACCCGCGTTCCAGCAGGTCTTGGAGGTATTGAGGGATGCTCGCGTGCACCGTGGGGAACGCATCGTCGAGCGCCTGAACGAGCAAGGCGTTCATATCAGCTGGGAACGTGTGCGGCAGATAGCCCAGGGCGCGGTGGGCCGGCCACACATCGCCGAAGCTTTGTTAGAAGCTGGTTACGTGCAGAGCATTCCCGAGGCATTTGAGAAATACATTGGCACCAATTGTCCCGCTTATGTCCCGCGCTACAAACTCACCGTGGAGGACGGTATTCTCCTCATCGCCAGCGCTAACGGTCTGCCCGTAATGGCCCATCCCGCCGAAATGCTTGCCTCTGGCATGCTACATGAGCGGCTACCCGGGCTCTGCGCAGCCGGTATGGTAGGCCTTGAGACCTACTATGGCCAGTATACGCCGGACATCGAGCACAAACTGCGAGCCCTGGCCGACAAATATCATCTTATCCCAACGGGCGGCAGCGACTTCCACGGTCCCGGCATCCACCCCACGCCGCTCGGCGGGCACTACGTCCCCTACGAGTCGGTCGAACGCCTGAAGGCGGCAGCAGCGGAGCGGCGCGGCAAGATACCGCCGCCATTTGAGCTACCACCTCCAGTTCGGGAAAGATGATCAACCAGGACTTTTTGCTGCTTTCTTCCAGATAATAGAATAGCGCCACAACAAGTGCTTTCTCACTTGAGCGCCAGGCAATACATCCGCGCAAATCTTACGTACTTGCGACAAAGTGAGATAAACATCTCTTTGACCATGCTCAGCCCAGGCTTCTCGCTCTGCGCGCGACAGTCTCACCCGGCCGGTCTTGAGCAATTTCAATATAGGACTTACGATGACTGCCAGTGCGCTTCTAACCACATCGGGCAATCCTTCTCCTTGAAAGAGATCAAGGACCAACAGCGTGCCGTTCGCCTTCAGCGCGCCCTTCATCTTCGTGAGCATTTCCTCCATCGGCAGGTGGTGTAGTGTTGCGATAGATGTAATGCAATCAAACTGTCCGGCGGGAAACTCCCATTCCAGGATATTGGCAACTCGAAAATCGATGTTTGCATACTCCCGGGAACGCTCCCTGGCAATCTGTATCATCTGAGGTGAAAGGTCCAGCGCGAGTACTCGCCCAGCTCGTTTTGCCATGAGACGCGCGAATGCTCCCATGCCGCAGCCAATCTCAAGGGCACTCTCACAGTTCTGCGGAATATGTTTGAGTAGAAAGTCGCCATAATGGCTGTTGTGATCCCAGCTATCTCTTGAGAGCAACGCCAGCCGATCGAAGTCTGTTTGAATTATCCCAGCATCAAAATCACCTGGCATGACAATAATGCCTACCCTCCCACGAAATCTACTATGGCGTCCGCTACGGCTCCCGGAGCATCGAACAGGACCATGTGGCCAGCGTCGGGTATAGTCACCAGGCGCGACCCCGCTATCTCGCGATGTAGGCGTTGACCAAACTTTAACGGTATTTGCTGATCGTTTTCGGCCCAGATGATGAGCGCCGGTCGCCCCAATGCTTTGAGATCCGACGAGATCGAGTTGGAGTAGTTCGGGTGGAGCAAACGTATGTGTTGGAAGAGGAGTTCTTTGCCCAGTTCGCTATTCCAGGGTTCGATGTAGTCATCGAGGACCTTCTCGAACGACTTCGTGTTTTGCACCCCGTTGGGTAGTGTTGCACGCAGATCGTTGATTACATCTTCAACACGTGTTCGCTTGGGCAGTTCCGGGTCCTGGCGCTTGCGCATCTCTGGCAGCGGCCAGTTTTCTGCAAACGTGTATTCGTAGCAGATGCTATCGATCAGCACCAGTGCAGCTACACGCTGCATACTCAGGCGCGTGGCCAGGACCTGTGCCACTCCTCCACCGACTCCATGCCCAGCCAGTACCACATTGGTGAGGTTGAGCTGGTCTAGTAACATTGCCAGGCCGTCAGCGTGTCCCCAGATGGAGGTATCTGCTGGCCAGGGATGGTCAGAGAGACCGTAGCAGAGCATATCGATTGCATACACAGCCCGGTTGGCAGCGGCAAGTCGAGGTAAAATATTATTCCAGGTGAAAGCCCCGGCAACAATGTCATGGAGCAGGACGATCGCGCCATCGGTTCCATGTTCGGCACCCTGGACGATATAACTAAGATTATAATGGATGACATGTGCTTTGCGCCGTTCTTGTTTGCTGGTGGCCTCTGTATCTGTTGTCTGTGTCAAAGTATCGCTGCCTTCCTAAAATGTATTCAAACATTGTCAGTTGCGGTGAACACGTCCGCACACCGCGTAGCATCGGCTACGTGTGGCCCTCGCCGAGCAAGGTACCGCGCTAAGATGTTGACCGCGCTATTCTCATCTCGATCTAACATTAATCCGCACTCGGTACAGACATACGTCCGTTTGTAGAGTGGCATGGCTTGCAGGTGTCCGCAGCCACTGCACTGCTTGGACGTATTTCTTTCATCTAAGAAGATCAGTTCTTTCCCATAGAGTAGGCACTTGTAGACGAGCATCCGTACAAAGCCATAGAGTCCCCAATCATTGAAAACTGCCCTATTCAGATGCTTGTTGCGTTCTGCATGCTCTTTCATGACCATCTGCCGTTGGGAAAGATCACCGACCACAACAGTTCTCTCAACCAGTTTGTGAGCGATGAGATGGGATGCCTTATGCAGACAGTCCTTTTGCTTGTTGCGCTTTTTCTCTGAAACGCGCTTGTAGACCTTCGACAAGCGAATATATCGTCGTGACTTCTTCTTGCAACGGTTCCGCTTGGCGCGTATTTTATCCAGTTGTTTGTTGTACCAGCGAGACCCTTTGAAACCGCCCACATGGTACACTCTGCCTTGCTCATTGACACCCGTTGCCAGCGTTTTTATGCCTAGATCGAAGGCAACCACACCTTGCCGTCTCGCGTGACTCTGTACGATGCTCTGCTGGGAACGAGGCGTAATAGTGGCCTCTGGCATCTCGACTAATAGCCACTTCTTTGAAGCGGTCAGGCGGCTCTTCTGTGAGACGAGCAACGATGGTGGGGAAGCGTTTGGGGCCATGTTTGCCACCTCCACCTGTCGGCAGAGTGAGCTTGTCTCCCGCGATGTGTATGTACATGGCTGGATAGACCAGCGTAAAGAAACAATGGCGTGGGCGCACCCTGGGAAACCCAGGAGTTTCCCCAGCTTTGCCCCGACGATAAAAGGCTTTCATGGCACCGTCCAGGCGGAAGTATACTTCCTGCAAGAGCTTGCCATACACGGCCTCTAATTCAGGATCGTGTTGTTTACTTTGCTGAAGCGACTTCTTCGCTTGGGCCAAGTGCCACCGCTCCACCTCACGCAACTGCATGACATGCCAGTTGTATAGGCCACGACACTTGCCTTGCATGAACTCAAGGGTGGCAGCATCCTGTTTGGAAACCTCAAGTCTGATCTTTTTGGTGAGGAGCATTGCGCTTCTTGCCTCGCTCTTCCAAGTGTTATGCTTTTGCATACAGGGCAGGCACGTTATAGAACGCGCTGAACCCGGCATAACGCGCCGTTTCGCTGCCGAGTTCCTCTTCGATCACTAGCAAGCGGTTGTACTTTGCGACGCGTTCGCTGCGTGCGGGAGCGCCGGTTTTAATTTGACCCGCGTTCGTAGCAACCACGAGGTCGGCAATAGTGGTATCCTCTGTCTCGCCCGAGCGATGTGAGACCACGGCAGTGAAGGCCGCGCGTTTCGCCATCTCAATGGCTGCCAGCGTCTCCGTCAGCGTGCCTATCTGGTTCAGCTTGATGAGGATGGAATTGGCCGAGCGTTCCTGGATGCCGCGTTTGAGACGAGCGGTATTGGTCACGAACAGGTCGTCGCCGACGAGTTGCACCCGATCACCCAATCGCTGGCGCAATTGTGCCCAGCCCTCCCAGTCATCTTCGGCCAGGCCATCCTCAATGGTGATGATGGGATACTCGCCGATCCATTGTTCGTACAGGTCCACCATCTCGCTGGCAGTCAGCGTGCGCCCCTCGCGTGCCAGGACATATTTGCCATTGTCATAAAATTCGCTGGCGGCCGGGTCCATACCCAGGAAGATATCCACGCCAGGTCGATAACCCGCTTCTTCAATAGCGGCCACGATCACTTCTAGTGCCTCGCGGTTGGAGCCAAGCGAAGGAGCAAAGCCGCCTTCATCGCCAACGTTGGTATTGTATTTTTTGCCGTGCAGGACCTTCTTCAAACCCTGGTAGACTTCGGCCCCCATACGTAGTGCTTCACGAAAGGTTGGCGCGCCGACCGGCAGGACCATATACTCTTGCATATCGGTCGAGTTATCGGCGTGTTTGCCTCCATTGAGGATATTCATCATGGGCACCGGCAGGGTGCGAGCTGCAACGCCTCCCAAATAGCGGTAGAGTGGCTGCTGTTCTACCTGGGCAGCCGCTTTGGCAATGGCGAGCGAGACGCCCAGGATGGCATTCGCGCCCAATTTCATCTTGTTCGGAGTCCCGTCAAGCTCGATCATTACCTCGTCCAGCATTACTTGATCGATGGCATCCAGCCCGATGATCGCCTCGCGGATGGTCTCATTGACATTGCGCACGGCGGTGAGAACACCCTTGCCGCCGTAGCGACTCTTGTCGCCATCGCGCAGTTCTACCGCCTCGTGCGTTCCGGTTGATGCTCCAGAAGGGACGGCGGCTACACCACGCTCGCCGCCCATGAGCAAAACTTCAACCTCAATAGTGGGATTGCCCCGCGAGTCCAATATTTCGCGTGCAACGACATCTTCAATCGTGCTAATTCCATCTACGCTGTTAGGCATAACACTTATATCCTCCGTAGACTATGTATATATCTGTACGCGGGCTATTGTACATCGCGAAGAAGGATTGAGGCAAGTCAAGAATTGCATTCTCATGGGGCGTATAGAGATGTAATGACAGGTGAGCCTGCGATACTTACGAGTTTCCACTATTCTCTTTTCCTCTCGAGGGGGACAGAAGATTGGTCGAGCAAGTGATAGTTCGCTGTAGCTCCTGCCATAACCTGCGCCAGTGCAGTCGCCAGGACATCGGTATGCTCTGGCCGGCCTACCGTCACGCGCACGAAGTCGCTCAGGTAGGGATGGTGGAAGTAGCGCAGGAGCACTCCATGTGACTCGACAGCAGCACGTATATGCTCGACTTTCAAGTCTTCTGAAACATGAGCGAGGATAAAGTTTCCCTGTGAAGGTACCGGTTCGAGGTACGGCTGGGCAGCCAACATGTTGAAGAGGCGCTCCCGCTCTTCTATAATGCGGCGCACATTGCGCATGGCATACTCCAGGTTATTCAGCGTTGCAATGGCGGCAATATGACCGGCTACATTCACTTCAAAAGGGCACTGTGCCCGGCGCATATATCTAACAATCCATTCCGGGAGAAGACCATAGCCGATGCGCAGCCCTGCCAGTCCGGCCCATTTGCTGAAGGTGCGTAAGATGACCAGGTTGCGGTAGTGCGGGACCAGGTCTGCCAGACCCCCTGGTTGATGAGAAAACTCCACATATGCCTCGTCAACGACCACAATACGGCCTGTATCAAGTAAGGCGAGCACATCAGTTTCGCTAACCGGGTTGCCTGTAGGATTGTTGGGCGAGCAGAGCGTGATCAGCTTGGTTTCGGGTGTGAGTGCGGCCATGATAGCATCAATGTCCACCTCGTAGTCTGCCGTGCGCGGAACTTCCAGTACATATGCTCCGCAGAACGTCGTGACAAAGGTATAGAGCGAAAATGTGGGGGTGCAACAAATGATATTATCGCCGACCGAAAGAAAGATGTGCCAGAGCAGGTTGATCAGTTCATTGCTGCCATGGCTTAGTACAATAAAGCGGCTGTCAAGACCCGTATAAGCGGAGAGCGCGGTACGCAAGGCGGTGGAATCAACATCGGGATAATTGTTATATTTGTTGTGGTCTCCCAGTGCCTTAAGGACAGCTGGACCAGGACCGTAGGGATTTTCATTGCTGTTTAGTTTTATGAGTCGCTCAATGGGGATGCCTGTTCGTAGACTGAATGCTTCCAGGGACTCGCCAGGGATATACTCAGCCATGCGGTCCAATTCTGGGCGCACATGGACGATACGTGGATGGTACATATGCTAATAGCCCTTCCATACCAGTTTTTAAGAAAGTATTAAGTAGCATTGCTTTGAATACCGCAGCCACTCTGCCAGCATCATTAGCGATCCTGGCACCACCAGTTTTCCGAGTTCGTCTTATTTTTCTGCATCGGCATCGACAAAAATTTGCGTAGGACGGCGAATCAATGTATTGCGAGGTGAGGAGTTAGAGTTGGCAAACCCTTTACGCAACAGACCGCTGCCCTTGGCGAACTGGTTTGGCGCAGGCCGTACGGCGGGTTGCACCGTCGGCGTCTCAGGCCATTTTTCCTTGCCAGATTGCACTATCTCCAACCCCTGGCGTAGGGTCAGCATATCGCGCAGGAAGCATGCCACCGCCGAGGCGGCGGAGCCTTTTTCCTTTGAAAATTCAAAACGTTTGCCTGTCACATCTCCGGCTGCCTGTGCAGCTTGTGCCATTGGATCAGATGTTTTGGCGGCATAGGCATCCTGGAAGATATCGTCCCAGCCGCCCCACCGTCCTCGCAGGGGCTTCCAACCGAGCTGGCTATCGCTGATGGTACGCCATTTTTCCTCGGTAAATTGGATCCAATCATCTAAGAGACGCCTATAGGTCTCCACCTGCTGGCGCAGGCGCTCTTCCTCCAGGGAAGGACGCTGTGGGAAGGCCTGCGGGAGGCCGTCGGTCGTACGTGGACTGGCGAAGCCACCGGTTTGCGGAAATTCCATGGTGGGCCGCTCGGCATAGGGTCCCGCCATGCTGCCATACATACCAACATTGGCTCCTGGCACGAAGCCCGTAGGCATGGCAGGGAAAATACCAGTAGGCCCTGCCAGTGCTGCAAAATCGGGGACTTGCTGGCCGTTTGGCATTCCAAGCATGGGTATTTCTGTACCCGCCGGCAGCTCGCCGATGACATGGATACCGCTCGCTCCTAAAGCGGGTGTTATCAGAGTGGAGCCATCCGGCAAGAGCATACCTTCAGGGAGAGAGGGCAGGCCGCCGATGACAATCTCTTCATGCCCAATTGCGTCAAGAATACGCCACGCCAATTGTGGATTCTTGATGCTCCACCAGACGCGGCGCATGACAAATGTGCTGGCAAATGTAAAGTTCACTATTAGCCAGACAATACCACGCACAGCCAGCCAGTTGACGAGGCCAATCACAATAATCCAGTACCAGGTATCGTGTTGTCCAACCTCTTCTATGAATGTCAGCACCGCAGCTACAGTCAGGCTGGGGTCACGCAGAGGATTGATAAAGTCCAAAATACGCCAGAGCAATCTTCGGTCCGTCTTCTCTACCAATGCGTGCTCCTCTCAACTCCCGCCGCTGGGTCGGCAGGTTACTACGACACCAGGTTCCTGCTGTGAAATTCTAACATGAACCTCTTCATCTCTGCAACTTTGCCTGGCAGGTAGGTAATAATGGGCCATCCATCCCGCCTCCTACTTAACCAAAACGCCGGTCGCTGCCCAGGCGAGTGATAGCGGTACTATGGTACTGGATTGAGTAGATATCGCCGCTGGATCGCCAGGAGTTCAGTTATACCCTGCTCTGCAACTGTGATCAGGGAATCCAGGGTAGCACGACTGAAAACGTTTCCTTCACCGGTACTCTGAACTTCAACAAACTCGTGTTCCCCCGTCATTACTATATTACTATCTACCTCGGCATTTGAGTCTTCCTGGTAGCACAGATCAAGCAGAACCTCGCCATCGACCACGCCGACGCTCACAGCAGCTACCGCTGTCCGTACGGGATGCACGGTAAGCTCTCCCCGCTGCAACAATGATGAGCACGCACGATGCAGGGCAACATAAGCGCCGGTAATAGATGCCGTGCGAGTGCCTCCATCTGCTTGTAGCACGTCGCAATCAAGCATGATAGTGTGTGGTCCCAGCGCATTCATGTCTACTACTGCGCGCAGTGAACGGCCAATCAGGCGTTGGATCTCCTGCGTGCGACCGCTAACCCTACCATCGCGCTCACGCGAACTGCGAGTATGTGTTGCACGTGGTAGCATGTTGTACTCAGCCGTGACCCATCCCTGCCCTTTTCCTTCTAGGAATGCTGGCACTTTCTCTTCTACGCTGGCTGCGCACAGGACGCGAGTATTTCCGGTTTCAATGAGTACCGATCCCTCGGCATAATCTAGATAATCAATGGTCAGGCGCACAGGGCGCATCTGAATCGATGCACGCCCATCTATACGTTTCATTGATAGATGCCTTTCTTAACCTTCTAAGATCTCTTGCGCGAGACTTTCCCGCTCACAGTCTATCATTTTTGTTCGACGTTATTTCTCATATCATGTGACATAATATACTCATGAGAAACAATGCGCTTCTCACAGTAGAAGGAACAAACACATGAGTAAACAATCCTCTGAAACACATGAGCCAAATTCCTCAGGCAGGATGAGTGATACAGCAGCCTATTCGACGCGTATACAAGAGGCGATGAGATATGATAAGCTCGGATCTTCAGATTATCTCATGGTTTTGACGATCCTGCGGGCGATAGCACAAGGGTGGACGGAGGAGCAGTGGAAACAAGAGCAGCACAGGACCGTGAGTATGCTGACCAAACAGCCTCCAGACAAGCAAACACCACACTCTGACGCTGCCAACCGCTACGAGCAGACGATCGCCTGCTTCAAAGATTTTGTCCTCTGGCCCTGGTAAGACGCTTGCTAAAGCCACCTCACGCCGGCTCGGCATGGTCCCTACTACTCGTCGACTGTAGCCTGCGTCGCCGTTGTTCTGGACTCCAACGTGTCAGCGTCAAGGTTTCCTCATCTCGGCAGCATGGTTTCTTCGGATTCTGGAGTGACGAGTTCAATGTACGCATCCTCATCAACGGAGGCTGAAAAGAGTTTGAGCTCGTTGGTTGCATCCATGAGCACATAGACGACTCCTCCATCGACGGCATTGATTCTCCCCGTCTCCGCTGTGCGCTTGATACGCACGTGATCACCTTCCTGAAAGTAGGTTCCGTCCGCGTTTGTCTCCATGGCTCTGTCTGCCTTTCTCAGATGGCATGCTGCGTCCAGTGGCCGTAGTCTTCATCGAGCTTCCTTTGCCTATCATTTATACTGACAGCATACATATATGCATCATCACGGTTGTTGAACGATCGGACAAGGCGATCATCGGGCCCTGGCCCTCCGTCTGTAGACAAGCGCTCCCGGATCAAAAAAACCTGCTCAGTGAGGCGTTGGACATAGTAACGGTCTTCTATCATTGTAATACCTCCAATGTTACCCAGCAAGGGGGTTGGGTGATTCTTGTTTGCTCATTCGTTGCTTGTTCACTTGTTGCATACTTAAACCTTCTAATCTTGGAGGTCTACCCCAGACAAGTTCGCGCCATCGAATTTCGCTTTGAAGAGGATTGCTCCATCTAGATCTGCTCCACGTAGATCTGCACCGCTGAGATCTGCTCCTTTCAGGTTCGTGTGGCAGAGGTTGGCGCCACGTAAATCTGCTCCGTGGAGGCGTGCCTTCAGGAGATTGGCATCGCTGAGATTGGCGCCCTTGAGATTGGTATGGCGTAGGTCTGCTTCTCGCAAATCCGCCTCTCGCAGGTCTGCTTCCTGCAGGTTGGCCTCGGTAAGATCGGCTCTGCGGAGATCAGCTCCGCGGAGATCGGCTTTGTGAAGATCAGCTCCGTGGAGGTCTGGCTCTAAAGCCTGTACATCAGAATATTCTCGTCGCCACGTATCCCAATGTGTTTTCCCTGATGAAAGAAGATCAAGATGATGCTGGCTTGCCATAAGGTTCATTTCCTTCTTCGTTATTACTTCTACAGTTACACATGGCAATGTTCAGTAAGAACTGCTCATCCTTGTTGCAGGGCTACTGAGCTTTTACAAGAAATGACTTTCAAGAGGAGGAGAAACAGGGAAAAGGGTATGTCAATACAGCTCTATAGGCGGAATACCTGAAGAGAGTGTTCCACGCCATCTCCCCGCGACGCCAAACACACAGGACCATTTCCTGCCAGAGCATGAAGATATGCTCTGAACGCCATTTCGTGGCTCATACGAATACAGATGAGACTCTCTAAGTATACATTATTTTTTACAAAAATTCAACATTTATGCAAAAGCGCAAAAGCAGGTTACTAAGGAGCAGCAATCATTCACTGAGTCCTTCCATTCTTTGTTCTCTTGATAAATATTGTATTGTTGCAAGAAATAGTATATACTAAGCACATGACATCAAAAATAATTGTATCGCTTCTGTGAGAAACGGTTTCTACGAGCGTCAATACGTTGAGAGATGTCTGCACAGGAGCATACTAGCATGAGACTGTATGTAGGGGGACTCCCCTATCAAACGACCGAACGTGATCTGATCGATCTTTTCGAACAGGTAGGACACGTGACCGAGGCTTCGGTCATCACTGATCGCGACACGGGGCGAAGCAAAGGCTTTGGCTTTGTCGAGATGGGCGACGAACAAGAAGCACGATCTGCCATTGAGCGGCTCAACGGCACCAATCTAGGGGATCGAACCATCACGGTCAATCAGGCACGTGAGCGCCAATCACCAGGAAGCGGAGGGTTCCAGGGAAGAGAACGGCGCCCTAACAAGGGCTTCCGGAGCGAACGATACTAACTTTCGACGTCCGGTAGCGCGAAAATTGCCAGAAAAACGTTCAGAACACACGGCTAGCTCATCTGCTAGCCGTGTGTTTTTTGTTTTCACTCTGCTCCATAAGCTCCTCGATCATTGACGCTACTACGCTAGGTACAGGCAATGAACATCGCAGAGACAGAGCAGGAGCCTGGTAAGAAGTTGCTGGCGCATACACTCATTGAGCAACACTGTGAAACAAAAGCCTCCCCAGACCACTCCAACTAATGTTCCACTTGTACAGTGGAGCACGTATAAGTGGAGGTTCTCTTGCGACTTAGCATGGTTAACAAAGCGGTCGTGCTTGCAGTGGTTATCATTCCCCTGCTCGCTACTATATTCGCTATAGGATTGCTCTGGCAGCGAGCCGTTTATTGGTCCGATCTGGTACTACTGGTAACAATGTATACTTTTGTTGCGCTGGGTGTAACGGTGGGTTATCATCGTATGCTGACCCATCGCAGCTTCCGTCCCCATCCCGTCATCAAGTGTGTTTTGCTCATCCTTGGTTCCATGGCGTGGGAAGGTCCGGCTCTTGAGTGGGCAGCAACGCACATCAAACATCATGCGCAGGCTGACCGTGAGGGTGATCCCCATAGCCCTGTAGAGGGATTCTTTCACGCACATCTCGGCTGGCTCTTCAATGACCGTACGGCAGATCCAAACGTGTATTGCCGTAACCTGGTACAAGACCCGATGGTCACCTTCATCAGCCGCACCTTCTTGCTCTGGGCGGTACTATCGCTGCTCATCCCATTTGCGCTTGGCGGATGGACCGGTCTCCTCTGGGGAGGCCTGGCGCGCATCTTCCTCACACACCACGTGACCTGGAGCGTCAATTCGGTCTGTCACACGTTTGGCAAACGCGAGTTCGAGACGAACGATAGGAGTCGCAACGAGTGGATCGTCGGGCTGTTGGCTTTTGGAGAGGGGTGGCATAATAACCACCATGCATTCCCACGTTCCGCCTTCCATGGCCTACACTGGTGGCAGTTCGATCTGTCCGGCTACTTCATATGGACGCTTGAACACCTCGGCCTCGCCAGTGACGTCTACCGCGCCTCACCCACCTTGCGAGCACGCTTTGCTGCCGGTGGGAAGGATGTCGCATCCAGGACTGGGGCGCCTGCAATTAGAGATGAAGTGCCCACGCACGTATAAGTGACGACAGTCTTCACATCTGGTTTGTAGCGGGGCCTTTGACAACCCGTTGATTTGCCTAATCCAGCAGGAAATGCTCAAAAGACTCGTTACCAAAGACTATGGTGAAACCATTTCAACCCGCTGATCGCTTTTAAACGCGCCAGCGGGTGATCAGATTGAATGATCTTGGCCCCACCATTTGGCTTCACTCCCACCTTCAGTAAAAGTGATCCTGCTGTAACCATTAAGCCTCGTCAATACGTGTCATATACTGGATCTTGCAAATTTCTTAGAGCGCAATCGAGAGACCATTTCGAGTAGGGGGGCGCCGACCCCCCTCAGATAGATTTAGAATTATTATCGATGCCATAACGATTTTTGTGTAATGATGTGCAACCAGAAGGAGTTAACCCAGTCCAGGCCTAGTTTCCGGGCTTTTCTACCATGCACCGATACACAACGTTTGGTATGGCATTTTATTGTCTCACTAGGAGACAAACAGGTTAAGCCTTCGTATATTGTGACCAGTAACTTTGTACTAGGAAAAGCGTCCCACATTTCTTAAATATGTTACTATAGTCAAGGGGGGTCTATCGGTGCATCGTGGTGCACTATCTTGCGCGTTCTTGCTTCAGATTATGCTACCTGTGTGCTATACATGGAATAAGAAACATTTTGTGTGTGCCGATTGAGACTAGTGCAAACGTCGCTGCGTGACTGCGCTTCGTGTTTTGCATGACACAAAGTGCGATAAAATTGGTAGTACGGTCTAAAAGCGAATATGGTGAGCGCCTTTTAGAAAGGATTGACCTAATGCCTACTCGGATGACAGATCAAACAGTGTCATCGGAACCGATACATGCTTGCCGCCTGATCGTCGCCTCCAATCGCGGTCCCGTCGAATACCAGCTCAGCCATGACAGGACGCTAAAACCTCGTCGTGGCGCTGGCGGTGTGGTGACAGCGCTCATTGATGCAGCATGCCGGATGAAGACGACCTGGGTGGCAATGGCAATGACTAAAGGCGACCGTATTGCCGTGAAGGAGGCGAAGCAGAAAGATGGTTTACTACCGTTAACGCTGCCAGGTCACAAAATCAAAATGCAATTGCGCTATGTTGCCATCTCAGAAGACGCCTATGACAAACACTATGGGAAGATCAGCAATCAGTTGCTGTGGTTCCTACAGCATTACATGTATAACCCCACGGAGGACTCCGCCACGATCCGCCAGGTCCAGGACGACTGGACAAATGGTTACTGCGTAGCAAACCAGGCTATTGCCGACGCGGTAAACGCTGAGATTGATCGTGAGGGCAGCAGCGTTGTCGTCATGCTCCATGACTACCAACTCTACCTGGCCGCAGCGATGATTCGCGAATGCCATCCCCTGGTCGTCATACAGCAGTTTATTCACATCCCCTGGCCTGATGTGCGCTGCTGGCATTTTCTGCCCAGCAATATCACCCAGGCTATTTATAGTGGTTTGGCCGGCAACGACATTATTGGTTTCCAGACGGAGCGCGACGCTCGTAATTTCATCGAAGGAGCGCGTACACTGCTCGATGGCGCTGTTGTCGATTTTGAAGAGGGCACTATTGAGTGGAAAGGTCATTGCACCCGTGTCCGTGCCTATCCCGTCTCCATCTCTGTAACGAGCGAACGCCGCGCCGTGCGAAGCCTGGCCGGCAAACAGGCTGCTGGACGGATAGTACCCTTGTTGAGCGAAAAGACCATTATGCGAGTAGATCGTATCGAGCCCACCAAAAATATTGTGCGCGGCTTTCAGGCCTATGCGCAGATGCTTGATGACCACCCAGAGCTGCTAGGCCAGGTCACGTTTCTCGCCTTTCTCGTGCCATCCCGCCAGTCCTTGCCCGTATATAAACGTTATAGTGCTGAGGTACAGAAGGTCATTGGAGAGATCAATCAGAAATACGGCTCGGATCAGTGGAAGCCAATCCAGCTCTTCTATGAGAACAACCGTCTACAGGCGCTGGCTGCTATGCGCTTTTATGATGTGCTGCTCGTTAATCCGATTGTCGATGGCATGAATCTGGTCGCCAAAGAGGGGCCGGTAGTCAATGAACGTAATGGCGTGCTGGTGCTCTCCCGGACGGTCGGGGCATTCCAACAATTGGGGAAGTTCTCTATTCCCACCTCGCCAACCGACACGGCCGAGACAGCACAGGCACTCTACAAGGCTCTGACACTGCCTCTCGAAGAACGGCGCATCAAGGCTACATTTGCGCGCCAGATGGTGGAACGGCACGATCTCAACAACTGGCTCAAGCGGCAGACCCATGACATCAATGAGCTACTGGATGCTGCGTCTATCCCCGCCGAGAGACCGGCCGCGGCATTGCCAGCACTTGTGGGGACCGCTGTTTAAGGCCACGGCTACCTTTCGGATGCTTGTAATGACGCCACAATTTTGCGGAGCAGTTCAACCATACCCGCGACTCCATGTACGGTGATGTCGGCATGTGCGAGTAGTTCACGGGGAGTATCATTATGCTGGACTGCTATGGCAAGAGCGGCTATACCATGCTGTCTCAGCCGCTCTATCTCCAGGACGGCATCAAGGTCGGTGTGATCGTCACCGGCAAAGAGCATGCCTCGTAGGCCGAAACGCAGCATAAACCAGAGGAGAGCCTGTCCTTTGTTGATATCCAGGGGTGTTCGCACCCCGATAGCCCGTTTCTCTTCGTCCAGGCGCATGTTGGCCCGGCGAGCAGGTTCTTCCAGCAGGCTCAGGATCGCGCGTCGCGCCTGTTCAGGATCGGGGCAAAGGCGATAGTGTATCGTCCCCCCGATGCACTTCCGTTCTACGATTATGCCCGGCAGGGTAGCCAGGTCCCGTTCCGCCAGGTCTAGTAATGCTTTGCCAGGTTCGAGGTAAGCAAAGGCCTCGGGCGCCACACGCACGGGATGCGAGGCAGGTAGTCCATCGCTCCATTCTAAGCCATGAGAACCGATGTAGGTGATATCATCTACGTTGACCATGGCTGCGCCATCGTCGAGGGCGCGACCGGTCATGATCGCCACGTGGGCGTGCTCTCGTGCCTGTTCCAGGAGAGATGCTACGCCTGGGTAGAGCTGTGCTTCGTCGGGTGTCGGCGCTATTGGACTGAGTGTACCATCAATGTCGAATGCGAGGCCAAGTGGTCGCTGAGACAGAACTGTTTGTATGGTTACCTTTTCTAAATTTGCCTTTGACATGCTTATAGTTTCTAGCAAGACCATCCTTCTTACTCCATCTTACCACATGGGGTTTATCGAATTGGTGACACTCTCATCCCCTCGAAGGGGACGAGCTTCTGGGCGAACCTTCCCGCCTGTGACCTGTCTCCGCAGAGGCGGGCGCGCTTCTTCGCTGTATTCCCCGCTTCTCCTCCCCATACAACGAACCGGCGCTCTCACCCCCATTATGGAGCGAAGGCATAGAGGCGCCCATCCTTGTTCCCTATATAGAGCACACCGTTTGACACGGATGCCCAACCCCAGAAACGCGAGCCACTGTTTGTATCATTGTAGCGGAAAAGGGTGTTCCCTGAAGTCGCATCGAGCACCATCAAGTACGTTCCCTGGCCGAGTATCACCAGGCCAGGAACAGCTATGACTGCGCCAGTTACCGGACTAGCCTTCATACAATGCTGCCATTTGATGGCGCCAGTATCGGGATTGAGCGCCGATACACTGCCAGGACAGCTGGTCCCGCTGAGGGTAACGCCGTTGCCGCCGACGTAGAGTGTGTGGCCATCCCAGGCGGCAGTCGATATGCTGCCCCGGCTTGTGGCGAGCTTGGTACTCCACACGGGGCCGCTGGCTATGTCAGCCCGATTAAACGCGTAAAATAACCCGTTTTTATTTTCAAGGCCAACCATGGGAGTGCCCGACGTGGTTGTAAACAGCGTCGGCGTGGCTCCGAAGTCACCATCGCCGATCTGCTGGGACGCTGGCACCTGCCAGTGATGTATGAATGACAGGTCCGATGCACTTAGTTCAACCAGCGCAATCGTATTGGATTCCGAGGTTGAGCAAGAGCCCTGGTTTCCCGTCGAGATGTAGACAGTACCAGCAGCTTCATCGATCGTTGGTGAACTCCAGACGCTGCCGCCCGTACAGCCGCTGGGTACCACGTTGAAGGCATGCTGGATAGAACCGCTTGTGGCGTCTAACTGGATCAACTGCCCCTGGACTAGCGGGCAATCGCCAAGCGAAGACACACCCATATAAATGCTATTGTTGAACAGCGCCGGAGAACTCCAGAGAAAGTGGCTGGGTGGCGAACCCAATGTCTTCTGCCAGATAATAGAACCCGTGAGAGCATTTATGGCATAAAATTTGCCGTTGCCGCCACCTACAAAGTCCACCGAGGTGGCGGTACCATTAATCGTCACGGTGCCTATCGTCGCTGTGCTCGCTACACCCACGCGCGGAGGGCTGCACGAGGAGTCAGTCGTGGTGCCGACATTGGTCGACCAGACTCTCGTGTTGTCCAATTTCGTCGCGTGCTCATAGCCATCCCATGAGCCCCAGTAGACAAGCCCATTGGCTTCCACCGGTTGAGCTGTAACGTCGCCCCCGGCGGTGTGTATCCACTTCAGCTTGAGGTTAGGAGCCGTCGATGGGGTGATGGTGGTTTCGTTCGGATTGAAGCCGCTGCGCCCATTGTCGGCCATGTACGTTGTCCAGTCGCCTGACGCCGCGTGGGTAGCGAGAACAGAAGGGATTAGTGCTATCGAGATGACGGTGAATATAGCCACCGTCGCCCAGAGGTATTTCCACTTCTTCATCCATTGCCCTAGTGCGCGTATGTTCGCATTCTTCATGGCTGAAAAATCCTCTTCTAAAAATTACTTGCGCAAATACGAGATACCTGAGCCTAACCACATCCTATAGAGAATAAATATTGCTGACCGCGTATTTCCGCGTTTTTTCCAGGTTCCCTCAAGAGATCTGGCAAACGAGTATCATTCCTCAAGATATTATTATGCCTGGACGATCGATATTTCTCAGTTGCGGGCAAGTTAAGATGTGATTATAAATGCATCAAATTGGTTAAGGTTTCGCTCTATGCGATAAAGTATGATAAGTAGCAACATTTCCGCCGCGGTTTCCTGACGCCTGGAAATTCCTTGAGCGCTCTTTTGCTCTGGGTGAGCCATGAGACGATTTACACCTGGAAAGAAGATCGCTACATCGCGGTTGACAGCGGCAAGCCTATCCTCTATCATAAAGCAGAGCAGGAAAACGTCCCCTGTTCGTGAAAGGTGCGCAATGCGCATTTTGTTCA